>OGQD01001940.1_pt1 | contig 12333 bp, 18 predicted proteins | sample 1553091 | NCBI WGS metagenome assembly OGQD01 (sample SAMEA2580290, study PRJEB22360) | human gut metagenome | biome: human gut; feature: human-associated habitat; material: faeces | place: Denmark | collected 2008/2010
CCTGGAAGAGCGGGCGCCCCAAGGCCGACGAGGCCCAGCGGCGCCGGCGCGACGTGCGTCTACTACGGCCGCGACGGTCTGCAGTGCTGGCCAGAGTTCGAAGAGCAGGCCGAGGCCGAACCCCAGGGCCTGCTGATCGAGCGCGCCGGGCAGGCGGCCGAGAGGCTGCGGATATGAACCCCATCGCCGAGAAGGCCCTGGCTCGGGCACGTCGCGCCGACCGGCAACAGGCCGCCCCCAAGCCCAAGCGCGACGGGGCCTGCCAGCTCGCCGGGGGCACCGAGCAGGCCGGCCACTGACCGGCACCAGCATGGACACCCGCCGAACCACCACGGGTCGACCGGGTGCTGTTCCTCGAAGGGCAGCGAGCGGCCAAGGACTTGCTCCGTAGCATGGCGGCGTCGCTCAGCACCAGGGCGGGTGCCACCGCGGTGCTGGATCGCCTGCGCGGTATCGCCCTGGCCACCCCGGCCAGCTACGCGGCCGGCGTGCTGGCGGTGGTGGACCAGGTGGAAACCCGACGCGATGGACCTACCGACCGAAGGCGTCATTGTCGACCGCATTCCGCTGGCGGGGCACTCCGCCGGTCGCCTGGCCGAGATTCTGGAACGGTTCATCAACGAGGACTCCGGTCGCTTCTACGGCAGGACCGAGGATCTGCTGGCCGAGCTGGTGGCGCTGGGCGGCAACAGCCCGCGCCACGAAATGACACTCGCGCCGAACGTGGCGCAGCAGGTGCAGGTGTAGAGCATGCGCTACATGACGGTCAGGAAGTTCGCCCTGGAGTCCGGCTACACCGAGGACGCCATACGCTCGAAGATCCGCGACGGCATCTGGAAGCTGGGAGAGGTTTGGATCAAGGCGCCCGATGGGCGGACCCTGGTAGATGTTGAGGGATACGAGCAATGGGTAGAGATGGGCGGGGAGTCCGGGGTGTCTCGGATAGCAGTATCGAAATCACCTTCATGTATCGCGGCGTCAGGTGCCGGGAGAGGATCGCGCTCAAGCCCACCGCCACTAACCTGAGGCGTGCAGAGCAACACAAGGCCGCCGTTGAGCATGCAATTGCCAACGGCACCTTCGACTATGCCGTGACCTTTCCGGGCTCGCCCAGGGCGGCGAAATTCGCACCGGAGACCAGCAGGGAGACAGTCGCCGGGTTCCTCGGCAAGTGGCTGGCCGGCAAAAAGCAGCACGTCTCCAGTAGCACCTTCGAGGGATACAGGAAGATCGTCGAGCAACGACTGGTGCCCGCGCTCGGCCCTACCCTGCTGGTCGACCTGAAGCGCAAGACAGTGCGCGACTGGCTCAACACGCTTGAGGTATCCAACAAGACGCTGAGCAATATCCAGAGCTGCCTGCGCTCGGCGCTCAATGATGCCGTGGACGACGACGAACTTATCGAGACCAACCCGCTGGCCGGGTGGACGTTCTCGCGCAAGGATCAGGTAAAAGAGGACGATGTGGATCCTTTTAGCCCTGAAGAGCAACGCGCCATCCTAGCCGCTCTAGATGGCCAGGCCAGGAACCTGGTGCAGTTCGCCTTGTGGACAGGAATGCGCACCAGCGAGCTCGTGGCCCTGGACTGGGGCGATATCGACTGGCTGAAGGGTGAGGTCTATGTCACTCGGGCGATGACTCAGGCTGCTGCAGGAGAGGCAGAGGTAACCAAGACGCTGTCAGGCAAGCGCCGCATCAAGCTCTTGGCTCCAGCCATGGAAGCGTTGGTGGCGCAGAAGGCACACAGCTACCTGGCCGGCAATGAGGTGTTCCAATGCGGTGGAGTTCGTGCAGGAGAGCGGCTTCCAGAACATGGCCGCTCCGCAGGCCGGCGAGGGCGCCGCCAAGGCTCAGTCCGACCTGTCGTTCGATCTGAAAACCACCAGCGTGGTGACCATCGCCCACTGGTTCCGCGCCTCCAAGCAGGTGCTTTCCGACATCCCGCTCCTGCAGAGCTACATCAACGGTCGCGCCATCTATGGCCTGAAGTACAAGGAAGAGGAGCAGATCCTGGCGGGCGACGGCACTGGCCAGAACCTGCTCGGCCTGATCCCACAGGCCACCGCCTTCGACACCGCGCTGAGCAAGGCTGGCGATACCAAGATCGACACCCTGCGCCGCGCCATCCTGCAGGTGCGTGTCGCCGAATACCGCGCCTCCGCCATCGCGCTGAACCCGGTGGATTGGGCGGACATCGAGCTGACCAAGGACAGCACCGGCTCCTATATCTGGGTCAACGTCCAGGAGGGCGGCGTCCAGCGCCTGTGGAAACTGCCGGTGGTGGACAGCAACGCCGTGCCGGAAGGCGAGTTCCTGGTGGGTGCGATGAACATCGCCGCCCAGGTGTTCGACCGCGAGGAGGCTGCCGTCGAGGTCTCCACCGAAGACGGCGACAACTTCCGCACCAACATGGTGACCATCCGCGCCGAGGAGCGCCTGGCGCTGGCGGTGTACCGCCCCGAGTCCTTCGTCCACGGCGAATTCGCCTAAGCCTGAGGCGCGCCCGGGAAACCGGGCGTGATACCCGATGACCGACATCACCGTGAAGACCCGCAAGGGCTTTCTGAATGAAGGGGTGTACGCCAAGCGCGGCACCGAAATCACCGTCAGCGAGATCCGGGCCAAGGATCTTCTGCGCAATGGCCTGATCGAGGAGTTCGAGATGAAGAGCGCCCCAGCCCCCGAGAACAAGAAAGCCCCCGAGCCGGCGAACAAGGGCGGCGCCAAGCCGGCCACTGGTGCCGCTGCTGGCACTTCCTCCAAGGCCAAGGACTGATCCATGAGCGTGATCGCCATCGAGGTGGCCATGCAGCATCTGCGCGCCGAAGATGACGATCAGGCGCACGTCCAGCGCCTGCTCGATGCTGCAGAACCCATGGCCAGGCGCTCCAGCATCAAGGGTGACTTCAAGCTGCGCGGGGTGCTGCGCCGGATTGCGGCACTTGGCGAGAGCGACCTGCCCGAGGCGATGAAGAAGGCCGCCGACCTGGTGCTGGCGACCCAGCAGCAGCTGATCCCGCGCGATACCGGCGAGGCGGCCAACGCCCTGCAGGTCAAGGTCAGCAAAAACGGGCTGGACGCCCGGATCGGGATCATCGGCAATTCGAGCAGCTCCTGCGCGAGGCAGGCTTCTCGAAAACCCAGGCTGCGGTGATCGCCAATCGCGGCCTGGCGCACATGCTCCGGAGTGAGTCCGAGGGCGATCCGGCGGCAATCAATCTGGCCAAGGCGCTTCAGTCGCGCCCGGCCCTGTCTCTCCCTTCGCTTTGAGGAATCACCCCATGTACGACGCAATGAGCAACGCCGCCCGCGCCGAGCACCGCCAGATGGAGCGCAAGGAGCGCGCCAACGACCAGATGGACCTGAAGGCGGTCAACGACCTGCTGGACCAGCGCGATCAGGAGATCAAGGCCTTCGCCGAGAAGGCATCGGCCGAGATCAAGGAGCATGGCACCATCCTGTCCGAGACCAAGACCGTGCTGGAAGGCCTGGTCAAGGATGGCCTTGGCCTGCAGGACCGCCTGCAGGACCTGGAGCAGAAGCTGGCTCGCCGTGGCCCCGCCAACGATCCGGCGGAGGTGAAGACCGCCGGCGAAGGCCTGGTGGAATCCGACGACTTCAAGGCCCTGCAGACCCGCGGCCGCGGCATCGCCCGCCTGAACCTGAAGGCCGTCACCAACATCACCAGCGCGACCACCGGCACCGGTGGCGTGGGTGATGCCATCCAGCCCACCCGCGTGCCGCAGATCATCGCCGGCCCTGATCGCCAGTTCACCATTCGCGACCTGATCATGCCGGGTCGGACGAGTTCCAAAACCCTCGCACCATGGAGCGATGGACCGGCGATCAACCGATCCGGAAGACCATGTGGGCGCATGCGGTGAAGAAAGCCGGGGTACGGTACCGGCGTCCGTACCAGACAAGGCACACCTACGCCTCGATGATGCTTTCTGCTGGTGAGCACCCCATGTGGGTGGCGGGGCAACTTGGACACTCCGACTGGACTATGATCGCCAGGGTTTATGGACGATGGATGCCCGGCGCTGATGAACTGGCAGGAGCCAAGGCCGAAGCGGTCTTCGCTACGCATCAGGTCAAGCGCAACGCAGATTCTGCTTAATGGCTAAATGCAATGGGTAATCCATCGGTTATAGTCCGCCGCTGGAAACCAGGATGGGAAGCCCATGAGCCATCGCGTTACGGAGCTGCACTGCATTATGCCGCTGGACAACGTCCCGTCGGTTCTGGCGAACGGCATCCTGTGCCATGAGCTCGCCGACCAGATTCAGCATAAGTCGGTGGCCATGCAAGAAATTCAAGACCGTCGCCACACCAAGTCGGTCCCCGGCGGCATGCGGCTCCACCAGTATGCGAACCTTTACTTCTGCGCCCGCAACCCGATGATGTACAAGCGACAGAATGAACACTACAACCTCTGTGTGATCAGAGTCAGCATCGACGTGATGTCGAAGCGAGGCGTGGTGTTGAGCGATCAAAACGCAGCCAGTGACTATGTCCGGTTCCATTCCTACCCGGACGGTCTTCGCCATATCGTATTTGACGATGTCTACGCGGACTGGTGGAACGATGACGACCTCGCCACCGGCTACCGGAAGAAAGCTAGAAAATGCGCTGAAACCCTGGTTCCAAAGCGGGTTGAGCCACGCTACCTGACCGGATTCTACGTTTGCAATAGCCAAGTGAAGCAAACCCTCGAGGGTTTGCTAGGCTTGCAGCAGTGTCAATTACCGGTGATCGCTAACCCGCACCTTTTTTTCAGGTGAGTATTGTGATCAAAGTATTGATTGGAGACATGTTCAAGAGCGAGGCAACTACGCTTGTGAACACTGTCAACTGTGTAGGGGTAATGGGCAAAGGCGTAGCGCTTGAGTTTAAAAAGCGCTGGCCCGGCCTAATGAGCGACTACGAGAAAAAGTGCAAGAGCAAAGAGGTCAAACTGGGTGAGCCATACCTTTACACGGATCTTGCTGGCACTTCGATAGTCAACTTTCCTACAAAGGGACACTGGCGCGCCGCATCCAGGCTCGCAGATATTGAATCAGGCCTACTTTACTTCGTAGAGAAGTATAAAGAATGGAATATTGAGTCTATCGCATTCCCGCCACTGGGATGTGGTAATGGAGGTTTAGAATGGGACGTCGTGGGGCCTCTTATGTATAAATTACTTTCAAAGATAACCATTCCCGTTGAGATTTATGCACCGTTTGGAACTCCGGCCAGCAAGCTATCGGTGGAGTTTCTAAGCCCTTCACAGCAAAGGCTTTTCGATGAACGTGGCCACAAAGGTACTCGCGGCCCAAAGCTGAATCCCAATTGGCTTGTTATGTTGGAAGTCATGGCCCAGCTAGAACAGCAGCCATATGCACCGAAAGTAGGCCGCACGATATTTCAAAAGATTTGCCATGCTGTGACCGCTCTCGGCGTTGAGACAGAGCTTGATTTTAAAAAGGCGAGCTACGGCCCCTTCTCGGAACAAGTTCAAAAGCTACTTGGTACGCTGGCGAACGCGAATCTGATTCAAGAAGCTCAGCTAGGTCGAATGAACCATCTGAAAACCGGGCCTGAATACGAGAAGATTCGCGAGAAGAACCGTGACGTGCTCTCACTCCACCGTAGCAGAATCGACAAGACGGTCGACCTCTTCAGTCGCATCAAAGATACCGAGCAGGCCGAAGAAGTTGCCACCGTGTTCTTCGCAGTGAGTAAGCTCAAAGAGGAACAGCAGGTTCAGATCGTGCCGGAGCGTGAGGTTTTTGACTTCGTGCTCTCTTGGAAGAAATCTTGGAACACCGACGAAAAGCGTGAGTCGATCGCTTCTGCCATCAGGAACCTGGCTATGCTCGGATGGATTCGCGTCAGCCTCAGCGAGTGCATGCCACTGAGTGAGTTCGCCTGAATGACAGGCTTATGCCAGCTTTAGAGCTGAAAGCCGCGTTACTATAGGGGTGGACGCGGGTTCAAATCCCCCCGGCTCCACCAAATAAACCCCTGATTTTCCTAGAGAAATTCAGGGGTTTTTCTTTGGGTGTCGAAAAGGTGTCGAATCTAACCCGCGACCTGCAGGTTAGCGGCCCGGTATCGCCGAATGACAATCTGGTGCAATGCGCCACACCAAATGATTGGCTTGATTCCCCTCTCACCTGTGTACATGCAGCGCCCAGAAACGAGGACGTGTGCACCAGCTAGGTCGTCTAGATCTTTAATCTTGAAGGCCTCTAGAAAATCTTCAGCTATGTCCCCGAATATGGCGACACTCACCGATTGATATCGGGGAGAAGAATTCAGCCAGATCTTACCGTCAGCGGTGCGCCCGGCGCTGGTTATAGGGCCCCAGAAAAATTTTGCGGTATCGACGTCAGCCCGCGAAATCTCGCTGAAGGCCCTCGTCACATCACAAACGCGTCCCTGGATATAGGGTTCATTTTCACGTCTGTAGAAGGTGACTTTAGCGTGCGACTGACGGAAATCCGGACTCTGTACTAGGCGGTGCAGAATTCTTTTGAGAGTGAATTCCTGACTTGAGTATCGATCATCACCGCGAATTACATGGGTGCGTCCGCCGCTTTCAACCTCACCACCCGGAACAGTATTCGGAGGAGGCAGAACGTCAATTTCTCCACCTTGCTCCTTGTCAAGGCGCACAACAATCTCGCCACTGCTTTTGATCTGATCGACGGCCTCTAGACCATCACCTTGATCGTCATCGACAACAACATACTCAGCTTTCAGCTCGCAGGTTGGTTCGTGATGAGCGCAAAAATGAGCCGGGTGGCCGTGCGTACTCTCCCGCCGGTACCATCCAAGAGCATTACATTCGACACAGGACAGACTGTTTCTCTTCTCAGCAATTTCCTCAGCTGGCAGACGAGAAAACTCAGAAGCCTCAACGAGGACGGTCTGACCGATGTAGCCGATGGCAGCAACGGGATCGAACACCAAAGCAGGCTTAGACATGGTCGTAGTCCCCAGCCTTGAACACGGTCTTGCCCTTATCCAGATCGGCCCGCAGCCGGGCGAGGTTGACCATGCGGAAGTCGGCCAGCTTCATGCTCGGGATGATGCCGGTGTCGATCCAGTTGATCGCCTCTTCGATAGACACCCCGCTCATCTCGGCGAAAGTCTTCACGCTGCACAGGTCGAAGGTGGGTTCTTTACTCACGGCATCCACTCCTGTTCGAGAAGCTGGCTGGTCAGTAGCGCGACGTTGACCACTACATGGCGGCCCACTTTGCGCGAGGGGATGTAGCCGTTGCGAATCCAGCCCCAGACCACGTCGTGGCTTTCGGGCATGCGAATCCAGTTCGCGAACTCGCGCCAGGGCATCAGAGGGGGCGCCGGCTGACCAGAAGGGTCTTTCGGCATGAGGGTGGTTCCTTCCATAGGAATGGCCTTTGCTGCACTATGTTGGTCTTTGTTGGGCTATGCAGGTTCAGATTTGGAGTTCAAATACTGAACCAGCCAAGCAAGAATAACAGTGCATTCCTAGAGTTCAAATATTGAACTCGGAGATTTTTAGACCTTTATGGAATCGATGATTGATAGAGCTATAGCTCTTATCTATAAGACGGGCTTAGACGAGCTGGTCAGGCAGTCGGACATCAACTATGTCCGCTGGAAGAACCTGCGCCATAGAAAAGCTCGAATGAGCACAGAGGAGGTAGAGGCGTTGGTCAAAATCTACCCGCAATACGCTCTATGGCTTGCCAGCGGTGAAACCGCTCCAGAATGCGGCCAAACCAGCCCCGAGTACGACGAAACCAACCGAAGCTTGACCAGCCAAAATGCAGGCTAGCACTCGTCTAAGAGGTTACTAAACGCTGATGCGTCCATAAGAAGAGATTGGCCTATGCCACGCCGACAACACGCAGAACCGCTATAGCCTTTCTAATATTTTGCAGTGAGTTTCCGGATCAGATATGTATCACATCAGCTAGAAATTAGCTGATGTGACCCTAAAGCCTTCGCTTACAACTCCATCAATACTAGAACCCAAAACTATCCTGCTGCTTTTTCCTCTTCCTCTGTAAGCGGTCGTCGAAATATTACTTGATCGTACTTAGTGTATTCGTTCCCTTTACCCAGAAGCGCTGCAAGGCACCCAGGAGCCACCTCAATATTCACCTCACTGACACTGCAAAACTCCCACCCCTTTTGGGCATATTGATTAATTAGCGCCTGCAATTGCTGCGCAACATCCTTTGCACTTTGACCACCTTTTATAGAACCAATAAAAGGAGATACAGAGTATACATAACGCCCCATTTAATCATCCTCACTAAATCAAAGGATCAAAGCCACCATTTGGCCGCCTACACCGTGACAACCTATTTATTGTTAACCGAACCCCCTTCAGCGCCCCATACCTCTCAACTGCTTGTATTGAATACTCCGAGCAACTTGGCTCATACCTACAAGCTTTTCTCAATCTTTGCGGAGCATTTCGCTGATATATCCTTATTAAAAATACAATAAAGTTCTTGAAAGCCATTTGCCCTCCCCTTCCTTACACATACCCTAAAGAAAATTATTGAGCAGACACGCAGATACATAGACCTCATACGCCATAACGCTTATTGCCACCAGAAGTTATGCAATATCTTCCGCCGCGCGGCCCTATACAAACGCGACTGCCAGAGCATGGGCATCCAGTATCAATATAGTTCGACCTAGGTCTTGGAGATGGAGGGCTAGAGCGGCGGGGAGGCGGAGAATAGCAGCCAGTTCCCGAACAAAGTAATCGAGATGACACCCACCGCGGTGGAGAGTTATCGGGCGATATCCGAGCCCATTCAGAACGTCGCTCATAAACTCGGACTAACTCTCCACCTGTGGATTTCCCCACGATATTACCATTTGGTGAAGAGCGTTGATTTAGAGCACCTGTAGCCACATATAAAGTTTCAGGTTGAGCAACAGGAGCAACTGGAGTTATCTGCTCATGGGGTGGACTTGCTAGGAGGGGGGCAACGGGAGCAGTAGTCTTCGCAGTGCTACTAGTACCGCCACCGCGGCACATGGCTATTAACAGTACAAGACCACCGACCACCCAGAGGCCTGATCCCTTCTGCCTACGCCTAGCCATTGATCCTCTCCTTGGAACTAGCCACTTGCCACTACGCCTGTAAGAAAGCTAAAGCGTGGCACACAGACTGTCTAGAGGATGTGTCGAAAAGGTGTCGAAATCACTGACCAACGATCACTGACACTGACCGAAGAGGCTTTGCCTGAAGCCTCAAACTCACCAGCTTTCGCCAGCGTAGACCATCAGCGAACAGAGTGAAAAGCTGGTTCAAATCCCCCCGGCTCCACCAAACAACCATCTTAAGACGTCCTCGGACGTCTTTTTTTGTGTCTGAAATCCAGTAAATTCGGGGCTTTCAGCATCATAACGATCCGATAGCGTCCAGCAGAATCCATGAAACTCGGTATTCCAAGCCACCGGCTACTAATTTTGGGGATACCAAATCGTTCCATGGAATACCTATGTGCGCCCAAGCCACACGCCTGTCTGAGCTCAAGATCAAAGCAGCCAAGCCTCAAGACAAGGACTACGTCCTAAGCGATGGCGATGGGCTTCAGATGCGGGTCAGAAGCAACGGGTCGAAGCTCTGGAATTTCAACTACCGGCACCCGGTGACGAAGAATCGGATCAACATGGGGCTTGGCACCTTCCCCGAGGTGTCTTTAGCGCAAGCTCGCAAGCGGACAGTCGAGGCATGCGAGCTCGTCGCCCACGGTTATCGACCCAAAAGAAAAGCGCGACGCTGTGCGAAGGCCAAAAAAGCAGCAACTGAGCACACCCTTCAGAACGTTGCTACAGCTTGGTTCGATGTGGTCACAAAGGCCTACGGTGAGGACATTTGGCGCTCTCTCACCTTGCACATCTTCCCCGACCTAAGCTCCACCCCAATCTCGGCCATCACCGCCCCCAAGGTCATCAACCTACTTCGACCACTGGAAACCAAAGGCAGCCTTGAGACGGTCAAGCGACTGACCCAACGGCTCAACGAGATCATGACCTATGGGGTTAACTCAGGGCTGATCCACGCGAACCCACTCAGTGGTATTCGCTCCGTCTTCAAAAAACCAAAGAAAAAAATATGGCGGCGCTTGCCCCCGATGAGCTGAATGAGCTCATGGTGGCAGTTGCCAATGCCAGCATCAAAAGGACGACTCGCTGCCTGATCGAGTGGCAACTCGACACCATGACCAGGCCAGTTGAGGCAGCCACGACCCGCTGGGCAGACATCGACCTTGAGAAAAGATTTGGACAATCCCAGCGGAACGTATGAAAAAACGCCGCCCTCATATCGTCCCGCTTACGGACTAGGCGATGGCGCTCCTTGAAGCGATCAAACCTTACAGCGGCCATAGGGAATACGTTTTCCCAGCAGACCGAAACCCACGAACCCACACCAACAGCCAGACCGCCAACATGGCGCTCAAGCGCATGGGTTTTGAAGGTCGTTTGGTCAGTCACGGCATGCGCTCCATGGCGAGCACCATCCTCAACGAGCATGGCTGGGATGCGGAGCTGATTGAAGTAGCTCTAGCCCATGTCGATAAAGATGAAGTGCGTGGTGCCTACAACCGAGCGGACTATATTGAGCGCAGGCGACCAATGATGTCTTGGTGGAGTGAGCACGTCCAAAAAGCCGCTACAGGTAGCTTGTCGATAGCGGCTATTGAAGCAAGCCAAAACACGAAGATTGCTTCAATACGTTAGTAAATGAGTAAGGCGATCGAGGGCAACTCTGAGCCTCACAACGCTGCCACATCGGTGTAGCTTTATGGAAAACTCAATGGCAATTGCCTTCAGCACAACCAGTGATAGCGCTTTGGAAGTCACCTTTAACGACTAGACCTATGCCGTTGAAAACTCGGTTGAGTGATCTGGCTGAAGCTGGCGCAGGGCATCCAAGACCAGCGAGAAGGCCGGCGATGGTTGCCTACGACTCGGGTAGTACAGGTAGTAACCCGGGAACGGAGGACACCAGTCTTCGAGCACGCGCACCAGCCGGCCCTCCGCGAGGTGGGGTGAGAACTCTTCTTCGGGGAGCCAAGCGATGCCCAGGCCTGCCAGAGCAGCATCCACGATGTTGGGCGAGGTGTTGAAAATGAGCTGCCCATCCACCCGCACATTCAGCTGCCGGCCTCTGCGCTGGAAGTCCCAGACATAGAGCCCTCCGCCGGACTGCATGCGCATGTTGATGCAGTTGTGGTTGATCAGATCGCGAGGATTCCTGGGCTTCGGATGCGTGGCGAAGTACGCGGGTGCAGCCGCCACCGCCATGCGCAGTGGTGGCCCGATCGGCACCGCGATCATGTCCTTGTCGATGGTATCCCCCAGGCGAACCCCCGCGTCGAAGCGGTCGGCCACGATATCCCTGAAACCGTAGTTGATGTCGAACTCCACCTTGATGTCGGGGTATTCGCGCAGCAGGGGCACGAGCCTGGGCAATAACGTAGTCCGCTGGATGTGATCGCCACAGGTGATGCGCACGGTGCCGGCAGGCTTGTCGCGCAGCTCGGTCAGTTCGTCCAGCTCCGCCTCGATCTCGTCGAAGCGATGGCCAATGGCATTGAGTAGCCGTTCCCCCGCCGCCGTCGGTGCGACGCTTCGAGTGGTACGGGTCAGCAGGCGGATTCCCAGGCGCGTCTCCAGGCCGTTGAGCGCTTGGCTCAGTGCCGATTGCGTCACCCCAAGCAACGCCGCCGCACGGGTGAAGCTGCCTTCACGGGCGATAGTGACGAAGTACAGGAGTTCGTTGAGGTTGCGCCTGGCCATGGCCCAAGTTTCTCATGAGGAATTGATTAGCTGATCAAGAGTCACGGCAACGGCGATGATGGCCATCGCACACGCGCGGCCTTTCTTCAGTCAGCCGGACACGCCATGACCACCCGCACTACCCTCGACATTCCCGCCCCACCCCAGGGCCAAGCCGCCTCCTGGAGCGGCGTCTTCGCCATGGCGGTCTGTGCCTTCGCCCTGATCGCCTCGGAGTTCCTGCCGGTCAGCCTGCTGACGCCCATCGCCGGTGACCTGCACATCAGCGAAGGCATGGCAGGCCAGGGCATCGCCATCTCCGGCGCCTTCGCGGTATTCACCAGCCTGTTCATCGCTGCGCTGGCCGGCAGCCTGGATCGCAAGACCCTGCTGCTGGGGCTGACGGCGGCAATGGGCGTGTCCGGCGCCATCGTCGCTCTGGCGCCGAACTACCTCACCTACATGCTGGGCCGGGCCTTGATCGGCGTGGTGGTTGGCGGCTTCTGGTCGATGTCGGCGGCCACCGCCATGCACCTGGTGCCAAG
>OGQD01001945.1_pt1 | contig 12316 bp, 13 predicted proteins | sample 1553091 | NCBI WGS metagenome assembly OGQD01 (sample SAMEA2580290, study PRJEB22360) | human gut metagenome | biome: human gut; feature: human-associated habitat; material: faeces | place: Denmark | collected 2008/2010
GTTCGCCTAATCGAACATCGTCTAAAGTTTGATTTGATTTACATTGTTTGATTGACATCTAAAAAGTTTTTGAAGAAGATTCTTTTTGTTCATTAAAGAAAAGTTTAGGTTTTAAGTATTTGACAGAAATCTGGGGCATGAGAGGATGTGAATCTTCTCACTGCCCGTTTTTATTTTAGAGCCATACCGTTGAACTCACTCCTACCATATTAAAATTTTATGAATAACTTTGCTCACAAAGAATTTTTAATTTTACAAGTCGTATGGAAAATAAAGGAAAGAAAGTTTCCCTCCAGTTGTTTGAGGAAACTGCTCGTAACAATGGATACGAGGTATTCACACCCGATGAGGTGGCTTCCTATTACAAGGAAGGAATCATGAAGAGTCGTGCCAACGAACTTACAGCCGAGGAGAAAGAGGCTTTCGTGGCTGACGTAATGTATCTTCAGAAAGCCGTATGCGCTGATGAAGAGGGTAAAGACGTCATTCGCTTCTATCGTCCTAAACAGGTTGAGTGGGAAACGGCTGCTGACGGAACTGTCATGAAAGGTTTGGAAGGTGTATATCGTGACACCCCTGAAAATCGTCGCCTGAACCGTGTTGGACAGGCTTATTCTCCTACATTGGAGTTCCTGAAATCGTTGAACGGTGAAACAGAGGGCGACATCATGAAGTCGTTGGGAACAGGTGTTTATGCTGATACCCCTGACAATCAGCGTCTGGGACGTGTGGGTCAGCCGTACAAGAACCAAATTCCGGTTGAATAATGGAAACGCTGCTTGAGAAATCATTGAATAAACACGATTTTCCGGAAAAGGAAAGACGTAAATTGGCGAAAGAGGGAGAAGCCATGAAAGATGGCTCTTTCCCTATTCGTAATGCTCAGGATTTGAAAGACGCCATTCGTAGTGTTGGTCGGGCGAAAGACCCTGCCGCTGCGAGACGGTGGATTAAAAAGCGTGCTAAAGAACTCGGGAAAGAGTCGCTTCTTCCTGAGTCCTGGGAATAATTTAGGAGTTTTTCTTCGGGAAACTCTTTGATTATTCAAGATAACGTAATATATTTGCGTAATCAAATTTAACTGTAAGGAATATGACGACACTAATAGAAAAATCAATTTTGAATGAAAGATTAGAAAAATCTCGTTCAGGCACATATGCTGATACTTCTGAGAATAGACGCAAACATCGCGTGGGGCAGAAGTACGGTTCTGAAAAGAAAGAGGAAGAGAAGCCTGAGAAGACTTCCTCTAACGAAAAAGACCCTGCAAAGGAACTTGAGGCTGTCGATAAGGTTATCGCTGCTATCAACGAAGGCAAGTTGAAACTTCCCCAGGAAGAAATTATGGTTCTCATAGAAAAGAAGAATAATTTAGAGTTGGCAAAAAGACAGGCTGAAAAGATACATTCAGGTGTTAAAGCAAACGAAGAGAAACGTAATGCTGCGGAAGCGAAGGAAACGAGTAAGAAGATAAACGAAGCCCAGAAGAAAGAGGAAGAGAAGCCTTCACTGTCTAAAGAAAAATTGGAAAGTGCCAAAGATGGAAGTTCAATTACAATTAAAAATGCCCAGACTGGGAATACTGTAATTTCTTACACCAAGAAAGATGGTCAGTGGTTCAGTAAGAATTCTATGACTCGTGGGGAGGTTAAAGCATCTCCGGAACAGGTATCAAAGACGGTTGAGGGTTACAATCGAAAAACATATTCGACCAAAATTGATTTGGTTGAGGAAACAAAATCTGAACCCAAGAAAGAAGCGTCCGGAAAGGCTTCTGAAACCGATAAAGAGGATTTGCGTGAGGCTCGTAAGAAATTGGCTTATTTACAAGACAACGAGGAACGCTTGATTAAGCGTGATGGAAAAGAGAAGTACGAGGAACGTTTGAAACAGGCGAAAGACGAGGTTGCCAAATTGAAAGGCGAGAAGCCGAAAGAGGAAAAGAAGACGGACAAGGCTGCCGACCCTATTTATCAAGTTCAACAAAAGAAGAAGGAAGCCTCAAAGAAGTATGACAGTAAACGTGAAGAGGCTCGCCAGAAGTATGACAAAGAGGCTGATGAAATTCGAAGCGAGATTGACAAACTGTACGAAAGCGACCATCCGGATGCTGCTAAGAAGCGTAAAGAACTGTGGAACACTTTGAAAGAGAAGACTAACAAATACGATGCGGAAACAACACGGTTGAAAGACGAGTATGAGGCTGAGTATAAGAAATTAGACGAGGCTGAAGACAAACTGTATGACCAGCGTCAGAAAGAAGAAACTTCAGAAGAGGTGAAAGAGTCATACACCCGTGTCAAGTTTGAGGACGTCCCTAACAGCGGAAAGGTTAATCTGAAGAAATACCTGTCAGAGAAAGTTCGACAGGGGGTTGATGAAAAGTGGTCAAACATTAAGAATATCCCTACCGACAATCTTAAGAAGATGGAGAAAGGACTTGTGAACGATTTAAATAAGAACTTTGAAGCAATCAAGAAGTCTCAGAGAGCGGAGTTGCTTTACTCTATAATGATAGTTAAGGGGGAACTGGAAAAGCGTGGTAAAGAGAGCCAAAAGAAAGAATAAGGATATCATGCTTTATTAGTGCCGTTTTTGTTTGTAAATTTGTATCGTTTAATAAATGTAGAATTAAAACATAAAATAGATGAAGAAATATGTTTATTCGAAAGGTGCGGAGGCTGTTACGGTTGAGACCGATGGGTTAGCAACTATCAACAACTTCATGGTGACCGGACTTATTGGTAAAAATTATCATGGTCTGGTACAGGCTGGTCTGAATTTCAAAATGGGAGACGAAGTAACTATCCCGATGATGCTGAATGCTGCTAAGACCTGTGAATGTAAAGTAGAATGCTACGAGGGTAATGAACTCATCATTGATGAGTCTGCTGACTTCACAAGTGGCGTTCCTGCTGAAGTAGGTACAATCTTCGGGTTGCAACTGGGTGTGGATTTTAACGAGGCGACCTATTATGCTGTGGTTCCCAAATCATATACAGACCAGTACGATTACGCTGCTTTTAAGGCATCGCTGCCTTGGCTGGTTGCGAAGTTCAAGAAAATCGCTGCTGACGCTGATGAACAGGAAACATCAGAGTATCAAGTGCAGGTATTTGCCGACGAAAGACAACTTGAGTTCCGTGGAAATTCTGCTGACTTGGGCAAGTTGAGCGAAGACAAGAAAACGCTGACCGCAAAGGCTTCCAATTCACTGATGTTTGAAATCGTGAAAGACTTGGGTATTTTGCGTCCGGAAATGGTAACTTGGTTCACTATCCGTTTCATTTACGGTCGTCGTACCTATGAAGCCAAAACATACGTCACTCCTGGAACTATTTAATTATGGGAAGTAAGAAGAACCGTTCATCAAAAAACAGGAGTTCAGTGGGAGCCAATAATGTGGTTCCCATAGACGGTCTTGATGGACTGTCTCTTCAGGAACTCCAAATCATGGCTCAGGCTGCTCCGATAGCGTTGAGGAACCGTCTTCAGAAGTCCCTAAATTCAGAGAATTTTGAAGAGGTAATGAAGGCACAAGCGTTTATCGCTGAGCAACAAAAGAACGGCAGGAGAGCACCCCAGCCGGAAATTAAATCAATCCTTTGGAACCCGTCGGAGATAGGCTTCAATGGTAAGGGGTATCGCGACCCGAACAACGGTATAGCATTTGGGACTCTGAACCGAATGGGCGATATCTTCATCATTAAGGCTATTATCAACACACGTATTGAACAGGTTCAGAACTTTCTGAAGTACAGCGTTGACGACCAGAAGCCAGGATACCAAATTCGTTACAAGCGAAGTCCAGGCTCGGAGGGTTCTGACGAAAAGGAACTGTCAGCAAAAGACAAGAAGATTGTCGATTACATAGTTCGTTTCCTTGAAGAGGGTGGTGAGAATGACAAATGGGAATGTGAGGACAACTTTCAAGAGTTTACCCGTAAAGTATTGAGGGACTCCCTTGTGCTTGACCAGATGACATTCGAACTCGTTCGTGCAAGGAATATGAACCTCAAGAAGTATCGTGCCGTTGACGCTGCCCTGATACGGCAGTTAGACACAAACGACCCACGATACAGACAGATGTTCGAGAACTTCCGCTGGCATGGTTATTTGCCTCGCTATGCTATGGTATGGGATGGGCAGATTATCCGTCACCCTGTATCAGATGAGTATGTAGTTTTCTATCCGTGGGAGTTGGGTTATGGTATCCGTAACAAGACGACCAACGTGTTGCGTAATGGATACGGCTGTTCGGAGTTGGAAACGTTGATTGAAATCGTGACATGGATTTTGTGGGGAATGCAGTACAATGGTAACTTCTTCAAACAAGGTAGTCAGCCGAAAGGCTTTATCAATGTGAAGAACGGAAACGTCGACCAAGGAACCCTGAACGAGTTTCGTCAGGATTGGAAACAGACGATGAGTACCGTGTACAATTCTCACAAGATACCCGTCATTCAGGGAATAGACCTTGAGTGGATTGATTTACAGCAGACGAACCGAGACATGGAGTTCACTGAATGGATTAAGTTCCTATTGGTGATTGCGTGTGCCGTGTACCGTATGGACCCATCGGAGTTGGGCTTTCAATTCCAGGACGCTGCCCGTATATTTGGACAGGAAGGACAGAAGGAACGTCTTGACCACTCTAAACAGAAAGGTCTGACTCCGCTGTTAGTGTTCTATCAGAATATCCTGAATAAGTATATCATCAGCGAAATTGACGACCGCTTGGAACTCGTGTTTACAGGTATTGAAATCGAGGACGAGGCAGCACAGGTTGAACTGGATAAGAAGAAGTCTGAGGCTGGCTTTGTATCGCTCGAGGATATGTTCGAAAAGTATTCAGGCAGAAAGTTCGACCCGAATAAGGACACTATCCTTAACACGGTGTATCAGTCGGCTCAAACCAACAAAATGATGGGTGGCGAGGGCATGAACGAAATCGTCGATGGCGAAGAAGGAAATGGCTCACCTAAAACAGCGGAAGAGGCTATACAGGCGATGATGGTTGAAAAGTCTATGGAGAACCCTATTCTCGGAAAGGCTTTGGAGTTCATTGATTCACAATTAGGAATAAGAAAATGAAAGCACCAGCATCACCCCGAATTCATCATCACGTCGACCCGATGAGATATCCAAAGGTTCAAAAGGAATACGAGGGTAAAGGGAAGAATGCGTTCAACGCTGTTAAACTGTTCGGAGACGTTGTTGAAACTATGGTTGAAATACAAAAGAAGAAAAGATAATGTTATTCACGGAAGATGAAATAAAGAAGATTTTGACAAACATCGACCTCGCAGTAGTGAAGATGGTTGCACAGGTGTTGGGGAAAGACTACCTAACAACTGAAGACCTTGCGCTCCTGAAGAAGAAAGGGGTTGACTTGGTGAAACTGATTCCTAAATTCCCTTCCCATTATCAAGCGTTTCTTTTTGGTCGTGTTTCGGCTGCTGTTGGGACGAAAGCCACCGCTCAGATGACTTACTCCGAGTTTACTGCGTTTCTGTCTAAAATGGGCTTATTTGAGCCCACAGCGAGGGAAATGGCGTTCTACAAGGTTGCCGCTAACAAAACTTATACTCATATCAAAGGATTTGCCGACCGCATCAAGAACGATGTCCGAGCATCAATTTCCGCAGAGGAACTCAGTTACTTACAGGCTCAAGAGCAGGCAAAGGCTGATGCGACTTTACGGAAGGAGATGCTCGAAGGCACGTTCGAGAAGCGTTCCGTCAAGAAGATTACTTCAAACCTCGCTAACCAGATGAATGATTGGCAGCGGGATTGGGGACGTATCGTTGAGACGGAAAGTCAAGATATATACAATCTCGGAAGAGCCGAAATCATGATGGAAGAAGACCCTGACCCGTTGGTTTACTTTGATGTCTTCCCTGGAGCCTGTCGCCATTGCATACGACTATCCCTAACGGGGGGTATGGGGAGCCAGCCACGGGTGTTCAGGCTTTCGGAACTCATGGCAAACGGTACGAACTATGGTGTGAAGTCGAAAGATTGGAAAGCGACGATACACCCTGTTCACCCGTTCTGTCGGTGCGACTTGCGTTATGTTCCGAAGGGATATGTATGGAACCCTGACACACATCAGTTCGAGCCTCCTAAGAATTATGAGAGAAAGGTTGAACGGAAGAGTCGAGCGAAGATAACAATTGGAAATAAAGAATATACAGTCTAAAAGATGATAATTATGAACTTGAAGAAATTTTTAGGAATTCAGTCAACCCAAGAAAAGGTTGAGGACTATCGGAAGTTGAAAGGTCAGTTGGCGAACCTTGAAACTTTGGGTCAGGAATTGTCCGACAAGTTTTCAATTCAGAAGTCTGTCATTGACGGTGTGGATGGTTTACCTGAGGAGAAGAAATCCGAAGTATTTGAAAAGTACAGAGGATTCCTAAAAGAGCACCAGAAGGAAGTTTCGTCAGCCGTGAATGAAAGAAACAAGATATTGAAATCGCTTGAGGCATACCGTAACGACCCCGACGTTGGTGACATCTGTAAAGGTATTGATGCTCTTGAACAGGCTGAAGAGGCTTATCGTGGCGGTAAACTGTCTAAACAGGTGTATTTCGACATCGTGAAGTCAATTACAGGCGAGCCGACAAAGTACGCTGACGTGGTTGCTTTTGACAAGGATGGTAGAGTCCTCGTTTTACATCGTGTTGAGAACTTTGTTCCTACTGGTAAGGTATGTATCCCTGGAGGTCATGTTGACCCAGGAGAGGACTTTGAGACGGCTGCGCTTCGGGAACTTAAAGAGGAGACAAATCTTGACCCAATTGAGGGGAGGGGAATTGTGTACCTCGGAGAGCACAAAACAGAGGATGCGCATATCAAGTATTTCCAAGTTTGGGTGGACTGCTTGCAGCCTGTAACAGTTGATGCGTCGGAACATTGTTTCGCTGAATTCATTGACTTGGGACAGATTCCTTTGAAGCCGTTTATCTTCGACCAAGGAGAGATAGTTCTTGACATGCTGATGAAGCCACATCAGATAGAGGAAACCAAACCGCTGATGAAAGCCTTATCAGAAGGACGTATCACTCCCGAAGCATTCGTTCCGGGATTCACATCAATCCTGAAGAAGGCTTTGGACATCGAAGCCGTGAAACCGCTTGAACCGGAATCTATGGATGGGGACAAACGAAAAGTTTCTGTACCTGTACGAGACCCGATGAAGTGTGTCGAAACCATCATGAAAGGTATTAGCGGAGCGGAGGAAGTAACAGTTGGGACAAACGGTCATCTCAAATTTGTGAAGCCTCTAATTATTCATGACACTCGTTACCGTGAAGACCCGTCGACCAACCGCTTAACAGAGGTTGAGATAGTGTTTACAGGGGACGACAACGACATGATGCGTATTCTCGAGGAAATGAAATATTCATTGATGACTGGACCCATGAAAGTCCGGACTCCTCAAGAAGAATTTATGGCAGCGAACGAGCGTGGAACCGATTATGTTGGAGACCCGATATTTGTAACTTTCTAAAATGATTTGTAACTTTGTCACAAATTTATAAAGTGGAAGTATGAAGAAGCAGACCCCAAATGATTTTAACTTCTGGTTGCCGATAGACTTCATGAAGTCTGACGCTACTGAGTATCCTCGTGGTGATGACCGTCGCTACGAGAATATGATATTTGAGGGTATCGCGAGTGACGACAGCAAAGATTATCAGGGTGACTCAATGGAGCCCAATGGGTTCGTTATAGACTACTTCCTCAAGCATGGTTTGTTCAATCTTGACCACTTAACAGTTCGAGCAAAAGAATTGAAAAGTAGGTTTTGGATTGGTGAACCGCTTGACGGGAAGATAGTCGATAACAAATTTTGGGTGAAAGGAAAGTTATGGAGCGAGTCTCCCGAGGCAAGAGCCTTTTGGGACAAGTGTATTGAAATGCGCGAAAGCGGTTCAACCAGAAAGCCTGGAATGTCTATTGAGGGAAAAGCCTTGGAGCGAGACCCGACGAACGAAATACATATCACGACGGCAATTATCAATAATATTGCGCTGACGTTTACTCCTGTAAACTTCAATTCGTATATCGATTTCGTGAAAGGTATTCAATCTCAGGATTTCATTCCTACTGGTGATTTACTCAAGAGCCAACTCAAGCGTGATGTCATGTTCGAACAGGTGATAGGGAATAAGAGGATTGTCATCGATTCAAAATTCCGTATTATCCAAGAGGGCATTTGATGACTCATTTTAGGGAAAAGAAATTTTGTAATATTTTTAATCCGAAAAATTAAAGTAGTATGGTACAATTAACTGATGAACAAAAAAATGACGACCTCGTAAAATCATTGCTTGGCAGTGGGTTTACAGAAGAGGTGATTGCTGGTTGGATTGAATCCGGCTCAATCAAATTGGAAAAGTCGGTTCAAAGTGGTCCGGATGACCATGGCGAAGGCGACGGTGATGGAAATCACGAGAAGAAGGAAAAAGACAAGGACAAGAAAGACCCTGACAAGAAAGAGGGAGAAAGCGATGACGACCCCGACCTCGAAAAGGGTAACGGCTGTGGCGATGGCGACAAGAAAAAGGACGACATTGCGAAGTCACTTTCTGACGACATCATCAAGAGTATTGAGGACAGCCTGTTTGGCAAGTTCAATCAGTCTCAGGATGACCTGCTGAAGTCTATTCCGGCTATCGTAGAAAAGGCTCTTGAGCCGATTACTGACAAGATTGAAAAATCTTTGGACGGTATGCGACAGGCGATTATTGCTTTCGGAAATTCGGCTCCTGAATTCAAGAGTGCTGGTTTGAGCAAGGCTATCATCGAGAAAAGCATTGAACAGGGTGGCGGTGCTAAGGATGAGGACAACAAAACAGTTCTGAGCATTTCGAGAGACCGTGCGGTTGTTCGTGAGTTGATTGCTAAATCGATTGACGAGGAAGCCGACCCCGAAATACAGAAGTCTTTGCGCGACAATACAACTGCCTATTTGCTTGACCCGATTGGTGGGGACATAGGTAAAGACGCAGCCTTGTATATGTATAACAAGAAGAACGTTCGCCTCGTGAAATAATTTCGTACGAAACTTTAAATAATATACGAAAATGGATTTATTCAATTACAATGGAACGGAGGCTACAAATCCGTTGGAAAGTATGTCTTCGGATGAAATCTTGAAGGCGATGGAAGCAGGTCTGTTGACTGGTATGCAGTACAACGACCAATTGAATAACGGTGGAGGTCTGAAACCTGAATCCTTGGATTCTGTGCTGAAGAACCTTGAAAACCGTTTGGACCAGTTGGTGTTCTGGAATGAGTTGAACCGTCAGAAGATTGACAATACTGTTCATCAGTACAATCAGTTGTACAAGTATGGTCAGGAAGTGGGCATCTTCAATCAGGAAGGCGAAACTCCTACTGAGACCGACTCTGTATATCGTCGGAAGTCAATCGTTGTCAAGTTCACAGGTGTGACTGGACAGGTTACTCATCCGGGTATGATTGTCAAGACTGTCGTTGGTTCACTGTACACCAAGGAAGTTGAAAACAAGACCATCTTGCTTCAGACTATCCTTGACAAGAAAGTGATTGACGCTGACTCGGCAAAAGTTCCTGAAGAGTTCGACGGTGTATTCGCACAGCACATCGCTGGTATCAACGATATCACAGGTGGCTTGCTGGGTAAAACTTCTGAACAGGTGCTTGACGCTTACTTCGGAGACCCTGCCGTACTGAACGCAAACGGTTCTGTTCTGAATGACGCTTTGGTTGAGGACGCTGCTCAGGCAGTTGTAAACGACCGAAACGGTATCATCGACCGTATCGTTTCTTCCCCTGTCGTATTCAACAACTACGTGAAACTCTTCCACGAGTCTAAACGTGTTATCGTTGGTATGGCTGGTGGCGTTGTGGGCGCAACTATGGGTCAGTCGGTAAACGACATCACCACTCAGTTTGGTAAGGTGAACATCAAAGCGGACAAATACTTTGACTTCAACCAACCGATTAAGTTGGGTCGTGGTAAAACTTCTGACAAGGCTCCGAATGCTCCTATTAAGGATGTTACGACTCCTGTCGCTGTTGCCGTTGACGCAAAGGGAATGTTCGGTTCTGTTCACGCTGGTAATTACTTCTATGCTGTTACAGCGAAGAACCGTTACGGAGAGTCTGAACCCGTTTTGCTGAACGACGCTGAACAGGCTGTTGGCGCAACTCAGTCTGTGACTCTGAAGTTTGCTGGTGCAAACTCTTCGGCTTATCCTGAAACCTGTTATGTCATCTATCGTACCGAAGCAAATCCGGTCGACAAAGGCATCGCTGATTTCTATCCTATCTTCGAAGTTAGCAAGACTGAACTTGCTGCTGGTTGGGACGGTGCTAATCCGGGAGAGGTTCATGACCGCAACCGTTGGATTGCCGGAACCAAGTCTGCTCTCGTTTACTTCAACGGAAGTGAAATGATTGAGTATCTGGAACTGGGTGGAACCATGAAACTGGATTACGCTATTGTTGGTCCGAGACGTTCATTCTCTGTATTGAACTACGGAACTCCGGTAGAGTATATGCCTGGAAAGATTGCTCGTATTATCAACATCGGTAAGATTGGTCTGCCGACTACCTAATAACGAGGACAATTACGTTATAATGATGGGGATGGGGTGTATGTCCCATCCCCATTAATTTTATAATCATAAATAAATTCAAAGAATTATGAAACTGTTTAACAGAAAAGCGGGAAACAAAACCATCAATTACAATGGTAAGAACGTGAAGTTCGTGAATTGTGTTGCTGAGGTCGAAGACGACTTTGGTAAGGAAGTCCTCAAGTTAGGAATTCCCGACCTGTACGAACACGGCAAACAGCCTGTATTCGAAACCCCGAAAGAGGTTCAGATGAAGTCAGACTTCAAAGACCGTGAAGAGTGGTACAAGAAAGAGATTGCTCGCCTGACAAATGTCAATACAGCGAACAAAAAGAAGATTGAGGAACTTGAGCAAGAGGTTGAAAACTGGAAGAACGAATACAATCGTGAACACGAGGCTCGTATTCAACTCGCTGCGGGAACCGTTCCCCCAGCCGAGACAGTTACACCCCCTGCGCCTGAAACTATCGTAGAGAACCCAACAGAGGGTACAGGCGAGGAAACTCAAGGAGACGCTGACCCCGAAGTAACAGGTGGCGAAGGTGGTGAGGAAATTCCTACTCCGGAAGAGGAAGAGGCTGCTCTCCGCAAGGAATTGGGTGCAATGAAGAAAGATGAACTGATTGCTTTTGGTCAAGAGGGTGGTATTGACATGACCGCTATCGCTGAAAAGACCAAAGCCGAAATCATCGAATTTTTGGTAAACGCTTCTAAAGAGTAATGCGAGATGGGACAACTTGTTTTGACAATGAAGTATAGAAAGAACACGGGGATGATATTTAATCCCACGGAGATTTTTTCTTTGTACCTGTATGGGATAACCATACAGGGAGGCGACGGGACTTCTTTCAGCAGTGAAAGTATGCGGTTCTATATACAGGCTGCTCAAAGAGAGGTTGAGAACTTCTTCAACCTGAAACTGATGCGCCAGTTCATTGACCAAGAGAAGTTGACATTTTACCGAGCCGACTATTGGCAGAGTTTCCCTATTCTGTTCACGAACTATCCCGTCAACAAACCGATATCGTTGACGGGACGGTTCAACAATCTTGAGCAAATTTCCTATCCGACACAATGGCTGACAACTCACCAGAACAGTTATGGTCTATATAAGCGAAGAGTTTCAATCGTTCCCACGGGTTCGGCTGTTGCTACTGCCAATGCTGAGGTCATCTTGAGTGGTTTGACAACCCAATTGGGAAGCCAGCACTTCAGGATGATTCCGGATTATTGGGACTTCCAGTATATTACAGGCTTTGACCTCGACCATATGCCTATGGACTTAATCAATCTGACGGGGAAATTGGCTACGTTCGGACCACTTGGAATTGCTGGTGACTTGATATTGGGTGCGGGTATCGCTGCCCAGTCGATAGGTGTTGACGGGTTGAGTCAATCAATTAGTTCAACATCATCAGCAACCAACGCAGGGTATGGGGCGAGATTGGTTCAGTATGAACGTGAAATCAAAGAGACAGTGAAGCGAATAAAATTAATCTACGATGAAATAAAGTCAGTGGTAATATGATTGAAAGGGGTTATTTATATTGCGTCACCTGTCTGCCCACTGGGAAACTGTACTTCGGGCAAACGACCGTGAATGTAAAAAGACGCTGGCATCAACATATTAGATTTGCAGTTCAAAGTAGAGATGATTATAAACTTCACGCTGCCATTCGAAA
>OGQD01001948.1_pt1 | contig 12304 bp, 9 predicted proteins | sample 1553091 | NCBI WGS metagenome assembly OGQD01 (sample SAMEA2580290, study PRJEB22360) | human gut metagenome | biome: human gut; feature: human-associated habitat; material: faeces | place: Denmark | collected 2008/2010
CCTTGCGCCAGCCGCCCTGCGCGGTTACCACGCCGAAGCGCGCAGACGCCTTGGCGAAGCCGCCTTCGGTGCAGCTTTCCGTTCTGTGCATGTTGTGCCTTGCATCCATGACCGCTCCCCTCGTTCATGTGTTCGTCAGATGGAAAAATCGTATCGGGCGGGCACGGGAGGCGGTAGTGCCATACGGACGGGAAAATGGCCAAACTGCAGGCCAGGCGCCTCACCGCATAAAAAAACGACGCCGCCCCGAGCAAGGGGGCGGCGTCGCAAATCAGTGAAACAGGCGGGCAAAGCAGCAAGGCCGAAAACTGCAGCCCTTCTATTCTTCAGAGAGGAAATCAAAGGCATACTGCGCTGCGACAAGCGAGCCACCTACCAGAACGCTTTCGTCGACATTGTAGAAACAACTGTGCTGCGGATACGTTGCACCCACTTCCGGATTATGAGCGCCAATGAATACGAGCACGCCGGGAACCTTTGCCAGGTACTCGGTGAAGTCTTCGCCCGAAAGCGTACCCTCGTAATGGCAAAGCGCCTCTTCGCCAAGAACCTTTGCAATGGCGTTTTGCGCACGTGCGGCACAAGCCTCGTCGTTCACCAGGCACGAATTGCCGTACGTCCACTCGAATTTCGCGGTTGCGCCATACGAAAGCGCCACTTCTTCAACCACGTGGGCCATGCGCTCCTTGATGTAATCGCGCACTTCGGGCGTGAACGAGCGAACCGTGCCCGTTAGGTACGCTGTGCCCGCCATGATGTTTCGCGCAACACCGCCATGGAATTCGCCAATCGTGATAACCGCAGGATCGAACGGGGAAACGTCGCGGTTGACGATAACCTGCAACGCATCGATAACCGCAGCGCCCACAACGATGGCATCGACGCCCTTGTGGGGCATGGCGCCATGCGCGCTAGCGCCCGCGACATCAATGCGAAACCAGTCGCAATTCGCCATGCGCGGCCCCGCTTCGGCGGAAATGGTACCCGCTTCCACTTCGCTCCAAATATGAGCAGCATAAATGGTATCCACCCCATCGAGCGCACCTTCAGCAATCATCTTGCGCGAACCGACCGATATCTCTTCCGCCGGCTGGAACAAGACACGCACCTCGCCATGCAGTTGGTCTCGAATGCCCAGAAGCAGGTGAACAGCGCCGAGCATCATTGCCATGTGACAGTCGTGGCCACAGGCATGCATAACCCCTTCGTTCCGCGACGCGAAGGGTAGCTTCGTCTGCTCCAAAACGGGCAACGCATCCATATCGGTTCGAAGCGCAATGCGACGGCGCGGCTTGCCCTCTTCGTCATACGCATCGGGCGCGGTACCTTTGATGGTGGCAATGAGCCCCGTTCCCCCCGCTCGCACATATTCGATACCAAGCTTATCGAGCTCTTCGGCAATCGTGCGTGAAGTGGAGACCTCACGAGCGCTCAATTCGGGATACGCATGGAAGTGGCGCCGACGCTCGATAACGTAAGGCTCGAGCTCTCGCGCGTGGGCTTTCAACTTCTCGGTTACGTTTGCCGATTCGGTGGCATTTGGGTTGTTGCAGGTCATAATGGCCGCCTTTCGATTCTCCCCATCAGACTACCACGACTGGCACCTACGGCAGCATCGAAACAGTGCGCGTGACACTCCACGTAACACGAGCCGGCGCAATCGGCACCCAGACGAGCGCAGCCAACACCTGCTGCAACGTATGCAGCTTTAGAAAAAACGATGAACACAAGCATACTTCTTAATTTTCGTTTACAATTCTGAACGTATTGTCGTTTAGCGGTCGAACTAACCCCATGAACGGGCGTTTACCGCACGGTCGAAAGGCGCATCATCCCTATGATGAAGCGAACCAAGATCATCTGCACCCTGGGTCCCGCCGTGGACTCTGAGTCAGCATTGAAAAATCTTGTGCTAGCAGGCATGGACGTTGCCCGCTGCAACTTCTCACATGGCTCCCGCGCCGAGCATAAAGCGCGCATGGACCGCCTGAAAAAGGTTCGTCGCGAACTGGACGCACCCTGCGCCCTCATGCTCGATACGAAAGGGCCCTCTATCCGCACCGGCAAGCTTGAGGGCAACGAGCCCGTGCTGCTCCGCGCGGGCGACAACTTCTTCCTCACCGAAGATGACATCGCCGGCACTTCCCGCCGCGTGCATCAAACGTTCAAAGGGCTCTATAAGTATGTTGAACCCGGCACCATCATCCTTATCGACGACGGCCTGATCGAACTCGCCGTCGATCGCATCCTGGGGTCCGATATCCAATGTACCGTTCAGAACTCCGGCATGCTCGGCGAATGCAAGCAGCTTAACTTGCCTGGCACCAACGTTCCGCTGCCCGTTATGACCGAACAGGATAAGGAAGACCTCCTGTTCGGCATTCAGCAGGGCGTCGATTTCGTAGCAGCATCATTCGTAAGCTGTGGCGAAGACGTGCGTGCCATTCGCGCTTTCCTCGCAGAAAACGGCGGCGAAAGCATTCGAATCGTAGCGAAAATCGAAAACGCGCATGCAGTAGATCACATCGAAGAAATCATCGAAGTCTCCGATGCCGTGATGGTTGCCCGCGGCGACTTGGGCGTAGAGGTTCCCTCTAACCAGGTTCCGCACTTGCAGAAGAAGATCATCAAAGCCTGCAACCGCGCCTACCGTCCGGTTATCACCGCCACGCAGATGCTCGATTCCATGATCCGCAACCCCCGCCCAACGCGCGCAGAGGTTGCCGACGTGGCAAACGCCATCTACGACGGAACCGATGCCGTTACCCTTTCCGGCGAAACTGCCATCGGTATGTATCCAGTTCCCGCAGTACAAACCATGGCACGCATTGCCGAGGCAAGCGAATCGCATATCTACGACGAAGGCTCCATCCCCAACCGCAACGCAGAGCAGAAGAGCATTTCCGCTGTTGTAGGCTTGGCTGCCGTAACCGCCGCAGAAAACGTGGGCGCTTGCTGCATCGTTACCCCTACGATGACCGGCCGCACGGCCCGTATCGTTTCCAATTACCGTCCGAAGATGCCCATCTATGCGGTAACCACTTCGGAAGAATACCGACGCTCTTTGCAGCTGAACTGGGGCGTTACGCCGCTTTTGGGCAAAGTTGTTGGTGACGCCTCGTACGTTCTTGAGCAAGCTCGCAGCGTCGTTGTGAAAAAGAACTTCGTGAACAAAGGTGATATCTGCGTGTTCACTTTGGGAGACCGCACCACTTCTCCCCGCATCAGCCAAACGGGCGACGCTGTAAGCTTCGACCCAACTGCGCCTTCGCCGCGCCCCACCAACGTAATGCAGATCGTGCAAATCGGCGTTGAAGCAGAGGGGGATAACTAATGGAAATCAAAACCAACTGCTATGCCGCCGTCGATATCGGCGCCTCTTCCGGCCGCGTGGTAATCGGCGAGGTTACTCCGCAAGGAACCATCGAGCTTACCGAGATCCATCGCTTCGATAACATCCAGAAACGCTCCGGCGGTCACGACTGCTGGGACGTGGATATGCTGTTCCGCGAAACCGTTGCGGGATTGGCAAAATGCAAAGAAGCAGGCTATGCGCCCAAAACCGTGGGTATCGACACCTGGGCGGTCGACTTCGTGCTGCTCGATGCCGAAGACAACATGCTCGGTGATGCGGTAGCCTACCGCGATGAGCGCACCAGCGGCATGTACGCCGTGGCAGATGCTATCGTTTCGCCTGATGAGGTGTATCGCCGCACGGGTATTCAGCGCCAGCCGTTCAATACCATCTATCAGCTGCTGGCGCTCCAGCGTGAGCACCCCGAACAGATTGAAAACGCTGAAACGTTTTTGATGATCCCCGACTACCTGGCCTTCCTGCTAACCGGCACCAAGGCCAACGAATACACCAACGCTTCCACCACATGCCTGATGAACGCACGCACCCAGCAGTGGGATGAAACCATCCTGGAGGCATTCGACATTCCGCGCAGCATGTTCTGCGATGTGGTTATGCCCGGCACCGATTTGGGTGCCGTCACCGCTGAAATCGAAGAAGCAATCGGCTACCCCACGCATATCATCGCGCCTGCCACGCATGACACGGGCAGCGCTTACCTGGCTGTTCCCGCGCGCGACGCCGATGCGGTGTTCCTTTCTTCGGGCACCTGGAGCTTGCTGGGCGTTGAAAACGAAGGCCCCATCACCTCAGATGCCTCCCGTTTCCAGAACTTCACCAATGAAGGCGGCTTTGAGCTGCGCTTCCGCTTCTTGAAGAACATCATGGGCCTGTGGATGATCCAGTCTATTCGCCGCGAGCTGAACGGCGTTTCCTACGTAGAGGGAAAAGACACCCATCAGCAAACCGACGAAGACGAGCTGCCTCCCTTCACGCATGAGGCAATCGAGTGGGGCTTCCCCGACCTCATTGCCCACGCAAAAGAGGCAGACAGCTTCGAAGCCCACGTGAATGTGAACGACGACCGCTTCCTGGCGCCTGATTCCATGATCGACGAGGTTCGCCGCGCCTGCTTTGAAACCGGGCAGGACGTGCCCCAAACCGTCGGTCAGCTTATGCGCTGCGTATATGTAAGCCTTTCCTCCTGCTATGCGGAATCCATTGCAGAAATGGCATCGCTTACCGGACGCACCTACACTTCCATCAACATCGTTGGAGGCGGTTGCCAAGATGCATATCTGAACGAACTCACCACCCGCGCATGCGGCATTCCCGTGTTCGCCGGTCCAGTTGAGGGAACAAGCTTGGGCAACCTTGCCGTGCAGATGATCGCTGATGGCGCATTCCCCGACCTCCAAAGCGTCCGCGATGCTATCGCAACGTCATTCGACGTGAAGCGATTCGAATAACAGCAACCAACCTTTTAGGTACAGATAAGGAGCATTCATGACCACTATGTACGAATTGGCGCGCGAAGCGTATGCCAAGCAGGGTATCGACACCGAGGCAGTGATCGAAACCCTGGCAAACAAGGCCATCTCCATGCACTGCTGGCAGGGCGACGATGTTGTCGGCTTCGATCAGGGCGACGATAACGCAGCTTCCGGTGGCATCATGACCACGGGCAACTACCCTGGCCGCGCCGCCACCCCCGAACAACTCATGGCCGACTTCGAGAAAGCAGCAAGCCTGATCCCCGGCAAGAAGCGCATTAACCTGCACGCGAGCTACGCCATCTTCACCGAGGAAAACCCCTGGGTTGATCGCGACAAGCTCGAGTACAAGCACTTCGAGCCCTGGGTAACCTGGGCAAAGAAGAACGGCTTCGGCATCGACTTCAACCCCACCTTGTTCAGCCACCCGCTGGTAAAGGAAGGCCTTACCGTTTCCAGCCCCGAAAAAGAAGTACGCGATTTCTGGATCCGTCACTGCATCGCCTGCCGCCAGATCGCAGAGCGCATCGGCGAGGAAATGGACGACATGGTCCTGAACAACTTCTGGATCCCTGACGGCTTGAAGGACTATGCCGCTGACGCTTATGGCCTGCGTGCACGCCTGAAGGATTCCCTCGACGAAATCTATTCCTTCGAAACCCCACATGTTATCGATGCGGTTGAACAGAAGGTATTCGGCATCGGTGTTGAAGGCTTCACCACCGGCAACCAGGAGTTCTACGTATCCTACGCTGCCAAGAAAGGCGGCAACCATGTAGTGCTTATCGATGCGGGTCACTTCAACCCCATGGAAAACATTTCCGACAAGCTGCCCAGCCTGCTGCAGTTCTTCCCCTACGTGCCGCTTCACGTTACCCGCTCTATGCATTGGGACTCCGACCACGTTGTTCTGTTCGAGGATTCCATCAAGGATATCGCTGCTGAGGTTGTTCGCTGCCCCGAGGGCATGGACAAGGTCCTTATCGGCATGGACTTCTTCGATGCTTCCATCAACCGCATCGGCGCTTGGGCTACCGGCATGCGCGCCATGGAAAAGTGCCTGCTGTTCGAACTGCTGCAGCCTTGGGATCGCCTGAAAGAGCTGCAGGATACCTACCAGTTCTCCGAGAAGATGATCGTTACCGAGCAGTTCAAGACCATGCCTTGGACCGCGGTTTGGGACGAGTACTGCGCACGTCAGGGCGTAGTTGCCGAAGACCAGCTATGGGACGAGGTTAAGGCCTACGAAGACGAGGTGCTCTCCAAGCGCCAGTAAGCCTGCGCATTTTTCAGCGCCCCTCTTCTCGAGGGGCGCTTTCTGCGCCTAGAAGGCAGGAAGCCCTTGCCGGGGCGTCCGGTGCCAAGGGAACCATCGTCGAAGCCTCTGGCACCGAGAAACCCTTGCCGAAACGCACCGGGCACCGGAAGGCCCTTGCCGGAAGGATCCGATGCCGAGATTCAACTCCGTAAACGCAAGTCGAATGCGTTTCGGAAAAGCCACTTACCCGAGCGGCTTTTCCGAAACCGATCATTCGGTACTTCAGAACGAAAGGACAATGATGGACATTATCGACAGTGCTATGGACACGCTTAAAAGCGGCGTTTCCGCAGCTCGCGGCGCAGTTTCTGGCGTTGCCGTCGAGCAGCTGGGCTTCGTGCGCGGCTTCCGCCGTCTGTGCGACGACGGCTGGAAGCAGGGTTGGCACGAGCGCAATGGCGGCAACCTTACCTACCGCATGAAGGAAGAGGAGGTAGAGCAGGCTCGCCCCTTCTTCAACGCAAACCCCGGCGAGTGGGTGAACATGGGCGTACAGGCAGATAGCCTGCGCGGCGCGTTCTTCCTTACCACCGGCTCTGGCCGCTATATGCGCAACGTCATGAGTGACCCTTCCCACAACATCGGCATCGTCGAAATCAATGACGCCGGCGATTCCTGGCGCATCGTATGGGGCCTGACCGACGGTGGCAAGCCCACTTCCGAATTCCCCACGCATTTCATGAACCATGCCGTGCGCATGGAGGCCACCAACAACGAATGCCGCGTGATTTACCATGCTCATCCCATCAACGTCATTGCTATGACGTTCGTATGCCCGCTTGACGCACGCTACTTCACCCGCGCCCTGTGGAAGGCCATGACTGAATGTATTGTGGTATTCCCCTCTGGCGTTGGCGTTGTGCCTTGGATGGTTCCCGGTGGCGCGGAGATCGCAAAGGCAACCTCCGAACTCATGAAGAAGTACGAGGCAGCTGTTTGGGCACAGCACGGCCTGTTCGTTTCCGGCCCCGATTTCGACACCACCTTCGGCCTGATGCACACCATCGAAAAGGCTGCTGATGTATATCGTCGCGCTCGCCAGATGAATGGCGGCTCCGACGAATTCCTGAACACCATTTCCGACGAAGGCCTGCGCCAGATCGGCATCGATTTCGGCCTCACCGTCAACGATGAGTTCCTGGATTAAGGCGGCACTTCGATGACTATCCGTAAAACTGCTGATGGGCGCACCATCTCAGGCTTCAAGATGAAGCTCTACCCAGGCTTTGCTGAAGAGTACGAGAAGCGCCACAACGAATTGTGGCCCGAAATGGCCGACATGCTCCACGAATACGGTGGGCACAACTACTCCATTTTCATCGACGAGGAAACCAACATCCTCTTCGGATATATCGAGCTTGACGACCCTGAACGCTATGCCGAGTCTGCCAAGACCGATATCTGCAAGAAATGGTGGGATTTCATGGCAAGCGTCATGGAAACGAATGCAGACAATTCGCCCGTTTCCGTAGACCTGCCCTGCGCATTCCACCTCGACTAGAAAGGTAAAGCATTGGCGCTTTCCCAAGAACGCAAGGGAACCATGGCGGTTTCCCTGACCAACTTCCTTGACTCTGGCTGCATCGTAGCCAGCAGCCTTGCCCTTACCGCTTGGGCAGCTGCATTCAACTTCGGCTCCGCCTGGACCGCAATCCTGGGCGCCATCGGCGCAAACGCTTTCGGCGCAGCTGTTGGCGCGCTGATCGGCGGCTTCCTGACCGACAAGTTCGGCCGCACCACTATTTATAAGTACAATCTGCTGGTTTACGCTGCCGGCGTATTCATCGCCATGGTTGCCGTGAACCTTCCCATGGTCGTAGTGGGCGTTGTGCTGTCCGGCCTTTCCGTAGGCGCTGGCGTTCCCGCCTCCTGGAGCTATATCTCCGAAACGTCTACCTCCACGAAGCGCGCTTCCAACATCGGCATTAGCCAGTTCGCATGGAGCTGCGGTCCCGCCATCATCTTCATCCTTTCGCTGGTCATGAGCTTCATCATCCCTGGCTTCGAGTCTGATGGCACCACCCTGCTCCCCGCAGGCACCTACGGCCCGTTTGACGGCATGCTGGCAACCCGCCTGCTGTTCCTGGTTCTGTTCATCGTTGCCCTTATCGCCTGGAACCTTCAGCGTCAGCTGCAGGAATCCGCCGACTGGGCCGAAAAGAACGCTGCTGCCACCGAGAAGCAGTCTTTCGGCAAAATGATGGCAACCGCTTTGAAGAACCCCGTGAACGTGAAGACCATCATCTTCCTGGTTGCCGTGTACCTGACCTGGAACCTGGCTGCAGGCACGAACGGCCAGTTTATGCCATACCTCTATGCTGCCGCAGGCAACATCGATGCAACCGGCCAGAGCCTCTTGGGCGTAGTTCAGTGGGTACTGGTTGCCGTCTGCTCGCTGGCAATCTTCAGCCGCTTCGGCGACATTGTCTCCCACCGCGTGCTGTTCGGTGCCTCTGCGCTGTTGGCGCTGCTGTCTTGGGTTGCTATTGCCGTATTCGGCCTTGCTATCCAGAGTGGCGACACCGAATCCATGGGCTGGGTTCTTTGGGTATACGTAATCTTGTGGGGCATTTCCGCCGGTTTCTCCGCTCAGTGCTTCTACGCTCTGTGGGGTACCGAGCTGTTCCCCACACAGTATCGCGGCGGCGCTCAGGGCATCATGTTCTTCTTGGTTCGTGGCGCTTTGGGCATTTGGTCGCTCGTGGGCGTTGGCGCCATCATGGGCGACATTTCCACGAACCCTGCCGGCTTCTTCCCTGCAGCTGTCATTATGTGCGTCGTTCTTCTTATTTCCCTGGTTGTGGGCGTTATCTGGTGCCCCAAGACCCAGGGCAAGACGCTCGACCAAATCACCGAAGAGCGCTACGGCAAGATCGAGTAGCTTTTCATCGCGGCATTGCCGCACATTTTGCATAGCACACGAAATGGACGCCCTAGGGCGTCCATTTTTTATTGGCGCAATTATGGAGCATTAGGAATAGTAGGTTTTCCTTTTCTCTTGAGAATAAAGATGCTTGCTCCACTTTTTCCCAGTTCAATCACTCAAATACAAAGGAGGACAACACGAAGATCTCCGTTCGCAACCAAATTAACGGCACCGTTGTTGCCGTTAAGGATGGCGCCGTTAACGGCCATGTGGCCATCAAAGACGAAAGCGGCGTACGCATTTCTGGCTCCATCACCAACCAAGCGACAAGGCTAGGCTCTTCAGCGCAAGCTCTTCCGCAAACGGGCTAGACACCTCCCGCGATCGCATCGGCCGTTTTCCATAAACGGCAAGAGTGCCGCCTTCTTCAGCCTTCTCGTATCGAGGGAAGCTGATGCTGGGAATGGACATGCCACATACGCATGCCCTTTTCTCACACAGCACGGGCCCTTATTCTGCCCGCCGGAGCGGAGAGGCCCGCGCAACGTCGAGCGTCGGCAAGATCTTCGCCCCATGCATGATTCCAGGGACCTCGACGCAAAAAAGGGGCCTCCCTGGCAAGATTCGCGCGCTATGTATCCGAAATCGCCCGATTGCACCCCGAAACGGATACATGGGACGAAGATCCTGCCAGCTTCAGCGCGAAAAGCATGCATTTCGCGAGACCGCTGCCAGTGAGGCTCCTTTTTTCGTGCAATCGGTGAAAAGAGGATACATAGCGCGCGAATCTTGCCACAGCAGCCAAAGCAACCTCGAAGATAGACACAACGAATCAATAGGCAGACGGAACGCCAACCCAAAGAAAGATCCTGGAACAACAGCCAAATCGCCCAACGCCAAGGCGACACTCACAAGACCATTGTTCTTGGCAGCCCGAAGCAACACTCAAACCAACCTGTCACCAAGACGATTCCCGCAAGGGCACCAATCCTCGCAGCATGAAACAATTAGCAAGACAGCTCAGCACCAAGGATCCTTGGAGAAAAGCTGCTTGCGCAAGCTCATTCGACGCTCATCGATGTCGACATAGGCGATCCTGATACGCTTTCCCATGAGGCTTGCCGCAGAATGGGCAATGGCATCGAACTTCACGTTGTCGGCGACATGCGCGCGAGTAACGGCAAGAGCCTCAATCCCCGCAGCTTTGAGATTGTTGATGCGTGACGCATCCCGCTCCACCGCAAGTTCATTTACATGGAATTCGCGGCTATTGTATTCGATGGCAACGTTCTGTTCGGACCAATATAGATCGCAGTGGTATTCGCGATATGTGGTTCGCTTGCCTAGCCTTGCGGGGATCAGAACCTTAGCATTCATCTCCGGCATGCCTAATCCGTAACCGCCATAGCGGGCGGGCAGGCCCAGCAATAGCGCCAAACATGTTTCCATCGGCGATGCCGAACCGTCGCAGACATAACGTATAGCTGTTTTTGCTTTCCGAGGCACTTTGCCATGCATTTTGTCTATAAAGCGATTGATCGCCTCTGTGCTCGAAAGGGGCTGAGCAGGCCGAAATCCAATGGGGCTTGCAGGGTCTATTCGGTAAGTTCCGCATAGCTCAAATCCTAATTTGATTAGGTCGATCACGCTACATGACCGCGCAAGCTGCACGAAACAGAATTCAGGATTGCTTAAATATACCCCGCTTTCAAAGGAGAGAAAGCAAGGTGCCCTATCGGGAAGTTTCCAAATATTGTTGTGAAACCGCTTGGATTGACTTCTTGTTTTTCCCGATAAGACAACGACCTCCAGCGGACGAGGGAGCGTTGCTAGAGATGAACTTTCTCTGAACGATTTCGGCAACGTCGGAACATCCTTGAGAGACGGCATAGCCCGCGCAGACCGAATGTCTTCGAAATCCTCGAGCGAGCGAAGCAACCTGATTGCACTTGAATGTCCGATAAAAAGCACCATGGGGAAATCTTATCGGCCGAACCTTAAATAGATGCGAAAGCAATCACAAATAAGCAATAGAGCCTGAGCAACGCCGAATGCACTCAACATCAGCCTTCGAACTGCCTTCTGTCTCCTGAACAACAAGAGATGAGGCGGTCCGCTTTCCAATTTACGATAGCAATTCCAAAGATGTGGTTCGGGCACCCCCCAACAGCCTGAACCCATGGGGCTCAACAAGCCGTCCAGAAAGGAGGCTTGCCCAAAGACGAGCCGATACCAGCCAGCGTTTCGACCGATGTTCGCGTTTCGACCGGCGCCCATGCCTACCCGGCGCCCATGTTTGCCTGGCGTCCATGCCCACCTGACGCCCATGCTTAACCGGCGCTCCGTTTCGACCGGCACTCATACCCACCTGGCGTCCGTGTTTCGCTCGGCACCTATATTCGCCCGGTGGTCATATTTCGACCGGTGCCCATGTCCACCTGGCGCCCATACCCATCCGACATCCCTGTTTTGTCAGGCGCCCATGCTCGCCTGATGGTCACGTTTCGCCCAACGCGCATGCTCACCTGGTGCTCATGTTCCGCCCGACGCTCAAGGGAGATCTCGGCGGCGCATACCGTACACGGACCTCAGGAACTAATCCCCCATGGCAAGAATCGTACAGCATGCATGATTTCGAGGCTCCCGACGTGAAATGGAGCCTTTGCCGGCAAGATTCTTACGCTATGTATTCCGAATTCCCTGATTGCATTCGAAAATGCATACATGGAGCAAGAATCTTGCCATCGTTAAGTCGAAATGCATACATTTCGAACGAGTTTTGCCAAGAAAGCGGCAATCTGAATGCATTCAGCAAAAAGAGGATGCATACAACGCGATTCTTGCCAGTTAGAGTCCTAAAGCGGCTGCAATGCTCAGAGAACGAAGGGTTCGATGGGCGGCGCTTAGCACCCAAATAGCACCCACGGGACGAAATGAGCCCGTGAAAACAAAAAAAGCCACCGAGGTAAAAGCCTCGGTGGCCTGCAGTTTCGATGGTGCGCCGTGAGGGATTCGAACCCCCGACGTACTGATTCGTAGTCAGTCCCTCTATCCAGCTGAGGTAACGGCGCGTTTCGCAACGAAAATTAGTATCCTCGTTTGCCCTGTCTTCGTCAACACTTTTCTTTAAATATGAAGGAATTATGGAAAGCAAACCCGTTTCACCTGATGAATAGCCATTTTACCGAAATGGGCTATAACTCTTGCGTGCCAAATATAGTCCCTGAGCGCCTTCTGTTGGCAACTCGCCAGCCCTCCACGCACCATCCGCT
>OGQD01001951.1_pt1 | contig 12295 bp, 10 predicted proteins | sample 1553091 | NCBI WGS metagenome assembly OGQD01 (sample SAMEA2580290, study PRJEB22360) | human gut metagenome | biome: human gut; feature: human-associated habitat; material: faeces | place: Denmark | collected 2008/2010
ACTAAATTTAAAATAGATAAAATGAAAATTAAATTTTTTTTAAAGAGATAAATGGAAGAAAAAAATCAATTCTCAAAATATGCAAAAGAGTATAAATCATACAATATTATTCAGCAAATCTGTGCAAAATCTTTAATTCGAGAACTTAAATCTAAGCCAAAAAATATTTTGGAATTAGGTTGTGGAAGTGGACAAATTTTTTCAAATATAAATTGGGAGTTTGATAACTACTTAGCAATTGATGGTTCAAAACAGATGTGTGAACTTCATCCAAAAGCAAAAAATTTAATAGTAAAATGTCTAAATTTTGATAGTAATGAATTTTTTGACGAGATAAAAAACCAAAAATTTGATATGGTAATATCATCTTCAGCTCTTCAGTGGTCAAATGATTTAAAAAAAATAGTAGAAGAGTTAAGTAAAATTACTAGTGAAATAAATGTTGTTTTATTTACTTCAAATACTTTTAAAACAATTCAAAATATTACAAATCAAAAATCTCCAATTTTGGATGAAAATACAATAAAAGATGCTTTTTCTAGCTATTTTCTTTGTGAATTTGAAACTATTTCTTATAAATTAGAGTTTGATAATAAAAAAGAGCTTTTTGATTACATTAAAAAATCAGGTGTTAGCGGAAAAAGTGAATTAAATTTTGAAAAGGCTAAAAAATTGTATAAAGAGTATAATTTAAACTATTTAGAGTTTGAAGTTATTTTTGTTAAAACAATCTCTAAGTTATAGAGTTCATATCTAATATATTTAAAGTTCTCACTATCTTCTATTGATGATAATTTTGTAAGCTCCTCTAAAACTCTTGAACTCTCTTGAGCTCTTTTAAAGTTTGCTATTAAAATTGAGTTTAAATCTTCTCTATTTTGTTCACTTTTTATAGATTCTCTTAAAACATCATTTTCTACATCTCTAGTTTCAAGAAGTTCATAATAGTTTTTAGTTCGTGCAATGTGTCTTAAACTTTTTAACTTTGTAGAAATCTCTTTATTATTGTATATATATCTAAAAATATCTTCTGCAACTCTAATTCCCTCTCTAAGTCGATTTAGATTTGCGTCAATTAGTCTTAAGTGATTTTTATTCATATTGTAGAGTATATATAGGGTATGAACCCTATATATTATTCGTTGTTTTTCATAATTCCAAGAATTTGAAGAAGTGATATAAATAGATTAAAGAAATCTAAATATAGTGAAAGCGCAGCTTCAACTGGAGAGTCATAATTTCCTTTGATTATATTTTGTGTATCGTACAAAATAAATGCTGAGAAAAGTAAAGCTCCAACACTTGCAATTACTAGTTGCATCATTGATGATTGGATGAATATATTTGATATACCAGCAACAATCATTATAATAAGTGCAATGAATAAGAATTTACCCATAAAAGAGAAATCTTTTTTAGTTGTCATAGCAAACATTGAAATTCCACCAAATGCAATTGATGTCATTAAAAATGCTTGACCAACAATTGAAGCACCACCAGGCATCGCAAAAATTGAAGTTAATAACGGCGCAATTGTAAGACCTGTTATAAATGTAAATGCAAAAAGTACCGCTAAATTTACACCAGGAGTGTGTTTTACTCTAGGAATTACAAAAAAGATAAGCCCTAATTCAATTGCAAATAAAACCCACATCATAGGACCTGCAATATAGTTTACAATTCCTAATCCAATATATGCTCCAGCAGTTGCTGCTAGAAGTGAACCAGCAAAAAGTTGATAAGTAGCTTTTAAAAAGCTCATTATATATGCTTGTTGTGATGATTCATTTGAGTAACTATTTGTCTTATCTGTCAAATAATCTCTGTTGTACATCTTCTTTCCTTTTATTATAGTTTGAAACTTTATTTATATAACACTACTTCAATGTTATATTAGGACATTATAGTATATAAAATTGGTAAATAAAAGATTAATAAAATAAAATTCCAAAATTTAAGCCAACATTAATAAAAACCCCTTGACAAAAAGAAAAAAAGGCACTATAATTCCCGTCCAATTTGACCAGAGGGTTAAAATTAGAGTTCTTTAAAATATGTATGAAGTTTATAAGTAATCTTTGTAAACTAAATATAATGATTGTTAAAAGTAAAAAAATTGAACAAGATATAAATAGAGATATTTATTAACTTGTCTATAAATTTGAGTGATAATTTTGTAATTAAGTAATTAAAAACAAAAATGTCAGTTTCATACACTACATAATAATTAAATTAAGATTTAATCAATAATTTATGGAGAGTTTGATCCTGGCTCAGAGTGAACGCTGGCGGCGTGCTTAACACATGCAAGTCGAACGAGAACGGGTTATAGCTTGCTATAATTGTCAGCTAAGTGGCGCACGGGTGAGTAATGTATAGGTAATATGCCTCTTACTAAGGGATAACAAATGGAAACGTTTGCTAATACCTTATACTCCTTATTAACAGAAGTTAATAAGGGAAAGATTTATTGGTAAGAGATTAGCCTGTATTGTATCAGTTAGTTGGTGGGGTAATGGCTTACCAAGACTATGACACATAACTGGTTTGAGAGGATGATCAGTCACACTGGAACTGAGACACGGTCCAGACTCCTACGGGAGGCAGCAGTGGGGAATATTGCACAATGGACGAAAGTCTGATGCAGCAACGCCGCGTGGAGGATGACACATTTCGGTGCGTAAACTCCTTTTATATGAGAAGATAATGACGGTATTATATGAATAAGCACCGGCTAACTCCGTGCCAGCAGCCGCGGTAATACGGGGGGTGCAAGCGTTACTCGGAATCACTGGGCGTAAAGAGCATGTAGGCGGATTAATAAGTTTGAAGTGAAATCCTATAGCTTAACTATAGAACTGCTTTGAAAACTGTTAATCTAGAATGTGGGAGAGGTAGATGGAATTTCTGGTGTAGGGGTAAAATCCGTAGAGATCAGAAGGAATACCGATTGCGAAGGCGATCTACTGGAACATTATTGACGCTGAGATGCGAAAGCGTGGGGAGCAAACAGGATTAGATACCCTGGTAGTCCACGCCCTAAACGATGTACACTAGTTGTTGTGAGACTTGATCTTGCAGTAATGCAGTTAACACATTAAGTGTACCGCCTGGGGAGTACGGTCGCAAGATTAAAACTCAAAGGAATAGACGGGGACCCGCACAAGCGGTGGAGCATGTGGTTTAATTCGACGATACACGAAGAACCTTACCTGGACTTGACATAGTAAGAACTTTCTAGAGATAGATTGGTGTCTGCTTGCAGAAACTTATATACAGGTGCTGCACGGCTGTCGTCAGCTCGTGTCGTGAGATGTTGGGTTAAGTCCCGCAACGAGCGCAACCCTCGTGTTTAGTTGCTAACAGTTCGGCTGAGAACTCTAAACAGACTGCCTACGCAAGTAGGAGGAAGGTGAGGACGACGTCAAGTCATCATGGCCCTTACGTCCAGGGCTACACACGTGCTACAATGGGATATACAAAGAGCGGCAATACGGTGACGTGGAGCAAATCTTATAAAATATCTCCCAGTTCGGATTGTAGTCTGCAACTCGACTACATGAAGTTGGAATCGCTAGTAATCGTAGATCAGCTATGCTACGGTGAATACGTTCCCGGGTCTTGTACTCACCGCCCGTCACACCATGGGAGTCGAACTCATTCGAAGCGGGGATGCTAAAATAGCTACCTTCCACAGTGGATTTGGCGACTGGGGTGAAGTCGTAACAAGGTAACCGTAGGAGAACCTGCGGTTGGATCACCTCCTTTCAAAGAAATATTATTAAGATTTGTTTCTTAATATATAAATAAAAAGAAAAAACTACTTTTAACAACATATATTTAGTTTGTAAAGATTATTTGAAGAACTACAAATAATTTATAGGTAAATATGGGCCTATAGCTCAGCTGGCTAGAGCGCTCGACTGATAATCGTGAGGTCTCAGGTTCAAGTCCTGATAGGCCCACCATCATGGGGAATTAGCTCAGCTGGGAGAGCGCCTGCTTTGCACGCAGGAGGTCAGCGGTTCGATCCCGCTATTCTCCACCATATGTACTATAAAAATAAAATTAGATATAAGCTTTTATATATAAGAGTTTATATCTGGTTTTAATCAGAAACGTTACCTTGAAATAACTTTAGTTATTTTAAGTAATATGATATTTAAAAATATAATGTTAAAGTCTTTAAAATTTTTTCGTAAAGTTAAATAGTAATGTTTAATTTTAAATAAAAAAATTTCATATCTAAAATTTAATGTAAAAGTTAAATTTAACTATAGATAACACAACTAACTTATTATAGTATGTACTTGTATATATGTTTAATAAGATAGTAGCCAAAGAATATTATCAAATTTAGAAGTTGTAGTTTACTATAACTTTTAGGCAAGAAAAAAGGAACCTAAATAAAATCGTAAGATTTTTTTAGGCTCCGTTATAAGCTATTAAGGGCTAATGGTGGATGCCTTGACTGTAAGAGGCGATGAAGGACGTATTAGGCTGCGATAAGCCTCGGGGAGCTGCCAAAGAGCTTTGATCCGAGGATTTCCGAATGGGGCAACCCAGCATATAGAGATATATGTTACCCTACGGGGAGCGAACCTGGTGAAGTGAAACATCTCAGTAGCCAGAGGAAGAGAAATCAAATGAGATTCCCATAGTAGCGGCGAGCGAACTGGGATTAGGACAAACCCAATGCTTGCATTGGGGGTTGTAGGACTATAATGTGTAATTAAAGAGAATAGATGAATTAGTTGGAAAACTAGAGCATAGAAGGTGATACTCCTGTAATTAAAATTCTCAATAATACTAATAGTATCCTGAGTAGGTCGGAACACGTGATATTTTGACTGAAGCTGGGGGGACCACCCTCCAATCCTAAATACTACTTACAGATCGATAGTGAACAAGTACCGTGAGGGAAAGGTGAAAAGTACTGCAGCGAGCAGAGTGAAATAGAACCTGAAACCATTAGCTTACAATCATTCAGAGCCCTATGATTTATCAGGGTGATGGACTGCCTTTTGCATAATGAGCCTGCGAGTTGTGGTGTCTGGCAAGGTTAAGCCAAGTGCGAAGCCGTAGCGAAAGCGAGTCTTAATAGGGCGAAATAGTCAGATGCTGCAGACCCGAAACGAAGTGATCTATCCATGAGCAGGTTGAAGCTGGTGTAAGAGCCAGTGGAGGACCGAACCCGCTGACGTTGAAAAGTCTTGGGATGACTTGTGGATAGGGGTGAAAGGCCAATCAAACTTCGTGATAGCTGGTTCTCTCCGAAATATATTTAGGTATAGCCTTGTGTTGTAGCATATAGGGGTAGAGCACTGAATGGGCTAGGGCTGCTTACCGCGGTACCAAACCCTATCAAACTATGAATACTATATGTGGAATCACAGGAGTCAGGCGGTGGGTGATAAAATCCGTCGTCAAGAGGGGAACAACCCAGACTAACAGCTAAGGTCCCTAAGTTACATCTAAGTGGAAAACGATGTGGAGTTACTGTGACAACCAGGAGGTTGGCTTAGAAGCAGCCATCCTTTAAAGAAAGCGTAACAGCTCACTGGTCTAGTGATTCTGCGCGGAAAATATAACGGGGCTAAGATGTACACCGAAGCTTTAGATTCAATTTTTAATTGAGTGGTAGGAGAGCGTTCTATTCAGCGTTGAAGGTATACCGGTAAGGAGTGCTGGAGCGGATAGAAGTGAGCATGCAGGCATGAGTAGCGATAATTAAGGTGAGAATCCTTAACGCCGAAAACCCAAGGTTTCCTACGCGATGCTCGTCATCGTAGGGTTAGTCGGGTCCTAAGTCGAGACTGAAAAGTGTAGACGATGGCAAATTGGTTAATATTCCAATACCAACATATAAGCGCGATGTGGGGACGCATAGAGTTAGTCGAGCTCACTGATGGAATAGTGGGTCGAAGGATGTAGGTTGTTAAGTAGGCAAATCCGCTTAACGTTAGACCGAGATCTTACAGGCTCTTGACACTCTTCGGAGGAGATGGAGAATCGATGATACTGTCGTGCCAAGAAAAGCCACTAAGTTTATTATATGTTGCCCGTACCGTAAACCGACACAGGTGGGTGGGATGAGTATTCTAAGGCGCGTGGAAGAACCCTCTTTAAGGAACTCTGCAAAATAGCACCGTATCTTCGGTATAAGGTGTGCCTACTTTGGTATATGAACTTGCTTCAAAAAGCTAGAGAGGTTGCAACAAAGAGTCCCTCCCGACTGTTTACCAAAAACACAGCACTTTGCTAACACGTAAGTGGATGTATAAGGTGTGACGCCTGCCCGGTGCTCGAAGGTTAATTGATGATGTCAGCGCAAGCGAAGCATTTGATCGAAGCCCGAGTAAACGGCGGCCGTAACTATAACGGTCCTAAGGTAGCGAAATTCCTTGTCAGTTAAATACTGACCTGCATGAATGGCGTAACGAGATGGGAGCTGTCTCAAAGAGGGATCCAGTGAAATTGTAGTGGAGGTGAAAATTCCTCCTACCCGCGGAAAGACGGAAAGACCCCGTGCACCTTTACTACAGCTTGACACTGTAGCTTGGATATTCATGTGCAGGATAGGTGGGAGGCTATGATGACTAGACGCAAGTAGAGTCGGAGCCATCCTTGAGATACCACCCTTGAATATTTGAGTTACTAACTGCGATGAGTTATCCTCATTCAGGACAATGTCTGGTGGGTAGTTTGACTGGGGCGGTCGCCTCCTAAATAGTAACGGAGGCTTACAAAGGTTAGTTCAAAGCGGATGGAAATCGCTTGTTGAGTATAATGGCATAAACTAGCTTGACTGTGAGACCTACAAGTCGAACAGAGACGAAAGTCGGTCATAGTGATCCGGTGGTTCTGCGTGGAAGGGCCATCGCTCAAAGGATAAAAGGTACGCCGGGGATAACAGGCTGATCTCCCCCAAGAGCTCACATCGACGGGGAGGTTTGGCACCTCGATGTCGGCTCATCGCATCCTGGGGCTGTAGTCGGTCCCAAGGGTATGGCTGTTCGCCATTTAAAGCGGTACGCGAGCTGGGTTCAGAACGTCGTGAGACAGTTCGGTCCCTATCTTCCGTGGGCGTAGGAAAGTTGAAGAGATTTGTCCCTAGTACGAGAGGACCGGGATGAACCAACCACTGGTGTACCAATTGTTCTGCCAAGAGCATCGTTGGGTAGCCACGTTGGGATGTGATAAGAGCTGAAAGCATCTAAGCTCGAAGCCAACTCTAAGATGAACTTTCCCTGAAGTTCCCAGCAAGACTAGCTGGTTGATAGGCTGGATGTGTAATGGGTGTAAGCCCTTTAGCTGACCAGTACTAATAGAACGTTTGGCTTATTTTTAACAATTTTCTTTGGTTTACTATCTTATTAAGCATATTTCTTATGTTTAATTTGTGTTGATTATGTATAGATATACAAATATGAAATTAGCTTTTTAAAGCTACAAAGACTTTAGCATTAAATTTCTCAATCTCGCAATTTGAGTATTAAGAGTTTACAAAAGCTTTTAGTACTCAAATTTGCTGGTGGTTAAAGAGAAGTGGAAATACCCAGCCCCATTCCGAACCTGGTAGTCAAGCACTTCATCGCCGATAATACTGCTGGGTCCCCCGGTGGAAACGTAGGTCGCTGCCAGCTCATTGAGTTTTTATTAAATCCCCAAGAGCTTATCTTGTCTTACTTCACTCTTAAAGTAGGTCAAGGTAAGCTTTTTTATTTTACTTCTTGTTTTATCTTTTGATATATTTTAAAATTTAAAAACCGTATGAATTAACATACGATTTAAAATATAACAACTTATTTTCTATTTAAAATTTCACAAACTTCTTTTGCATGATAAGATATTATAATGTTTGCACCAGCTCTTTTAAAAGCTATCATAGTCTCCATCATAACTCTTTCATAATCAATAAGTCCTGCAATTCCTGCATGTTTTAACATAGCGTATTCACCACTTACATTATAAACACATAATGGAAGTTTTGTCTCATTTCTTATATCTCTTACAATATCTAAAAATGCAAGTGCAGGTTTTACCATTAAAATATCAGCACCTTCTTTTTCATCTTCAAGTGATTCACTAATAGCTTCAAGTCTATTTGCCACATTCATCTGATATGTTCTTCTATCACCAAAGCTTGGAGTTGATTCAGCTACATCTCTAAATGGTCCATAATAACCACTTGCAAATTTTGTTGAATAAGCCATAATTGGTAAATCTTTAAAACCATTTTCATCTAAAGCATTTCTAAGTGTTGTAATAATTCCATCCATCATTCCAGATGGTGCAATCATATCTGCACCTGCTCTTGCGTGAACTAGTGCTTGAAGGGCTGATATTTCAAGAGTTTTATCATTATGTACACTTTGTGTTTTTGGATCTAATATTCCACAATGCCCATGGTCTGTATATTCACAAAAACATAAATCTGTTACAACAAACATATTTGGAAATTTCTCTTTAACTGCTTTTATTGTTCGTGCAATTATACTTTCCTCACATAAACATTCACTTCCAACTGAATCTTTAATATCTGGAATTGCAAATAGTATAATAGAGTTTAATCCTATTTTTTGTAAATATTCACACTCTTTTAAAATCTCATCAATACTCATTTGAAATACACCTGGCATTGAAGAAATTTCAGTTTTAATACCTTTTCCTTCTCTTACAAACAGTGGATATATAAAATCATCTTTACTAATTGTTGTCTCTTGCACTAAATTTCTTAAAGTATCATTTAATCTTAATCTTCTAAATCGTTTAAACATAATATTTACCTCTTTTTGATATAATCTTCGGATTTTAACAGTTTAAGGTTTAAATACAAATGAATATAATTGAATCAAATATAGCAAACCTTCCTACAAAATATGGAAATTTTAGAATAAAAGCATATAAAGATGGTAATCAAGAACATTTAGCAATAATGAGTTTAGATTTTGAAACTTTAGAAGCTCCATTTGTGAGAATTCACTCAGAGTGTCTAACTGGTGATACTTTGGGAAGTTTAAAGTGTGATTGCCAAAACCAACTAGATCTCTCTTTAAAATTTATTGCAAAAAATGGTGGATTAGTAATTTATCACAGACAAGAGGGAAGAAATATAGGTCTTGTAAATAAAGTAAATGCTTATGCACTGCAAGATAAAGGAAGAAATACAATTGAGGCAAATATTGAATTAGGATTCAAAGAGGATGAGAGAGATTATAGAGTTGTTGGATATATTTTTGAAAATTTAGGAATAAAAAAATTAAAACTAATTACAAATAACCCAGCAAAGTTAAAATATGTTGAGTCTTTAGGAGTTGAAATTGTTGAGAGAATTCCAGCAATTATAAAAGCAAATAAGTATAATGAACTATATTTATCTACAAAAAAAGAGAAGATGGGACATCTAATTTGAGTTTAAAATCTTTACTTGAAAAAAATAGTTTAAACTTTGAAGATATTTTTTACAAAGATTGTGAAGTTTTTGTTGAACTTTTGCAAAAGTGGGGAAGGGTGCATAATTTAAGCGGAAGATTGAGTGATGATGATATCTATGAAAATATTTTAGATTCACTTTATCCTCTTAACTTTATAGATGAATTTAGTAGTTTTGCAGATATTGGAACAGGAGCTGGTTATCCTGGACTTATTTTAGCAATTGCAAGAAAAGATGTAAAATCGTATTTAATAGAACCAAGAGTAAAAAGAGTTGCTTTTTTAAACTTTGTGAAAGCCAGTTTGGGTTTGAATAATCTTACAATTTTACAAAAAAGAGCAGAAAATGTAGAAGGTTTGGAAGTTGGTTTAATAACAAGTAGAGCAGTTACAAATACAAATTTACTTTTAAATATCACTTCTAAGATAAAAAAAGAGGATACATCTTATCTTTTTTATAAAGGAAGTATGCTAGAAGATGAGATTGAAACTTCTAAAATATCTAACTATAAAGTTGTTTCAAGATGTGAACGAAATTATTTATATATTAAAGGAAAAAAATGTTGATAAAAGTAATAGCTGTTGTTTTGGCTGGTTTTGTTGTATATTTGCTATTTTTTAAAAACAAAAGAGTTGATGGTGTTAAAAAAAATGATAAACTAATCTCTGATGAGATGGTAGAGTGTCCTACTTGTAGTACTTTTGTATCTTCTAAAGAGGCTATTGTAAGTAGTGGAAAGTTTTTTTGTTCAAAAGATTGTTTAAATAACAAAAAGGCTTAAAATGAAGATAATTGGTGATAATTTAATCCCATTTGAAGCTTTTTCTAAAGTTACAAGTATTGAAGATATTAAAAATACAAAACCAAATTCAATGATTTTTTTTGATTTTAATGAAGAACTTTTAAAATACTCTTTTTTTCAACATTTAAATTTTTTGGTATATGTTAAATCTATAAAAGAAGCTATTTATGCTTCAAATTTTAATGCAAAATATATAATTTGTGAAAATGAATTAGCTAAAAAATTACAAAAAATATCTGATAATTATATGTGGGATTCAAAAATTTTGACTATTATAAAATCTAGTGATGATTTAGAAAAAGTTGTTTTAGAAGAGATTGATGGAGCTATTTATAGTGATTTATTGGAGATAAAAGTATGAAAGATATCTTAGATTTTGTAGTTTTGGCTCTATTTGTTTTTATGGTTGCTATGTTTATTATAAATTTTAATCGGCAACAAATTAAAAAACATACAGATAAACTTGAAAAATTAGAAGAAATAGAAAAAAATAAAAACCAAGATAAGGAAAAAGAAAATGCTTAAACCACTTTTAATAGAAATTGGAGTTGAAGAGTTACCAGCTATTCCATTTTTAAAGGAGTTATCAAATATAGAGAAAAAATGGAGTGATATTTTAGAAAAAAATAGTTTACTTTGTAATTTTGAGTTATTCTATACTCCAAGAAGATTGGTTTTATGGCATAGAGAGTTTCAAGTAAAACAAGAAGATAGTGAAGTTGAAAACATTGGTGCTCCAAGAAGTATAGCTTTTAAAGATGGTGTTGCAACACCTGCAGCTGCTAGTTTTGCATCAAAATGTGGAATTAGCGTAGATGAAATTTTATTTAAAGATTTTGGAAAAGGTGAAGTTTTATATCATAAACAAAAAATTTCTGGAGCTTTTTCAAAAGAGCTTTTAAATAATATGGTAAATGAGTTTGTAGCAAGTTTAAATTTTGGAAAATCTATGAGATGGGGAAGTAGAAGTGATAGTTTTATAAGACCTATTAGATTTTTTTCAATAATGATGGATAATGAAATTGTAGAAGGTGAGTTATTTGGAGTAAAATCTTCTAATTTATCTTATGGTCATAGAATGGATAGTTATGAACCATTTATTTTTAATGATGTAGGTGATTATTTTTGTAAGTTAGATAAATATGGGGTAGTTTTATATCAAGATGAAAGAAGAGAAAAAATCTTAAAACAAATAAAAGATATTGAAATAAAGCATAATGTTAAAATAGAATTGGACTTAGAGTTATTAGATGAAGTTGTCGCAATTACTGAGTATCCAACAGCACTTTTAGGAAAATTTGATGAAGAGTTTTTGGAACTTCCAGCAGAAGTAATTGTTACATCAATGAAAGCAAATCAGAGATATTTTGCAGTTTATAAAAATGATAAACTTACAAACAATTTTGTAGTTATTTCAAATGCATTAACAAATGATTTTGGATATATAATCTCTGGAAATGAGAAGGTTTTAAGACCAAGATTAGCAGATGCAATGTTTTTTTATAAAAATGATATTAAAAATGGTTTATCAAATGAAGGACTTAAAAAACTTGTATTTGTTGAAGGTTTAGGAACAGTTTATGATAAATGTGAAAGAGAAGCAAAAATTGCTTTATATTTGGCAGAGATTTTAAAAATAGATAAAAAAGATATTGAACTCTTGCAAAAAGCTGCAATGCTTTCAAAAGCTGATTTAATGAGCGAAATGGTTTATGAGTTTACAGAACTTCAAGGGCTTATGGGTTACTATTACTCTAAAATTGCAAAAAATGATGAAAAGATTAGTTTGGCACTAAAAGAGCAGTATCTTCCAAGTGGTGAGAATAGTGAACTTCCTAGTTCAATTTTCTCTTCAATAGTTGCTATGTCAAATAAAATAGATAATCTTATGGCACTTTTCAGTGCTGGAAAAATCCCAACAGGTTCAAAAGATCCATTTGCATTAAGAAGAGCAGCTTTAGGAGTTGTAAAAATTGCAATAGAACATAAATTGGATATAGATTTTAAATCTATTTTTGAAGATTTAAAAGAAAATTATAAAAATCTTGATTTAAAAG
>OGQD01001954.1_pt1 | contig 12274 bp, 10 predicted proteins | sample 1553091 | NCBI WGS metagenome assembly OGQD01 (sample SAMEA2580290, study PRJEB22360) | human gut metagenome | biome: human gut; feature: human-associated habitat; material: faeces | place: Denmark | collected 2008/2010
AATATTTTTAACTAAGTTATCAATCTGTTTCTCTTAATGCAAACTTACCATTGCAGTAAAAATCCTTTTTTTGAAAAAAAAAGATTGCAGCGGAAAGCGGGAAAAAGCTCCAAATAATAGTAATTTAAATAAAAAGAGACCGCTAAAAATTAGCAGTCTCTTTTCGTATGTATTGTTGTCTGAATTATTTCTTCTTGTAAGCAGCGTCTTTAATTCTCGCTTTTTTACCTCTAAGGTCTCTGAAGTAGTAGATTCTAGATCTTCTAACTTTACCTCTTCTGTCAACTTCGATTTTTTGAAGAGCCGGCATGTTGATTGGGAATACTCTTTCTACACCTACATCACCAGACATTTTTCTGATCGTGAAAGTTTTTGTAGAACCAGTACCTCTCAATTGGATAACTGTTCCTTTGAAGAACTGAGTTCTTGTTTTTTGTCCTTCTTTAATTTCGTAGTAAACAGTGATCGTATCACCAGCTTTGAATTCAGGGAATTCTTTTTTTGTAATGTACTTGTCTTGTACGTACTTTAATAAATCCATTATTAATAAATAAAATGTTAAAGCTAAGCAACTTACACGGACTTCGTCAGAGGTTGAATAACAGGTTGCAAATGTACAAAACATTTTTGAAATTTTCCAAACAATTTTATATTAAATATGATGAAATTTTCTACCCGTTTTTCGGCTCAGATTTAATATTTCCTTCAACTTCCCATCAGACACAGTTTACATGTGAATTCTACTTTTGCACGAATATAAAATCAGACAATAAAAATTTCGATAATTCATTGATATACAATTTTTAATCTCAATAAATCTAATAAAAAGTAAACTAAAAATGAAACATTATTTTTTCTTTTTCCTTTTCGTCGTCCAGATGGCTTTTGGGCAGGCTTTGTATCCTTACTTGCAAAATCCTACACCAACTTCCATGATCATCAACTGGAAAACCTCTTCCAATAATGAAACCACCGTTTTTTACGGAACCAGCCCCAATAATCTGAATGTTACTTTTACAGGAACCACAAACGTTTTTTCAGATACAGGGTATAACAACAATTATTTTTATCACACCGCAAAAATTGCCAATCTTCAGCCCAACACAAAATATTATTATAAAATTAAAACAGGAACCAGCGAATCTGCGGTGTATAATTTCCGAACACTTCCTTTACCGGGACAGGCGGCAACAGCCAACGGAAAAATCCGTTTCCTTATCATGGGAGACAACCAGATTAAAGCAGAACCGAGATACGATACCTTAACTTTAAATGCGTATAAAAAATTAAAGGAAAAATTCGGCGCAGCTTCAGATCCTTCAGATAATATTGCTTTAACCTTCATGGTTGGAGATCAGGTAGATGTGGGAACTTTGGATCATTACGAAAATGTTCATTTCAAGAAAAATATTAATTTATCGCCTTATCTTCCGATTCAGACCACGGTGGGAAACCATGAAACGTACGGAAGTCTGGGAATGAATTCCTATTATGCACATTTTTACATCGATGAAATTCAGTATAAAAACATTAGCTCAGGAAACGAAAATTACTATGCGCAACAGGCTGGAAACGTTTTGTTTATAAGTTTGAGTTCCGAACATACCGGTTCTGCGCAAATGACTTGGCTGCAACAGGTATTAAATGCTGCAAACGGCGATTCTACGGTCGACTGGATCATTTCTCTTAGCCACAGACCGTATCAGGCGGAACAATATGTAGGAGACATTTCTACGTGGGTAAGAAACAGTGCTGTTCCGCTTTTAACCTCTTCTTCAAAGTATTTAATGCACGTCGGAGCGCATCACCATTTATACCACAGAGGTCAATTGAAAAATACACCGAATTACCAGATTATTTCCGGTGGAGTTGCATGGGATCAGTACTGGGGAATGTCGACGGAACAGGATTTTGATGATGTTCAGAAAACATTAACAGACTGGACTTATCAAATTGTGGAAGTAGATGTAAACTCAGGAAAAGTAGATGTGGAATCTTATTCTATCGGAGGGGTTTATCATAAAAAATATAATGAGCTGATTGATACATTCCACCGCTATAAAAATCAGCCAAAACCTGCAAAACCTTCTATTTCCAATACATTTACGGCGCCGGTTACATTGCCGTTAACTTTAAACGGAAGTACATTTTCAAGCTCAAACGGAGAATTGCTGAATACCACTCAATTCTTAATTAGTAAAGCTGCCGATTTTTCTATTATTGAAAAAGAATTTTACAGAGATTACGAAAACTGGTTCGGAAAAGACGGAAACGGAACTCCCGATATCACGAAAAACCTGAATGCAGGAGTAGACATTACCAAAGCGACCATTGCCGCCAACTCAATAACCAACGGAAACTATTATGTAAAAGTGCGTTACAGAGACCGAAATATGGAATGGAGCGAATGGAGCGATGTAAAACAGTTTACAGTAACCGGAAGTGTGGTTTCCAACCCTACATTTACTTTGAACAAAACAGAATATCTTCAAAACGAGCCCATTATTGCCAATTTTACAGACGGTCCCGGAAATAATCAGGACTGGGTAGGAATTTATAAAAAAGGACAGAATCCTTCTGCCGTCACTTCTCAGGCTTTCATGTACACTAACGGACAAACCGCAGGAACAGCCACTTTCCCGAACGGAATTGCTGCCAAAGGTCAGTATTTTGCAGGTTTTTTTGCCAATAACGGATATACGGAAATTACGCCGAGAAAAAATTTCTACGTAGGTCCGAAAGTTAATTTAAGCACAACTTCAGATGTTTATCCTGTTGGCGGAACTGTAACCGTAAATTTCTCCAACGGACCGAATCTAAACAAAGACTGGATCGGAATTTATAAAATGGGACACACTCCCGGAACCATAAATTCTACTCAGTGGAGTTATGTGACAACCGCTTCGGGAACGCTTAATTTTACTGGACTTGCCAAAGGATATTATTATGCACAGTACTTTTTGGAAGACGGTTATACAACAGTTGGTGAGAAAGTTTTCTTTAAAGTAGGGGATGTGGTAACCGAACTTTGGATCAACAAGCCGGTTTACAGTTTAGGAGAAAATATCACCGCTTCATGGACGGATTCTCCGGGGATCATCAAAGACTGGCTCGGAATTTATCCTCAGAATATTTCGGTTCCCGATGATCAGTTTGTTTCGTATACTTATTTTGACGGAATTACACAGGGAACCAAAACAATTACCGGAACAGCAGTTCCTGCAACGCCGGGAAATTATTATATGGTGATGTTTACCAACGATTCTTACACGGAAGTTTCAAACAGAGTTCAGTTTCAGGTAACCGGAACAACTTTAGGAACAGAAGAAACAAAAAGTACAGAAAAAAATGTGGTGCTTTATCCGAATCCTACAAAACCGGGTGAACCGACTTTCATCAAAAGTGATTATCCGATCGAAAAAATAGAACTTCTTTCTGCCAACGGAGACCTTTTATATCAGTCGAAAAATGTAAATAACCAGCGTTTTTCTCTGGTCAACGAAAATCTTCCGAAAGGAGTGTATTTTGTAAAAGTATACACAAGAAAATTATTTACCTTAAAATTAGTCATTCAGTAAGACACTTCATTTTTCATATAAAACAACAAAACGGGCTTAGAAAAGTCCGTTTTTGTTATTTTGGTAATTTTCACATCAATTATATATTGACCCATCGCTCATCAATTATCAATTATCGATCATTCAAACTGGAGCTGTTTCCAGCTTTCGCTACTCGCTTTTTTTTGTTTTGGGCGGCTGCGAAGCAGCCGCCAAAACAAAAAAAGAGCTCATACATGCCGCTCAATCTGGGCTAAAATATTCTCCACAGCTCAATATTGGGTGTTAAAATCAATCATCAGTAGATTTAAGTGCCCATGCAATCAGCGGAGCCTGCATAAAAAGTCTTCCCAATCTCTGATTATCCGTGTTCAGTCCAAAAGAATCCCTTCTGTTTTTGTATTGGGCAATATTCCCGGGAAAAACAGCCGCGAAAAATCCCGCAACAATTCTTCCCATATTTTTTCTGTATTTTTTAGGCGTTGCGATCATTGCCGTTCCTAAAGCGATTTCAGCAACTCCCGAATAAACAACAGTATCATCTTTATCCAGAGGAACCCATTCCGGAACCTGTGCCTGAAACTCTTTCCTTGCGAAAGTAAGATGTCCTATTCCTGCGGTAATTAAAAATGCGCCGAGTGCAATTCTTGAAATATTTTTTGCTTCCATAATATAGATATTTGTGGGGTGATGATGTAGACTATCCAAATTTCAGACCACGAAAAAAATCAAAAAATCCTGAACACCGGATATATGAGAAAAATTATTAAATTTAGCCAACAGAAAAATCTAATATTTCATGATAGATAAAAGAGTAAAAAATGCAAAGGAAGCCATCGAAGGCATTAAAGACGGAATGACATTAATGTTAGGCGGATTCGGACTTTGCGGAATTCCTGAAAACTCAATTAATGCCTTGGTAGAGAGTGATGTAAAAGACTTAACCTGTATCTCAAACAACGCCGGAGTAGACGATTTCGGTTTGGGATTGCTGCTTCACAAAAGACAGATTAAAAAAATGATTTCCTCTTATGTGGGAGAAAACGCAGAATTTGAAAGACAGATGCTTTCAGGAGAACTGGAAGTGGAACTTACTCCACAGGGAACTTTGGCAGAAAAATGCAGAGCGGCACAGGCTGGAATTCCCGCTTTCTACACACCGGCTGGTTTCGGAACGGAAGTAGCGGAAGGAAAAGAAGTAAAAGATTTCAAAGGGAAACCCCACATTCTGGAATATGCTTATGAAGCCGACTTCTCAATTGTAAAAGCATGGAAAGGAGATCACGCCGGAAACCTTATCTTCAAAGGATCGGCAAGAAATTTTAATCATCCGATGGCGGGAGCAGGAAAAATTACCATTGCAGAAGTAGAGGAATTGGTAGAGCCGGGAGAATTGGATCCTAACCAGATTCACATTCCGGGAATCATGATTCAGAGAATTTTTCAGGGCGAGAAATTCGAAAAAAGAATCGAGCAGAGAACCGTTAGAAAAAGAGATTAATTTTAAATTTCTTCATAAAAATAATACCCCGAAATCAACATTCGGGGTAATTTATTTTAGTTATAAAAGCCTAATTGTCATTCTGAACAAAGTGAAGAATCTCACAATCATATCAACTTCCATCATCCCGCTTCCAACTTCCACCTCATCTACACCAAAGTTTTTCTTTCCCCGATCTGCTGTCTCCACATGGCATAATACAAACCTTTTTCTTCAATAAGATTAAGATGAGAGCCGGTTTCTACAATTTGTCCGCGTTCTAAAACGTAAATTCTGTCGGCGTGCATAATCGTGCTTAAACGGTGTGCAATAAGAACCGTAATCTGCTCTTTTTCCTCTGAAATTTCTTTAATGGTTGTGGTAATTTCCTCTTCGGTAATACTGTCCAGTGCAGAAGTGGCTTCATCAAAGATCAGTAAATGAGGTTTTCTCAGTAATGCTCTTGCAATCGCAATTCTCTGCTTTTCACCACCGCTTAGTTTTAGTCCGCCTTCTCCGATCACGGTATTAATTCCGTTTTCAGCACGTTCCAAAAGAGCGGTACAGCTTGATTTTTTTAAAGCCAATTGCAAATCTTCTTCCGTTGCAGAAGGGTTTACAAACAAAAGATTTTCTTTAATAGTTCCAGCAAAAAGCTGAGTGTCCTGCGTTACAAATCCGATCTGGTTTCTCAGTTCATCAAAATCAAATTCCTTTCCGTTGATATTGTTGTATAAAATAGAGCCTTCCTGCGGTCTGTACAATCCCACCAACAGTTTTACCAGAGTACTTTTTCCCGAACCGCTTGGTCCCACAAAAGCAATGGTCTCTCCATTTTTTACATTAAAGGAAATAGAACTTAAAGCCTTATAATGCGCAGTCTGATGCTGAAAAGAAACTTTTTCAAATTCAAGCTCCTCAATAGCTCCGATTTTCTTTGGCGTTAAAGGTTTTGGTTCCACTTCTTTTTTCATCACCCGGTCGAAATTATTCAGCGAAGCCTGAGCTTCACGGTAAGAAATGATAATGTTTCCGATTTCCTGCATCGGTCCGAAAATAAAGAATCCGTAAAACATTAACGATAAATACTGTCCCGGAGTTACAATATTTTTAAAAATTAATAACAACAACGTAAATGTGATGATCTGCTGTAAAAAATTAACCAGAGTTCCCTGTACAAAACTCAGGGAACGGATACTTTTTACCTTTCTCAGTTCCAGATTCAGAATTTTATAGGTATTGTTGTTCAGACGTTCAACTTCCTGATTGGTCAGTCCCAGACTTTTTACAATCTCAATATTTCTGAGACTTTCCGTGGTACTTCCCGCAAGATTTGTAGTTTCGGTAACAATATTTTTCTGAATGGTTTTTATTCTCTTGCTTAATAAATTTGTTACCACTGCAATAAAAATAATTCCCACTACATAAACCGGCATAATCGACCAGTGCAGACGAATTGCATACACAGAAACGAAAATGATACTCACTAAAATTCCAAAAAAGACATTAATGAAATTATTGATAAACTTTACAGAATCTTCACGTACTTTCGTTAAAATGGAAAGCGTTTCACCACTTCTCTGGTCTTCAAATTCCTGAAAAGGAAGCCTCATCGAATGCTTCAGACCGTCCGTGAATATTTTAGCCCCAAATTTCTGAATAATCACATTCACCACATAATCCTGAAACGCTTTGGCAACACGGCTGATCATTGCAGTACCGATTAAAAGTCCTAAAAAGTAAAAAACACCATGATAGATATCAGTTCCGTAAAGATAGTCTTCCATATTTCGGGGAAGAGTTTTCTCTTTATCAAAAAAATTGGGATGGGTTACAAGTTTGTCTAATATGTTTCCTGTAATCGCAGGTGCAAACAAAGAAAAAACCTGATTTACAGCCGCTAAAATAAGCGATATAATAATCAGCCATTTATAAGGTTTGAGGTAATGTAATAAAATTTTCATCGTTTAAATTAAAAGATTACAAATCTACGACAATTTGCCTTTCAAAATTTATCATAGGATAAGAAAGAAAATTATTTCGTAATTCTGAAAAAATGGCTAATTTGGCAGGATAAGATTAAGCTATGCTGACTAAAGAACAAATTGCACAAAGAATTTCAAGAGAAGTAAAAGACGGATATTATGTAAATTTAGGAATCGGAATTCCCACATTGGTTGCCAACTACGTTCCGGACAATCTTTCGGTAGAGTTCCAGAGTGAGAACGGAGTTTTGGGAATGGGGCCCTTTCCTTTTGAAGGAGAAGAAGATGCAGATGTCATTAATGCAGGAAAACAGACGATCACGATTTTAGACGGAGGTTCCTTCTTCGATTCGGCGTTCAGTTTCGGGATGATCAGAGCACAGAAAGTAGATCTTACCATTTTAGGAGCGATGGAAGTTGCCGAAAACGGAGATATTGCCAACTGGAAAATTCCGGGGAAAATGGTGAAAGGAATGGGTGGAGCAATGGATCTGGTAGCTTCGGCAGAAAATATTATCGTTGCGATGATGCACGTAAACAAAGCAGGAGAAAGTAAAATACTTAAAAAATGTACCCTTCCATTAACCGGAGTAAACTGCGTGAAAAGAGTAGTTACCGAATTAGCAGTTTTAGACGTTACTCCGGATGGTTTCAAGCTTGTTGAAAGAGCTCCGGGAGTTTCTGTGGAGCACATCATACAATCTACAGAAGCTGATCTGATTATTGAAGGAGAAATTCCTGAAATGCAGTTTTAAATAAAATGAAAACCTTGTCAGCGACAAGGTTTTTTATTGAAAAATATTTACGTTTAGTAGTAAAAGAATCGACATCGGAAATCGTAGCGTTAAGAAAATTAAAAATTAATCCGTTAAAAAATTCCCACTGTTCGAAGCGCGAGATAAATATTGAGCCGAAGAACAAATTTAGATTCGCGCAAGTTTTGGGAATTTTAGGATTAATTTTAATTTTTAGCGAAGGGTTCCAAGTCTTGAATTTTTGTTTCTTTTGTTTCAAGACAAAAGAAATTAATTAAATTTATTTTCCATCCTGCGCTCCGAAAACCTTCTGCAAAATACTTGTGGTTCTCATGGCGGGAGTATTTCGGATTCCGCTTTCTTTTTCTGCTACCATTTTGAAAACTCCGTTAATGGTTTCTGTGGTTACATATTCATTAAGATCTGTAGTTACAGCCTGTCCTGTAAAAGTATTGTATTTAGAAATAATATTGCTCCAGACTTTATCGGCTCCCACTTTTCCCAGTGAAGCTTTTACTTTTGGCTGAAACGCTGTAAATAATTGCGATTGAGTTTTAGTCTGTAAATAGTTTGTCGCTGCATTATTACTTCCCAGTAAAATATTTTTAGCATCCGTGATCGTCATTGAAGTAATCGCTTTTGTAAAGATCGGGGCAGCTTCCGTTACGGCATCTTCCGCAGCTCTGTTCAGCAATTTCACGCCCTGATCGGCAAGACTTCCCAACCCGATAGAGCGTAAAGTAGTGTCAATTTTTCTCAGTTTTTCCGGCATTAAGATTTTTACAGCTTCATTTTTCAGGAAACCGTCCGTTACGCCTAATTTTTTCACGCCTTCATTCACACCCAGACTTAATGCTTCCTTTAGTCCCGAAGAAATCTGCGTTGAAGTAAGACTTCCAAGGTTGATTGGAGATGTGGTTGTAGTCGTTTTTGGAGTGGTTGCTGTTCCGCTGGTTTGAGCAGGAACTTTAGGATTGTTAAGATCAATTCCCGTCTGATCTTTCACGGTAGATTTTATAACATCTAAAATCTGTGCATGTGCAGAAACAGAAAATAAAAGTCCGCCCACCAATAGAAATGTTTTTCTCATCGTTTATTTTTTACAAAATTAGATGTTTTCTTATTTAATAAGTTAAATTACGTTTAAAAATTTTCAGAAAATAAGTATATTCGCTTAATCTTAAACTCACAAAATGCAGCGTTTTTTACTGGTACTTTCTGTGCTTTTTTCAAGTCTTTTTTTTACTCAAACCAGATTAAATTTAATTCCCTATCCGCAAAAGGTTGAATTAAAAACAGGGAATTTCGAGATAAGCGGGAATACACTTTTCGTGGGAGACAAAAAATCGAATGAATACAAATATTTTATGGATAATTTTAAAAAAATCTATCCAAAAAATTCATTTGAAAACATAAAAAAAGCAAAACCAAATTTTATTTCGCTACTGTTAAATAAAGATTTAAAAATTGATAATAAACGAGAGTTTAATTCAAATTACATTATAAATATCAGTAACGAAATGATGATGGTTATTGGAAAGAACCCTGAAGGTCTTTTTCAAGGCATTCAAACTCTCTTACAATTAATAAAAACTTCAGAAGACGGAAAAATTCCCGCTCTCGAAATCCAGGATTCTCCAAAATTTCAATGGAGAGGAATGCATTTGGACGTTTCCAGACATTTTTTCACCGTTGAAGAAGTAAAACAATACATTGATTATCTCGCCATGTATAAATTGAATACGTTTCACTGGCATTTAACGGACGATCAAGGTTGGAGAATTGAGATCAAGAAATATCCGAAATTAACGCAGATCGGTTCAAAACGTAAAGAATCGATGATCGGAGCGTATGTTGACAATACCTTCGATGGAAAACCTTACGGACCTTATTTTTATACGCAGGATCAGATTAAAGAAGTCGTAAAATACGCTCAGGAAAGACATATTACCATAGTTCCCGAAATAGAAATGCCGGGTCACGCTTTAGCTGCATTGTCCGCTTATCCGAATTTAGCCTGTACAAAAGGACCTTTTGAACCTGCCACAAAATGGGGTGTTTTTGATGATGTTTTCTGTCCGAAAGACGAAACTTTTACCTTTTTAGAAAACGTTTTAGATGAGGTAATCGCTCTTTTTCCTTCACAATACATTCACATCGGAGGCGACGAATGCCCGAAAACAAGATGGAAAGAATGCCCTCATTGTCAGGAATTAATCAAAAAAAATAACCTGAAAGATGAACATGGCCTGCAAAGCTATTTTATCCAAAGAATTGAAAAATACGTGAATTCAAAAGGTAGAAAAATTATCGGTTGGGATGAAATTCTTGAAGGCGGACTGGCTCCAAATGCCGCGGTAATGAGCTGGACAGGAATTAAAGGCGGGGTAGAAGCTGCCAAATCCGGTCATTTTGCCGTCATGACTCCCGGTTCTTACTGTTATTTCGATCATTATCAGGGAGATCCTGCAACCGAGCCGAACGCTTTCGGAGGATTTACGCCTTTGGATAAAGTTTATTCTTATAATCCGATTCCCGAAGAACTGAATGCTGAACAGGCAAAATACATTTTAGGGGTTCAGGCAAATCTGTGGACGGAATACATTCTCGATTTCAACCACGTTCAGTATATGATTTTCCCGAGATTACTGGCGCTTTCGGAAGTAGGTTGGGGAACTTCTGATCCTAAAAATTACAAAGAATTCGAAAGAAGAGTAATAAATGAATTCAAAAATCTGGATAAAATGGGAGTGAATTACGCCAAAAGCATTTACAATGTTTCAGGGAAAATAATTTCTTCTGAAAATGGAGTAGCTTACGAACTTTCAACCTCTCAGAATCCTGATGGAATACGATATACAGTGGACGGAACAGATCCTTCTGCCAATTCTCAGACCTATAAAAATCCTGTTCAGATTTCAAAATCAATGACGGTTAAATCGGCTTATTTCGAAAACGGAAAACTGAAAAGCGCTGTATCTTCACAAAGTTTCACAATATCCAAGACAACAGGCAAAAAAATCACTTTGGAAGAGCAACCGAGCGAAAATTATTCTTTTGGCGGAGCTTTTACTTTAGTTGACGGAATTATCGGGAATCAAAAACAGTTGGGGAAAACTTGGCTGGGTTTTCAGGGAAAAGATGTGGTGGCAACGATTGATTTCGGACAAAAAACGCAGTTCTCAGAAGTTTATTTCAATACATTGGATAACAAAGGAAGCTGGATTCATTTCGCAAAATCGGCTCAGATTTTTGTGTCTGACAATGGAACAGATTTTAAACTGATCAAAGAAATCGGAAAAGAAGAAATCCTTTCATCACAAGGAAAAATTAAAGTGAATGTAGGAAGTCAGAATTCAAAATACATTAAGATTAAAATAGAAAATGCAGGCATTATTCCTGCGGGAAATCCGGGTGCGGATTCTAAAGCTTGGCTTTTTGTTGACGAAATTGGCGTAAATTAGCCTTAGAAATTTTATTATGCAGGATTCAGTGCTTTCTTCAGAATTTACTTCCTCTCCGGAACTCGTTGAAAAGCTTTACAGTTACGGAGTTACAAAAACCTATGAGGAAGGCGATGTTATTCTGGATGAAAATTCGTCCATCCGTTCTATTCCGATTGTGATGAAAGGGATGATGAAGGTGATCCGCACCGAAGAAGACGGCCGGGAAATTCTTCTGTACTATATCAAAGCAGGAGAAAGCTGCATCATGTCTTTTCTGGGCGGAATGCATAACGAAAAAAGCATCGTAAAAGCGGAAGTAGAAGAAGATACCGAAATCCTGTTTCTGCCTGTAGACAAGGTTTCATTGTTTATTAAGAAATATCCGGAATGGCTCGATTATATTTTCAGGCTGTACCACAAACGTTTTGAAGAACTCTTGGATATCATCAATGCGATCGCTTTCAAAAAAGTAGATGAAAGACTGCTGAATCTTCTCCATAAAAAATCCGAAATTCTGAATTCCAAAACCATCGTAATCACCCACGAACAGCTTGCCAACGAACTGGGAACAGCCAGAGTCGTCGTTTCCAGACTCCTGAAACAACTCGAAGATTCCGGAAAACTCCAGCTCGGACGAAATAAAATTACGATTTTAGAAGATTAGACAAAACTCTTCTCAGCCTTATCTAAGTGAATAGTTTATGCTGAGCTTTTCGAAGTAGCTTCGCGAACTTAAAAACATTTAGCAGTCAAAAAAACTTCGCGATCAAAAAAAATATTAAGATTCTTTCAACAAAACAAACGTAATTCATGTTAAATGTTTACAAAGTTTCTATATTACTTCACTGAATTTCTTAGCGGTCTTATCTAAGTGAAACGGCTTTGCGAACTTAAAAAAGGATAGTATTAAAAAAATCTTAGCGAACTTCGCGATCAAAAAAATATTAATATCCTTTCAACATAACAAACGTAATTCATATTAAATGTTTACAAAGGTTCTATATTACTTCACTGAATTTCTTAGCGGTCTTATCTAAGTGAAACGGCTTTG
>OGQD01001961.1_pt1 | contig 12246 bp, 12 predicted proteins | sample 1553091 | NCBI WGS metagenome assembly OGQD01 (sample SAMEA2580290, study PRJEB22360) | human gut metagenome | biome: human gut; feature: human-associated habitat; material: faeces | place: Denmark | collected 2008/2010
ATGTAAATGAATTCACCGCTGCTGCAAAACCATCCGCTGTCATCCACGAAATTGATTCTATCTGTGAACCAACTTTCTGGACAGCCACCGCCGCATCTCCATATCCCGCGACCAGACGTGCAATGATCATCGATATTCCGGTAAACAGCATACTCTGAACAGACGTTGGAAAACCGATTCTGACAATTCCTTTCATATGATGCAGATCCGGCTTCTTCAGATATCTTACATATTGAAAAAGTACGGTATCCTTCATCGCAAATATAAAAAACATAACTGTAACGATCATCTGCGCGATTACCGTAGCAATTGCTGCACCTGTCACTCGAAGAACCGGAAATGGTCCGATTCCAAAAATCAGAACCGGATCCAGGATGATATTAACAACCAGTCCGGTCGTTGTTGCCAGAAATACCGGCCTGCTGTTACCGATTGCCGTAAATAATCCGGTATACGTCTGATTTAAAAAGGAAAACAAGACAAGACCGCAAGTAATTTCAAGATAATATATGGCATCCCGGATCACCTGTGCCTGATTCAGATGGAAAAAATGAATCAGTGGTTTTGCCCCTAATATACAGACAAGTCCATAAATAATCCCCAAAATCAACGTAAGCTGTAACGCGTTGGATGCATATTCTGCGGCCTCTTCACTATTAGATGCCCCAAGTGCATGTCCGACATTAACCTGCCCTCCCATTTTTGCAAGCGCAGCAAGTCCGTTGGAAAGCCACATATACATTCCTGCTGCCCCAACCAGACGCTCCCGCCGAACTTCCGATACGGCCGATCCAGATCATGTCGGTCATATTGTACGCCATCTGGATCAATGACGTCGCCATGATCGGGACAGCCAGTCTGGTAAGAGATGATAATACAGGTCCGTTTACCAAATCAATTTTCTTTTGCATGATTGGCTATACTCTTTTCAATACTTTCACGATCTCGCCCATATACATTGTATGATAATCCTTATCCGGATACCATTTCTCATCATTTTCCTTAACATCGAAACATTCCGGTTTCATATCCTGTGTATACTGAGTCTTGCATACGAAGATCAGATCTGCTTCTTCAACTGCAGTTGTTCCGTCTACCGCATATGGATGAAGGCCTGCTTCTTTCCATTTATCTTCTACGTCTTTTCCTGATACAGATCCGCATACGCTTAATGCTTTTCTGTAATCTTCTGACAGGAAAGAAAGCGTGTACATACCGGTCTCATCCATGAATTTCTTCGTGTATCTCTGTGGGCGGATATATGCAGTTGCGATATTCTTTCCCCACATGATTCCGACACCACCCCAGCTTGCTGTCATGGTGTTACTCTTTTTTTCATCTCCTGCTGTTACCAGCATCCACTCTTTTGAAATCTTTGTGAATGGGTTGAATTCCAGACTTTCAATTGCTACTTCTTTAAATGCCATTTCCATATCCTCCTTATCGTCTTTATGTACTCTCACAAAATTAAGTATGAAACAGTAGCAAGAGTACATCTTTGCTTTTAGAATTACAGACAGTGAGTATTCACTGCCTGCAATTTTACTGTATTCTTTTATAATTATACTACTTTACTAACACTTTACGGAAGTTTTTCTTACCCTTTTTCAGGACTACGCCTTCTCCACTTAATGCTTCTCCGGCAAATGTCTGGAATACATCTGTCACCTTCTCACCATCTACAGATACTCCACCCTGCTGTACGGCACGGCGTGCTTCTGACTTAGAAGCTGTCAGTCCTGATTTTACTAACATTGTCAGGATATCGATGTTACCGTCTGTAAGGTCTTCTTCTGTCAGTTCTGTCTTTGGCATATCTGCTGCTGCACCTGTTGAGAATAATGCTCTTGCTGCCTCCTGTGCCTTCTGTGCTTCTTCTTCACCGTGAACCAGTTTTGTAAGCTCGAATGCAAGAATCTCTTTTGCTGTGTTAAGCTGTGCTCCTTCCCAGCTGTCCATCTTGTCGATCTCTTCTAACGGAAGGAATGTCAGCATACGGATACATTTTAATACATCTGCATCTGCGACATTTCTCCAGTACTGATAGAATTCGAATGGAGATGTCTTGTTCGGATCAAGCCATACAGCACCACTCTGTGTCTTACCCATCTTTTTACCTTCTGAGTTCAGAAGCAGTGTGATCGTCATGGCAGAAGCGTCTTTTCCGAGTTTACGACGGATCAGTTCTGTACCTGCAAGCATGTTGCTCCACTGGTCGTCCCCGCCAAACTCAAGGTTACATCCGTATTTCTGGTATAACTCATAGAAGTCATATGCCTGCATGATCATGTAGTTGAACTCAAGAAAGCTGAGTCCTTTTTCCATTCTCTGCTTGTAGCACTCTGCTGTCAGCATACGGTTAACGGAGAAATGTGCTCCGACTTCACGTAATACTTCGATGTAGTTCAGTCCCATCAACCAGTCAGCGTTATTAACCATCAATGCTTTTCCATCTGAGAAATCGATAAATCGACTCATCTGTTTCTTAAAGCAGTCACAGTTGTGCTGGATTGTCTCCGGTGTCATCATCTGACGCATATCTGTTCTTCCGGATGGATCACCGATCATAGCTGTTCCTCCACCGATCAGTGCGATTGGTTTATTTCCTGCTTCCTGCAGACGTTTCATCAGACACAGTGCCATGAAATGTCCTACGTGAAGGCTGTCTGCTGTCGGGTCAAATCCGATGTAGAATGTAGCCTTTCCATTGTTGACCAAGTCTTTGATCCCGTCTTCGTCTGTTACCTGTGCGATCAGACCTCTTGCAACGAGTTCTTCATAAATTCCCATTTTTATTCTCCTTTTATTATGTTAATGATTTACAGAATTCTCACTTTACTTCAGCTTGCAAATATGCTTTTCAGAAAGCGATTTTCCCACATAACTGGTCAAAAAAAGTCCTTATCCAATCAATATTGGATAAGGACGATATTAACCGTGGTACCACCTTATTTCGCTGATTACCTGTGTATTCAGCCTCATTCAATCTGCGTGTTCACAGACCTTTGCACTATAACGTGTGCCCGACGTCACAGCCTACTTTCGAAAACACTCATAATTCTTATCGTGTATCATTTCGGTGTGCAGCTCCAAGACGTATTCATTCTTCACTCTTTCATGCGCCTCTCATCAACCGGCAGCTTTCTGTATGGGTGTGTGAATCACTACTTCTTCTTTTCCAAGCCTTTGTGATATCTGTATATTATTTTCCTGTCTGTGTTAAAGACTAACTGATTTGATGAACTTTGTCAAGATGATTTTTAATCTCCATCTTTTATTTTTTCAAAAAGTTGCAGCCATGCTCCTGCAATTATTTCATTTCCATATTCTGTCAGATGAATACCATCCGTTGTAACACTCTCATATCCTGCTTTTTCTGCTTTCAATATTATCATGTCCTGAAGCGCAAGAAAGTCCGCATGATATTTTTCTGCAATCTTTTTTTCGATTCTTTCTGTCTGTTTTATTCCCGGAATCCAGTTTTCATACATTCTGGGATATGGCACTATAAATGGCGACATACAGATAAGCTTTGCATCCGATTGCTCTGTAATTTCTTTCACAATGGCTTCATAACAGGCTTCAAACTGCTGTTCTTCCAGGCTCTTTCCTGTATTCATCATAACTCCGACGTCATTGCATCCTATCAGAATGCTTACGACATCCGGTCGTTTTAAAATGCATTCCTTCTCCAATATACGTTTCACTCCATGAATCGTGAATCCATCATGTCCTCGATTCATAATGTCGTACTTCTTCCTTCCGCCGTCACTGTCATTCAACTTCTCAGCCACCATATTCACATAACCGTTTCCCAGTGGATTTTCTAAAAAGCAATGACTGGCATCTGTAATACTGTCACCTAAAAATATAATCTTTTTCATCTGTCCTTAACACCAAATGGCCTTATACTATAAATTGCATGAATTATAATTCCTGTCCGTCCTTAATTACCATCTTAAGCTCCAAATTCTCGTCTAATAATACGATATTCGCTTTCTTTCCCGGTGCGATCGAACCATATGTATCTTCAATTCCAAGACTCTTAGCCGGATTGATCGTCGCACATGCAATAGCTGTCTCAAGTGGGATCTCCATCTTTTTAACTACTGTACGCAGGCAGTCAGCAAGGTTTGTTACTGATCCAGCAAGTGCTCCGTCAGATACCAGTGTCGCATGATTTCCAACTACTTTTACATCCAGACCGCCAAGTGTATACTGTCCGTCCGGCATTCCGGTTGCACGCATGCTGTCACTGATCAGGATCATGCGGTCTGCTCCCATCATCTTGAACGCTGCTCTTACCATAGATGGGTGGATATGTACACCGTCACAGATAATTTCTGCCATTACATGTGCACTGTCGGACACTGCTCCTACAACACCCGGTTCACGGTGAGTGAATGCAGGCATCGCATTAAAGAGATGTACGGCATGATTTGCTCCGGCATCGAATGCTGCTTTCGCATGTGCATAATCCGCATTGGTATGTGCAAGCGAAATGTTCACTTTATCTTTCATTGCTTCTACAAATGCAACTGCGTCCTCGCTTTCTTCCGGCGCAAGTCCTACAAACTTCACAAGTCCTTCCGAAGCATCAAGGAATCTCTGACAAATGGCCGTATCACAAGGCATGATATTTCTTTCATCCTGCGCTCCTTTTTTCACCGGGCTGATGAACGGGCCTTCCATGTTCACGCCTACAAGATCCGCTCCCTTCGGATTCTGTTCTTTTTTGTATTCTGCTGCTGTTCTTAAGATATCTTCCAGTTCTTCTACCGGAAGTGTCATCGTTGCCGGTGCGATTGTTGTAACACCCACAGAAGCCTCATATTTTGCAATATTTTCAATAGCCTCTTTACTGTTATCACAGAAGTCATCTCCCATACACCCGTGGAAATGCAGATCGATCAGTCCCGGGATTGCGTATGCCCCCTGTCCGTCAACGACTTCTTCCCCCAGCATATCCGGTACGTTTTCTGTCGTGTAAATGCTTTCGATCTTGTCATCGTGAACAACAATGCCGCCTGCTGTAAATTTTTTGTCTTCTGTATAGACAATTACATTTTTGATTATCATTTTATATATCCTCCATTTTATTTTTTCCCAACATACCTCTTAACATTCTAAAAACTCCTGTGCATCCCTTCTCCTTCTTCCAGCGCACGCAGTGTATTATCATGCAAAACTTCTTTTTCATATTTATCCTGTTCCAAATAGTAAGAATAGATAATATCAAGCATGACCAAAATCGGGAACTGCGGTGAGATTACATTCCCATGATTCAGGTGTCTGAGTGATGGAATCAGAACAACTTCTGTGCAGAACTGCTCGAAGTCACCCCGGTTGTTCGCCGTAAAAAGAATCGTTTTCGCACCTTTCCGATATGCTTCTTTCAGAAGAAACAAGACCTCTTCCTTGGATCCGCTGATACTGATTCCGAATACGAGGCTTCTTCTGTCCTGGAATACCGCCTGCATACGCATCATATCTCTTTCTACCAGCGAATCAATATCCACACCGATTCGCATAAAACGCAGTTCCATCTCTCTTGCTGCCAGACCGGAACTTCCAGTTCCGCACACGAACACACGCTCCGCCTGATTCAGATATCTGCTGATCCTTGCAATCTGCGCCTCATCCACCAGACTGTAAGTCTTATTCAGAAGTTCCTGATACGCATTCAGGATCATTCGCGTATTACCGGTAATGGATTCCTGCTTTTCTACAAATGTCTCTTCATACTGATAGATGAATTCTCTGTATCCGCGATATCCGCATTTCTTCGCAAATCTGGATAACGACGCTTCTGATACGAAGAGTCTCTCGGAAATGGATTTTGATGAAAAATCCACTTTCTTTCTGTTCTGTATAAAAAAATCTGCGATATTCCGTTCCACTGTCGTAAATTTATCATAATTCGATTCTATGATCGGAACGACTGATTTTACATAATATTCCATATCTTACTATTCCTGCTTCTTTATTTTATAACTCCAGACTATGCATGTCTTCCCTGAAAATGATAGAATGCGCCTAACATACCGGCATTGTTCTGGTTTTTGGCAAATGCGATACTTGTATGCTCCCACATGCTGGACACCAGGTATTTTTCCACTGCTTTTTCAATCTTGTCCTTCAGGAATGCTTCCTGCGCCATGATTCCGCCGCCAAGTACGACAACTTCCGGATTCACTACATAGCAGATATTGGCAATTCCTTTTCCAAGTACATCCACCATCTCGTCAATTGCACGGTTACAGATCTCATCGTCTTTTTTCGCCTCTTCGAAAATGTGATATCCGCTCCAGTTTTCGGTTGGTTCTTCCTTCCACGCAGCTACTTTCTTTGTCAGGATGCTTGCTGCTCCGAGTGTCTGGAAATCACTGTCATCCATATGCATATATCCAACTTCACATGCACTGTTGCTGAATCCGTGGAACACTTCACCATTCAGAAGGATACAGCCGCCGATTCCGGTTCCGATCGTCAACATCACTGCTGCCTTGCTTCCTGCAGCCGCACCTGCTTTATACTCTGCAAGTCCGGCACAGTTTACATCATTTTCCACTTCACATGGAATTCCGAATCGTTCTTCTACTGTCTTTTTAAATGCCGTTCCGATATAATTCGGGATCAACGGTGCAGAATAGAAGATTTCTCCTTTTTCGATGTCCACCATACCTGCAGTAGAGATACACACACCTGCATCTGCTTCACCTTTTAACTCTTCTACGATACCGATCACTTTCTCAAGGATCGCCGGTCCGCCTTTTTGTGCTTCTGTCTTCATTTCTTTTTTTAACAGTACTTCTGCATTCTCGCTTACAATCCCATATTTGATGGCTGTGCCGCCGATATCAATACTAATATATTTTTTCATTTCTTCTTTTCCTCTTTCACTATCCTTCATTATACTCGTTAGGCCAGAAAAGGGCAAACCGTTCTTTCATGGTTTGCCCTCGACTTTTCTGATTAGATCTTTACTTTGAATATTGCCTTTTTGATGGCTTCCGGTTCCTGAACCTGAACCGCTGTTCTGTGTCCGTCACTTGGATAACAGATCAGGAAATCTCCATCTGTCAGGACTACTGAAGAATTCTTTTCTCCATCCATTGGAAGAAAATCATCTTTTTCCACAAAATCTTTTAATTCCATATTCTGAATGAAGTTCAGATCGATCTGTTCATTTCCATGGATCATTACATGGACGTCCAGATAATTTTTATGTGCTTCCCAGAAACGTTCTTCCGGTGTTGTTGTTGTATATTCTACGATATTGACAAACAGTCTGTCACCATCGATTTCATGACTTCCCTTTTCATAAGATGCAAGGTCGTGTGTCTTTGCATATTCAAAGCACTCTTTTACCTGCTCTTCCAGAAATGGAAATTCAGATAAATTATTGATATTTCCAAAAATCACGGATTTTTCACTCCTTCTTAGTTTTTGTAAATGGTTGTATCAGGAGCAGGTACGGAATCGTCTCCTTTTACCTTTCTCCAGATGATACTTGCCGGAATACCGATCACCAGTGATACTACAATTGAGATGATTGAGTATGACCAGATTGATACATGATCAGCAGGTACGAAGTATTTGATATATACCATTACTGCAGATGCTGCAACGAATGCACATACTGCTCCGAATGTATTTGCAACCTTTGTAAATGCTCCAAGGATAAATGTTCCGATCAGGATACCAAGTACCAATCCCATAAATCCATTGAACCATTCGTATGCAGATTTTACTCCGCCATTAGCCAGTACCATAGCAACTACGATTGCGAAGATACCGACGATCAGAGATACATACTGTCCGATCTTTGTCTGTTTCTCAAAGCTTAATTCTTTCTTAGAAAGTCTTGCCTGAATATCCAGTGTCCAGCTTGATGCTACAGAGTTCAGACCTGTGGAAAGTGTAGACTGTGCTGCTGCATAAATAGCTGCTAACAGAAGTCCTGTTACACCAACCGGAAGCTCAAATGCGATGTAAGATGCGAAGATCTGGTCCTGAGCTGCTGCCGGTGGAAGTGTATTCTGCTGATAGAATACGTATAATCCTGTACCGATCAGGTAGAATACTGTTGCGATGAAGATAGATAATCCTCCGTTTGTAAGCATCATTTTGTTCAGTTTTTTAGTATCTGTTGTAGTTGTAAAACGCTGTACAATATCCTGACTTGATACATAGGATCCCATTGTATTGAATCCGGCACCAACAATCATGATAAATACGCTGTCTTTGAAAATGTTAGGGTTGAAGATCGGCTGATCTACAGCAAGGAATTTATGCTCTGTTGTAAGTGCATGCATGATTGCTCCAAATCCACCGTCTAAGTGTACCAGCAGGAAGATCAGTGCGAAAGTAACACCGATCAGAAGTACAGATCCCTGGATGAAGTCTGTCCAAAGTACGGATTTCAGACCTCCTGTGTATGAGTAAATAATAGCAATGATACCCATGATAATGATCAATAAGTTTACGCTGATTCCAGTCAGACTTCCAAGTACCATACATGGAAGGTACATGATGATTGACATACGTCCGATCTGGTAAATGATGAACATTACAGCTCCAAGTACACGAAGTCCTTTGCTTCCGAATCTCAGTTCCAGATAATGATATGCTGTATCAATATCCAGTTTGCTGTAGATTGGCAGGAAGAATTTAATCGTGATCGGGATAGCTAACAGCATACCAAGCTGTGCGAACCACATGATCCATGTTCCTGCGTATGAGTTTCCTGCTAATGACAGGAATGAAATCGGACTTAACAGTGTTGCGAAAATTGATACGGAAGTTACCCACCACGGTACAGTTCCGTCTCCTTTAAAATACTCTTTTCCTTTCATTTCTTTCTTTGCGAAATGAAGGCCGGCGAACAGTACAGCCGCGAGATAAATTACTAAAATGACTAAATCTACTACGGTAAACCCTTGCATCGTCTCTCTCCTTACAGATATTTTTCTTTCACGTATTTTTTATATAATCTTACAGATATTTAGCTTTTGCGTCGCGAACCATCTTAGCTGCTTCTTCAACGATAGCCATGTCTTCTTCTACTAATGCTGGCAGTGGCTCTCTTACTCCGCCAAGTTCCAGACCTTCGTTGATCTTTAACATAGCTTTGATCACTGCGTACATATTTCCGTGTGCAGAGCACATCTTATAGATAATCTCATCACAAGCATACTGGATTTCTCTTGCTTCTTCCATCTTTCCGGCTCTTACATACTCGTCTAATTTCAGATATAATTCCGGCATAACTCCGTATGTACCACCGATTGCTCCTTCAGCTCCGATGACACGTCCACTCATGAACTGCTCATCTGGTCCGTTGAAGATGATGTAGTCAGGGCCTGCTGCCTGTTTGAACATCTGGATATCCTGTACCGGCATAGAAGAGTTCTTAACACCAATTACGTTAGGATTCTTTCTCATCTCTGCGAAAAGTCCCTGTGTAAGAGCTACTCCTGCAAGCTGTGGAATGTTGTAGATTACGAAGTCTGTGTTTGGTGCTGCTGCACTGATGTCATTCCAGTACTGAGCGATTGCATACTCTGGCAGGTGGAAGTAGATCGGTGGGATTGCTGCGATTGCATCAACTCCAAGGCTTTCTGCATGTCTTGCAAGCTCCTGGCTGTCTTTTGTGTTGTTGCATGCAACGTGTGCGATTACTGTAAGCTTTCCTTCTGCTGCTTTCATAACGTTCTCAAGGATGATCTTACGGTCTTCTACGCTCTGGTAGATACATTCTCCTGATGAACCGTTAACGTATACACCTTTTACACCTTTTTCTACGAAGTACTTTGTCAGTGCCTGTACGCCTTCCGGACTTACATTGCCTTCGTTGTCATAACATGCATAGAATGCTGGGATCACGCCTTTGTACTTTTCAAGATTTCTCATTGTTTTTTCTCCTTTTCTTTTTTGATATATTGCTTTATCTTTTTATAATGTTATCAATAAATCCTTTAGGGAATTATCTTTCCATTTCTTCCACAAATGATTTTGTGATCAGCTGTGGTCTTGTGATAATAGAACCGACAACAACGCTGTATGCTCCAAGTTCGATCACGTGTCTTGCTTTTTCCGGTGTGTTGATGTTACCTTCTGCAATGACTCTGTGTTTTGCTTTTGCGACAATCTTTCTTAAGATTTCGAAATCATTTGCCTCGATCTTGTCGCCCTTGCTCTGCTCTGTGTAACCAACCATTGTAGTTCCAATGAAGTCAAATCCAAGTTCATCCGCATGCAGTGCTTCTTCCACTGTAGAACAGTCTGCCATAAATAACTGATCCGGATATTTTGCTTTTACTTCTTTAAAGAACTCATCTAATGTCTTTCCGCCAGGTCTCTTTGAAATAGTAGCGTCCATAGCGATGATTTCAGGTTTTACTTCCATCAGTTCTTCGATTTCTTTCATCGTTGGTGTAATGTAGATATCACTGTCATCATAATCTCTTTTTACGATTCCGATGATCGGCAGATCAACCTGTGACTGGATCTCCTTGATATCTTCTTTTGTATTTGCACGAATTCCGCTTGCACCTCCCTGTTTTGCAGCCAGTGCCATTCTTCCCATAATGAATGAAGAATGTAAAGGTTCATTCGATAATGCCTGACAAGAAACGATTAATTTTCCTTTCAGATTTTCAACTTTCTGATTCATTGTTTTGTTCCCTCCTTCGTTCTGCAATCAGTATAATATTGTTCGATTTTATTTTCAAGTGTCTTTGTAGTTGTTGAAAGCTCTTTCATTCTTTTCAATTCCCATATCCTATTTTCCTTATTTTTCGCCTTTTATTTTGTGCAACTTGCACAATTCCAGGTAGTTTCTTTCCAGTTTTGAAAGTAGTTTCTGTTCTTTCTATTTCACTTGAAAATTCATTTATAATGTATATACTGGTATTCAGAAACAAAAAACAATTGAATAAGGAGAGGTTATTATTATGGTAATTTATAAAGCAAAAGACTATCAGGATATGAGCCGTAAAGCAGCAAACATTATTTCTGCACAGATTATTATGAAACCAAACTGTGTACTTGGACTTGCAACCGGATCTTCACCGGTCGGTACTTATAAACAGCTGATTGAATGGTATAAGAAAGGTGATCTTGATTTTTCTCAGGTTACAAGCGTGAACCTCGATGAATATAAAGGACTCAGTCCGGAAAATGACCAGAGCTACAGATATTTCATGAACACCAATCTTTTCGATCATGTAAATATCGATAAAACACGTACTTTCGTTCCGAACGGACTGGAAGCAGATTCTGACAAAGCCTGCAGTGAATACAATGAGATCATCCGCAAACAGGGCGGCGTAGACCTTCAGCTTCTCGGTCTTGGACACAACGGACACATCGGATTCAACGAGCCAGGTGCTGCTTTTGAAAAAGAGACACACTGTGTAGATCTGACAGAAAGCACAATTGAAGCCAACAAACGTTTCTTCGAATCTGAAGATGATGTTCCAAGACAGGCCTACACAATGGGTATTAAAAATATCATGCAGGCAAAGAAGATCCTCGTAGTCGTAAGCGGAGAAGATAAAGCTGCAATCTTAAAAGAAGTATTATACGGCCCAATTACTCCGGAAGTTCCTGCTTCTATCCTTCAGCTTCACAATGATGTTACGATTGTGGCTGATGCAGCTGCACTTAGCAAAATTAATATGTAGATCACAGGACTTACCACCGGCAAGTTCTGTTGTATACTTTGGTATAAAAAAGCAGGCGTTCTATTGAAAGAATGCCTGCTTTTTTATATCTGTCTTACTGATTTGACTCCGTACTTTTGATGCGTGCGGCTTTTTTTCTGCCTGTAATAACCAGGATTGCTGATACTATCACAATTGTGCCTGCCAGAAGTTGTGATACCGGAAGTCCAACTTTCGGCAATAAAAGCTGATCTGTTCTGAGGCTTTCGATCCAGAATCTGCCAAGACCGTAGCCTAAGAGATAGATCAGGAAGACCTCTCCATCGAATTTCTTGTGTTTGCGGTATAGCAGCATAATGATCAGCACCATCAGGCACCACATGGATTCATACAGGTATGTCGGGTGAACCTGAATGTACATGACCCCTTTTACGGTCTCTGCATGATTCCACATCTTTATAGTAATGTCTGAGCTTCTGACTGCATCTACCGGAAGTCTCATTGCAAATAAGCCATTTGTATATTCACCGAATGCTTCTCGGTTAAAAAAATTTCCCCATCTTCCAATCATCTGTCC
>OGQD01001962.1_pt1 | contig 12244 bp, 6 predicted proteins | sample 1553091 | NCBI WGS metagenome assembly OGQD01 (sample SAMEA2580290, study PRJEB22360) | human gut metagenome | biome: human gut; feature: human-associated habitat; material: faeces | place: Denmark | collected 2008/2010
CCTGCAGCGGGATGTCCACGTGCACGCCCTTCGGCACGTATACGAACGAGCCGCCCGACCATGCGGCGGTGTTCAATGCCGAGAATTTGTTGTCGTTGCTCGGAATGCATTTGCCGAAATACTTCTTGACGAGTTCCGGGTACTTTTGCACGGCGGTGTCGGTGTCGACGAAGATGACGCCCTGCTCTTCGAGATCCTTCTGGATTGAATTGTAGATGACCTCGGACTCGTACTGCGCGGCGACGCCGGAGACGAGTCTGCTTTTCTCCGCTTCCGGAATGCCGAGCTTGTCGTACGTGGAGCGGATTTCGTCGGGCAGTTCCTCCCAAGTGGTGGCCTGCTTGTCGATCGGCTTGACGTAGTACTTGAAATCGTCGGCGTCGAAGTCCTTCAAATCGACGCCCCACTGCGGCATTGGACGGTTGATGAAATCGCGATACCCTTCCAATCGCTTTTCCAGCATCCATTCCGGCTCGTGTTTGTCGGCGGAGATGGCACGCACGACGTTCTCGTCGATGCCTTTCTTCGCCGCCTCGCCGGCGAAGTCCGTATCGTGCCAACCGTAGTTGTAGTCACCGAATTGCTCGATGATCTCGTCATCCTGCTTGATCTTGTCTTCGTTCACGCGCGTGCGATCAGCCACATACTGGCTCATCTCCACGTCGGCCGCGGCGTTGGACGCTTGGTTCTCTGCCACCGTACGCTGCCTCCATTCACTCATTGATACCTATGACAACCTAACAGAACACACAGCGAAACACTAGACCTTATTCGAAATTCGACAGTATTCGCCCGTGATTTGCCTTACAAAAAAGCGGAAGACCATGCAGATTCGGTCTTCCGCTTTGCGATGAATCGAGCTTATGCGCTCAAATCGTCTCAGCGCGCCTGCTGGTGGTCCAGAGCGGCCTTGACCAGACCCGCGAACAGCGGATGCGGCTTGGTCGGACGGGACTTGAATTCCGGATGGGCCTGGGTGGCCACGTAGAACGGATGCACCTCGCGCGGCAGTTCGACGAATTCGGTGAGTTCGCCGTCAGGGCTCTGGCCGGAGATGACCAGACCGCCTTCGCGCAGACGATCCTTGTATGCCACGTTCACCTCGTAACGGTGGCGGTGGCGTTCGGTGACATGCGTGGTGCCGTACAGTTCGGCGACAATGGAGCCTTCCTCCAGTTCCGCCGGGTAGGAGCCCAGACGCATGGTGTGACCCATGTCGCCCTTGCCGGCGACGATGTCCTTCTGCTCTTCCATGGTGGCGATGACCGGGTTGGCGCAATCCGGATCGAATTCGGAGGAGTTCGCGTCGGTGATGCCGAGGACATCGCGTGCGTATTCGATGACCATGGACTGCAGACCGAGGCACAGGCCGAGGGCCGGCAGCTTGTGCTCGCGGGCGTAACGCAGGGCGCCGATCTTGCCGTCGATGCCACGGATGCCGAAGCCGCCCGGAATCACGATGCCGTCGACCTGGTCGAGGGCCGCCGCGGCGCCTTCTTCGGTGGCGCACTTGTCGGCGGCCACCCACTTGACGTTGACCTTGGCCCAGTTGGCGAAGCCGCCGGCCTTGATGGCCTCGGTGACGGACAGGTAGGCGTCCGGCAGGTCAATGTACTTGCCGACGATGGCCACGTTGACCTCGTGCTTCGGATGGTGCACGCGTTCGAGCAGGTCCTCCCACTCGTCCCAGTCGACGTCATGGAACGGCAGGCCGAGTTCACGCACCACGTAGGCGTCGAGGCCTTCGTCGAACAGGGTCTTCGGCACGTCGTAGATGCTCGGAGCGTCCACGCAGTTGACGACGCCTTCGGAGTCCACGTCGCACATCAGGGAGATCTTGTCCTTGATGGACTGGTTGAGCGGCCGGTCGGAACGCAGCACGAGCGCGTCCGGGGAGATGCCGAGCTGGCGCAGCATCATGACGGAATGCTGGGTCGGCTTGGTCTTGAGCTCATGCGCGGCGGCGATGTACGGCACCAGGGAGACGTGCACGAACATGCAGTTTTCGGCGCCCAGGTCGCGGCGTACTTCACGAGCGGCCTCCAGGAACGGCTGTGATTCAATGTCGCCGACGGTGCCGCCGATTTCGGTGATGATCACGTCGACGTCATCGGACGCCTGCGCGCGCATACGGGACTTGATTTCGTTGGTGATGTGAGGGATGACCTGCACGCACTGGCCGAGGTATTCGCCGGCGCGTTCCTTGCGCAGCACCTCCTGATAGATCTGGCCGGTGGTGACGTTGGCCTTCTGGCTCAGGTACACGTCGAGGAAACGCTCGTAGTGGCCGATGTCGAGATCGGTTTCCGCGCCATCTTCGGTGACATAGACCTCACCGTGCTGGAAAGGATTCATCGTGCCCGGATCCACGTTGATGTACGGATCGAGCTTCTGCTGCAAAACCCTGATGCCGCGGCTACGGAGCAGGCGTCCAAGGGAGGAGGCGGTCAGGCCTTTGCCAAGGGAGGACACTACGCCGCCGGTGACGAAAATATGCTTGGTGACGTGTTCTTGAGAATTGCCATGTTGTCTTCTAACCATGGAACTTCAGTCTATCAGCGGCGCAAGACGCGGCGTGTTCCATCGTGATACGAAAAGGCGGGACCGCATTGCTCCGCGGTCCCGCCTTTCGGAAATTCAGGAAATACAGTCAGACGATTGCGATTTTATCGGTCGCCGGCCTCCTTCCTGCGGAGGACGATCAACACGCCCGCCGCAACGGCGAGCACCATGACGGCCAAGGCGATTCCGGCGACGTTGGAGCCTGTTGCCGGGCTCTGCGCCGCGTTTTTCTCCGCGTCTTCCTTTGTATTGTCGGCCTTGCCGTTGATCTTGCCATTGGCATTGCCATTGTTCTTATCGGCGGCCGGGGTGACGGCCTGCTTCTGGACGTGCACCGTGCGGGTGAAGGTCGTGGTCTTGCCACGGGAGTTGGTCACGGAGTAGACCAGCTTGTAGTCACCGACCTTATTGGCGTCCACGGTGCCCTCGACCTTGATCTTGTCGGTCAGATCGCCGTCGATGTCGTCGGTGGCGGAGACGCCCGCCATCGGATCGAACTTGGAACCGACGGTGATGGTCGTCGACTCGTTCACACCGCTAATCACGGGAACGACGTCGTCGGCGGAGGCGACCTTGAGCACGGTGGCGGACAGTGCGCCAGCGGTGTATGCGGAGCCCTTGCGGACGGTAACGCTCTTGACATCATCGTCGCCGTACACGGTGCCGTCGGCGGCGAGCACCTCGTACTTGCCGGCCTCGACGCCATCGATGGCGGCGGCATCGTTGTTGGCGTTGAAGATCACCACGTAGGTGCCGCTGGAGTCCTTCGCCTGATAGGCCACGACACCGTTGGCGGACTTGAGCATGGTCACGCTGGCGTTGATGTCATTGTAGTTGGTCTGGCGGAGGGCAGCGATCCTGTTGCGCAGCTTGATCAGGCCCCTGACGTAGTCGACGGAGCCGGAGTACTGCGTGGTGCGATCCCAGTCGATGGCGTTCACCTCGTCACCGGCGTTATAGCTGTTGTCGTTGCCGCCCTTGGTGCGCAGGAACTCCTGGCCCAGCTGGATGGCCGGGATGCCTTCGGACAGGTAGACCACGGAATCGGCGAGCTTGGCGCGCGCCTCGGTGGTGGCCTCGTCATCCGTGGGCACGGACTTCCTGAGCTTGTCGTACAGGGTCATGTTGTCGTGGATCTCGGCGTAGTTCACCACCTGACCGGCATCCGCGTAGTGGTCCTGCGCATTGCCGTTCCAGCAGGTGGTGATGGCGTCGGCGTCGTACTGGCAGCCGAGCACGTTGTGGGCGATGAGGCTTTCCTGATCGGCCTTGCCGGAGACGAAACCGGTGTCGGTGTCGGAGAACACGGAACCCTTGAGGCCGTCGCGGATCGAGTCGTTGAAGAACGCGATGCCGTTGTTGGTGCCGTCCGAAGCGACCTGGTAGGCGTTTGGCTGGATGGTCATCTCGCTCTTGTCCATCGTGGAGTTCATGTCCCAGCCTTCGCCGAGCACGATGATGGACGGATCGATCTTGTCGAGGGCAGCACGAACCTCCTGCATCGTCTTGGTGTCGATCAGACCCATGAGGTCGAATCGGAAGCCGTCGATGTTGTAGTTCTTCGCCCAGTAGGTCACCGAGTCGACGATGTACTTGCGCATCATCGCACGTTCGGAGGCGGTGTCGTTGCCGCAACCGGAGTCGTTGACGAGCGAACCGTTGTCGTCATAGCGGAAGTAGTAGCCCGGGACCGTCTTGTTGAACGAATGGTTCGCGGCATTGTAGACATGGTTGTACACCACATCCATGATGACGCGGATGTCGTTCTTGTGCAGGCCCTTGACCATCTGCTTCATTTCGGTGACGCGGGAGCTCGGGTTGCTCGGATCGGAGGAGTACGAGCCTTCCGGCACGTTGTAGTTCTCCGGGTCGTAGCCCCAGTTCTGCGCGCCATCGGCGTTGTAGCTCAGGTCGCCGGTCTCGTTGACGGAACCGTAGTCGTTCATCGGCATGATCTGCACGTGGGTGACGCCCAGCGACTTGAGATAGTCGAGGCCGGAGGTCGCGCCCTTGGCGGTCTTCGTGCCGGATTCGACCACGCCCAGGTACTTGCCCTGCTTGTCGGCGGAGATGCCGGAGGCCGGGTTGATGGAGAAGTCGCGGATGTTCATCTCGGCGATGGAGGCGTCGGTGGTCTTGCCGAAGGCCGGCATGCGCTTGCCCGCCTTGCCCATGGCCTTCTTGGAGAGCACTACGGAGCGCTCGCCGTTGGCGACGGCCGCGGTGGCGTACGGATCGGCGGAGGTGTTCACCGTGCCGTCGGCGAAGGTGAGCCTGTAGGAGTACGCGGTGCCGGAGGCAAGCTTCTTCACCGTGGCGCTCCACACGCCCTTGCTTTCGCTTGTCATGTCGATGGTCTGATCGATCTCGGCATTCGGGTCGACGGACTTGTAGGTGATGAGCTCGACCTTGGCGGCGGTCGGCGCCCACACCTTGAAGCCGGTCTGCTTCTTGGTGAAAGTCGCGCCCAGATCCTCGCCGCTGTAGGCGTACTTCCTGTCGAAGGCGTCGGTGCGGACCACCGAACCGGCGATGGCGTTCTGGGAGCCGAAGCCCTTGATCTCGACGGTGTACTTGCCGCGAACGTCCAGATCCTTGTCGGCGGTGATGATCACCTTGGTGCCGTCGGCCTTGAGACTCTTGACATCGACGGCTTTGCCGTCGGCGTCCGTGACGGTGACCTTGCCTTTCAGGTCATCCGTGGAGACCTTCTTGGAAAGCTTGGCGGACAGCTGGTTGGTGCCGGAGATCTCGGCGGACTTCATGGTCGCGCCGAGGGACGGGCGGGAGGTATACACCGTGGCGTCGCCGCCGAGCAGCCACACTTCGGCGGAGGCGTTGCCGTCGGCGTCGAACACGAGCGCGTTGGACGGGATCCTGTGATCGGCGTCGTCCGGGTCCTTGGCCTTCCACGCGTCCTTACCGTAACGGCGCAGCATGCCGATATCGGAAGCGCCGTCGTTGTTGTAGTAAGTGTAGTTGGTGAAGGAGTACTCCGCGATCTCGCCCCAATCGTCATGGGTGGTGAAGGTGGCGGCACCGCCGTTCCAATTGGATGACCAGGTCCAGATATCCCACTGCGGCACAGTGGTGCTGGTGTCCTCGGCGTTGTAGTACAGGCCGTCGTCTCGGTTGTAGTGCACCTTCACCTTGACGGTGTTGGCCTTGCAGGCGTAATCGGCCGGTGCCGAATCAAGCGTCTCGACAGTGGTCGCCTCGCCCTGGTCCGGGTACTTGGTGCCGTCGATCCACACCTCGGCGGTGCCGTCGGCGCTCACGGTGGCGCTACGGTCGGCGCCGTACTTGTTCCAATCGCTGGTGGTGACGAGGAAGCCGAACTTGTCGTACTTGCCGTCGAAATTGAGCACGGCGACCTTGCCCCAGCAGTCAGTGCCGGTGAAGGCGTGATGCTTGGCGTCCATGTTGCCGCCGTTCACATCGGTGCCCCACACGTACACGCCGCGGTTGTCCGAAGCGCTGGATGGCTTGTAGTGCACGACGAGACGGGTCTTGGCGCCGATGGATTCGGGGTTGCCGACGGTTGCGGCCTGCTCGCTCACGCCAACGTGGGTGATGCCGACGTTGGCATGGTAGTTGCCGCCGTCCTTCGGGTTCTCCCAACCATCGGTGTCCTTGTCGTGGAACACGAAGTCGATCGCCTTGCCCTTGGTGTTGATGGTGGCGGTGTAGTAACCCTGCGCGTCGAGGGTCATGTCGGCTTCCGGCTGCTCCCAATCGTTGCCGAGGCCGTAATGGACCTTCGGGGTCTTCCACTCAGAGTTGGCGGGCTTGTAGTAGATGGTGACGCTTCTGTCGTCGGGCAGGGCGTCATCCTCCTCCTGGCTCACGTCGGGATCGGACGGATCGGTGGCGGCGGAGGCTGCGGGGTGCGAGGCCTTGGTAGCACCGGCATACAGGGCGATGGCGGAGTGCGCCGGCACCGTGGTCTCGACCTTGCCACCCTTGACGGTCACGGTCTTGGAGCAGTCCATGGTGGCGTACACGTTGCAGTATTCGCCGTCGGCGAGGGATGTCGTGTAGGAGGCGTCCTTGTCCTTCTTGCCGTTGTTGATGGCGATGAAGCCCTTGGCTCCGCGGGAGAAGGCGATGTTGTCGCCGCCGTCATCCTGCCAATCGGCGACCTTGGTGCCGTTGACATAGTTGCGGAAGGCGATCATGCCGCGGGTGGAGGTCCAGCGCTGCTCGCAGTTCCAATCGGAATCGTTGGTGGAGCATGCCTTGTCCATATCCACGTCGGGCACGGAGGTCGCGGTCGCTCCGGGTGCACCGTTGTCGTTGACGTCCCACTTGTAGTCGGAGAGCAGGCGCGGGGTGCCGTAGTCGTAGGCCAGCATGAACGCGTTGGCCAGCTGGTACTTGGCGCCGTCCTTGTAGGTCAGCGCACCCTCGTTGCGGGCGGTGTCCCAGTTGGTGACGAACACGTTGGCGTCATCGGAGGAGAGATCCTTGCTCAGGCGATCGCTCAGCCCCTTGAGGTTGGCGATCTTGTCCTTGAAGGTCTGGTTCATCTCGGATTTGAAGCCGAATTCGGTCACGGTGCCGTTCTGCACGTAATTGCTCGGCTGGATGCCCGCGGCCTCGGAGGCGTTGCCGATGACCTCCTGAATCCAGTAGATGTCGTTGGCGTTCTTGCCGATTTTCTTGGCGAACTTCTCCTTGATGGCCTTCACGCTGTCAGTGTGGATGTGCTTGACGGCATCCATGCGGAAGCCGCGCACGCCGGCGTTCCACAGCGAGGCTAGGTAGTCGGACTGGATGTCCTGCACCTTCTCGCTTTCGGAGTTGAAATCCCACATGGAGCTCAGGCGGCATTCCTGAACTTCCTTCTGATTGGTGTAGTCGGAGATGTTCTTGGTGCAGCTGTGGAAGTCGGCGGCGGTGATGCCGTCCGGGTACTGCTTGGTGGCGAAGCCCGGGTAGCTGCCGGTGGAGCCGTTGTATTCGCTGCCGGCCACGCCCTTCTGGTCTCCGGCGGCCACGTCGGCGCCGGTGGTCTGGTTGAGCACCACGTCGGCGATGATGCCCACGCCTGCCGCGGAGCACTGCTGAACCATGTTCTTGAATTCGGCTTCCGTGCCCAGCTTGGAGTCGAGCTTGTAGCTCACAGGCTGGTAGCTGGTCCACCACTGCGTGCCTTGGATGGATTCCTGCGGAGGCGAGACCTCCACATAGGCCACACCTTCCGGACCATAGGTGTTGGTGCATTCCTTGGCGATCGTGTTCCACGTCTGCTGGAACGCAATCACCTGGACATCTTTCTGTTGATTGGCCTGCGTTTTGGATTGCGCCTGGGCCACGATCGGTGCCGCGACCAACGAAGCGCACGCCATGGCCGCGGTGACGCCCATCGCCACCACACGGCCTAATGGACGGTTTGTTTGAACGACCATCGTTCTCCGTTCTCATCTATGAGGCCGGTTCAAACGCCCATGGCAGGCGCTGCGACCGGCAACGTATGCGCCATGGACATCCGCATCCACGCGGATGATTCAGAATCCACTCGACGATGAATATGCATACGTTTACACTCTGAATCAGAGTTAATTGTATGTCAATGGCTGCGCGTGGCAATGAAACAGCGTGACCCTCTGCTGCACATGCACTTCATATATGCCGAAGTGCAACCTGTTGCTGCAATCAAAATTTTTTTCTGCAAGTCAAGCAGAAAACATTCAGAAATAGCTGCAAAAAACAGCAAACGATTGCAATCATTGTCTCACGGTATACGGTGTCGCGGCGATATGGAAGGCCACTGCACTACCGGCAGGAACCGTCAGTGTGGCATCCCCGTCGAAACGCACATGCACGCTGCCGGAACAGTCGGCGGAAGCGTAGACATCGCAATACTCCCCTGCCGGCAAAGCCGTGTGGTACGTCACAGTACGTGTGCGCACGGAATTGTTGATGGCGATGAAGGCACGTCCCCCTCGACCGAAGGCGATCATGTTGTCGCCGTCATCCTGCCAATCGGAGAGCGGCGCGTCGCCTGCGACATTATGCCAGCCGACCATACCGTGCACGTCAGGCCAGCGTTCGGTGCAGCTCCAGCCGGAGTCTTTGGAGCAGTCAATATCGGGCACGCTGGTCGCAGTGGCGCCTGAAGCTCCCGAGTCGGTGTCATGGAATTCGTATCCGGAGAACACGTTGGGGGCGCCATACGGGTAGGCCAGCATGAACGCGTTCGCTAGCCGGTAGGCGTCGCCGTCCTTGTAGGTGAGCGTCATGTTGTTGCGTTCGGTATCCCAATTCGTCACGAATACGCTGGCCTTGCCACTGTCGGTGATGTTCTGCGGAATGTCTTTGATCGACAGGCTTCCGCCTGCCAGCGAGTTGGAGAACAGGGACTTAAGCCGATATGCGTACTGGAATTCGTTCACCTGGCCGGTTTTGAGATAGTTCCTCGGTTGGATTTCGGCGGCTTCCGCATTGTCGCCAATCACTTCCTGCGTCCACCAGATGTCGTTCATGGAACGTCCGGATTTCTTCGCAACGAGTTTCTTGATGGCCAGCACGTCTTCCGGAGGCATGTGTTTGACGGCATCCACGCGGAATCCGGCGACGCCGTAGTCGAGAAGCTTCACAAAATAGTCAGACAGCACGTCGCGCACGTGCGGGCTTGATGTATCAAGGTCCTGCAAACCCGATACCTGGCAGTTCCACACGCTTTCGGCGTCGCGGTACGTCCAGATAGAACAGGGGGCATGGAAGTCCGATGGCGTGTATCCGGCTTCAGGGAAATCGCCTTTATTGTCGTAGGGGCTTCCGGCGGTGCCGGTCCCTTGTGTTTTGTCGACGCCGGTGGTGTGGTTGATGACCGTATCCGCGATCACGCCGACGCCCGCGGCCTTGCATTGCCGGACCATGTTCTTAAATTCAGCTTCGGTGCCTTCTTTGGAGTCAAGTTTGTAGCTTACCGGCTGATAGCTCGTCCACCACTGCGTGCCTTGGATGCTTTCCTGCGGCGGCGAGACCTGTACGTAGCCGACGCCTTCGGGTCCCAGCACTTCGCCGCATTCGCGGGCGACGGATTTCCAATTGGCTTGGAACATGGTCACGATCACGTCGCTGCGGTATCGCGCGGGATTGAAACGTTCCCCGCCGCCTTCACGTGTCGGCACGTGAAGCGTGGCGACTGAGACACCGACCGATACCGCGACGCATACGACCGCCGTAATGACACGTGTGATTCTTCTTGCGATTGCGCCCATAGTCATCGACCTCTTCGTCACTTCGCCATGCTCCCGGTTTGCATACGTTTGCAATATCACTGTATACCAATCCGGGGAGACCGGGATATGCGTCGTCCTCATTGGCACGAAAAAGCCGGATGCCTTAAAGACAGGCATCCGGCTGAATCCATGACGGAATGTCGATGTCAGCGTTCTTCCAACAAGTGCGCAACCGCTTCGATTGCCAGCTTGTAGCCATAGAATCCCATGCCGGTGATGGTACCGGTGGCCACCGGAGAGATCACGGAACGCTTGCGGAACTCGTCGCGTGCGGACGGGTTGGAGATATGCACCTCCATAAGCGGCAGTCCCTCGTCGATCACCATGTGCGCGGCGTCCGCCAAACCATAGGAGTAATGCGTGAAAGCCGCCGGATTCATCACGATCGGCGTTTTCTCGTCCGCGGCCTGATGCATCCAATGAATCATCTCGGCCTCGTCGTCGCTTTGACGCACCTCCACGTCAAGCCCCAGTTCATGACCCCATTCGGTGCACAGTTTGCGCAGGGTCTCAAGATCCTGCTTGCCGTATACGTCAGGCTGGCGCACTCCGAGACGGCCGAGGTTCGGTCCGTTGACAACCACTACTTTGGTCATATTGCTTCCTTTTGTGTTCGTTCTTGCGATTGCGTCCTACCGCTGGATGCGTCGGAACGCCTCCTCGACGGCGTCCGCCGGCGGATCCTCGAGGTGGATGGGATGGCCGAGCGAGCCGAGTATGACGAAACGCAGTTTGTTGCCGCGGGCCTTCTTGTCTCGGTGCATGAGCGCCAGCACATCATCCCAGCTGCCATTGTTCCATGATGTCGGCAGGCCGAGCGAGCCGAGCAGCGAACGATGGTAGTCGACCAGATCCTGGTCGATGTAGCCGAGCAGATGGGACAGTTCGGCCGCATAGACGCAACCGACCGCAACGGCGTTGCCGTGCCTCCAGCGGAAGTGTTCGAGTTTTTCGATGGCATGGCCAAGCGTATGTCCGTAGTTGAGGAATTCACGCAATCCGGCTTCTTTGAGGTCGGCGGACACATGGTACGCCTTCACCGTCACGGTACGTTCGATGAGTTCGGCGACCACATCCTTCAGATCGGAGTCAAGGAACGTCGAACCGTCGAACGAGCGCAGCTCGTCGGCATGGTCTTCAAGCATGCGCAGAATCTCCGGATCCATGATGAAACCGGATTTCGCCACTTCGCCCAGACCTTCGATGAAGATGTCGTTCGGCAACGAGGCAAGTGCTCCCATGTCGGCGAGCACGCCGGCCGGCGTATAGAACGAGCCGACGAGGTTCTTGCCTTGTGGAGTGTTGATGCCGGTTTTGCCGCCGGTGGAGGCGTCGACCATGGCCAGCAGCGAGGTCGGGCAGTTGACGTAGCGGATGCCACGCATCCATGTGGCGGCCACGAAACCGGCCAGATCGGTGGCTGCGCCACCGCCGAGACCGACAATCGCATCAGAACGGGTGAAGCCTTCCTCCCCCAGACGCTGCCAGATGCCGTTGGCCACTTCGATGGTCTTGCCGGCTTCAGCATCGGGAATGACGATGTCGTGCACGTCATAACCGGACTGGCGCAACAGCGTGCGCGCGCGGTCGGAATGCCGTTGCACCGCCTGGGTGTGAATCAATGCCACTTTGGCAGGCTTGTCCCCCAGCACCTGCGCAAGCTGGCTCATCACACCTTCGCCTATGCACACATCGTATGGTTCGATGGTGGATCCGGTGACGTGGACGATACGTTGATCGATCATTTCCATCAGCTTTCTCGCGGCCACTTGCGGGGTTTGTCCGTGGGTGCGCACCTGCACATTGGCCACGCGTCTGAACACCGGGTCGCGTTCCTTGTACAACTTCTTCCAACGCTCGTTGGCGTCGCCGTTGAGCATCGGACGGCCGCCGCCGCGGTTGGCGCGTTCCATGGCTTCCTTCGGATCGGCCATCAAATACACGACCTTGCCGCCGTCGGCGATGTATTCGGCGAGCCCCTGCTGGATGGACGGGGTCATTGGAGCGCCCCCGCCCAAGGAGAAGATGCCGTCGAAATCCTCCAGCATGTCAAGCACAACGTCGCTTTCCAGCTTACGGAACTCCGGTTCGCCGTACCTTTCGAAATATTCGGGAATCTTCATTCCCGCATCATGTTCGATCTCGTTGTCGGCGTCGGCGAACGGCAGTTGCATCATCTGCGCCGCTTCCTTGCCGACGCGGGTCTTGCCCGCGCCCATCATGCCGATGATGACGGCGACGGGTCTACGCATTCCAGCCATCGAATCGGTCACCTCATGTGCTCCGGCCAGGACGCCACATAGGATTCGGCGTTGCGCTTGGTTTCGGCCACGCTGTCGCCGCCGAACTTCTCCAGCACGTATTGAGCGATGGTGAGGCGCACCATCGCCTCGGCCACCACGGCCGCCGCCGGGACCACGGGCCATCAAGGG
>OGQD01001970.1_pt1 | contig 12196 bp, 11 predicted proteins | sample 1553091 | NCBI WGS metagenome assembly OGQD01 (sample SAMEA2580290, study PRJEB22360) | human gut metagenome | biome: human gut; feature: human-associated habitat; material: faeces | place: Denmark | collected 2008/2010
ATCTGGGTCAGGTAGCGCAGCACCAGCGGCGGCCCCCCCACCCCCCGCCACTACGGCGAAAAAGGCGTGGTCGCCAATTTTTCCTGCGCCAAACCGCATCACAATACGGCTTGGCAATGGTTTCGCGAAGATGGCGTGCTGGCATGGTTGCCGCTCGCCGGGCAGCATGTTTCCATGGTCTGGTCGGCCCCCGATGCCCTGGCCGACGAGCTCGTGGCGCTTTCTCCGGCGGCGCTGGCTGCCCGCGTGGCCGCTGCCGGTGGACATGCGCTGGGCGATTTGCAGAGCGTGACGCCGGCTGCCGTTTTTCCGCTGCGCCTGATGCGCGTGCCGCGCACGGTCGCGCCGCGCTTGGCGCTGGTGGGCGACGCCGGACACGGCATCCATCCGCTGTCCGGGCACGGCATCAATCTGGGTTTTCAGGATGCGCGCGAACTCGCGGCGCGTCTGCTGGCTGCGCCGGCCTGGCAGGATATCGGCGAACTGCGCTTCCTGCAGGCTTACCAGCGGGCGCGGCGTGAGGAAATCGTGCTGATGCAGACCGCCACCGATGGCCTGCGCCGTCTGTTTGCAACCCCCTCGCCGCTCCTGAAGCCGCTGCGCAATTGGGGCATGGGGCTGACCGAGCGTTTGCCGGTGGCCAAGAATTTGTTGGTGCGTTACGCCCTCGGGGCGATTTAGGAGAAGTACATGTTGCGTCAAATCGTGTCTGCGGCCCTGCTGTCGATTGTTACCCTCACCTGCTCCGCGCAGGAAGCTGAAATCCAGAAAGCGGTGGAATCCCGCCTGGGCATCAAGGTCGAATCCGTGACCAAGGCGGGCTACCTCGGGCTTTATGAGGTTTACGCTGATGGCAACATCTTCTACACCGATGAAAAAGTCACCGCCATGCTCATCGGCGGCGACATGATCCGTGCGCCGCAGGCGCTCAACCTGATCGACCTGAAAACCAACCGCAACATTACCGACGAGCGCATGCGCAAGCTCAATGCGATCAAGTTCTCCGACCTGCCGCTCGATCAGGCCGTCAAGCAGGTGCGTGGCAACGGCAAGCGCGTCATTGCGACCTTCGAAGATCCCAACTGCGGCTATTGCAAGCGGCTGGCCAAGGATTTGCAGAAGCTGGAAAACGTGACCATCTACACTTTCCTGTACCCGATCCTGTCGGACGATTCCCTGAAAAAATCGCGCCAGATCTGGTGCGCCGCCGACCGCAACAAGGCCTGGCTGGACTGGATCATCGACGGCAAGCAGCCGGGCGGGCGCGACAACTGCGACACCAGCGCCATCAGCAAGAACCAGGAATTCGGCCGCCGCCTCAACATCACCGGTACGCCGACCATCATCTTCGCCGACGGCGAGCGCGTCCCCGGTGCCGTGCCGCTGGCAACGCTGGAGCAGAAATTGAGCCAGCAGAAGTAAGCGCGCCTCACCTTTTCCCCGCGCAACCCCCGCCGCGAGCGGGGGTTGCGCCGTTTACCGGCATGAGAAATCAATGTGGGCCTGCTGCACGGGTTGCGACCGGATTGGGTCTCCATAAGAGCATGGCATGCTGGCATTCGGGCTGGAAAACTTCTAATAGTTCACTTTAACTGTGCCTTTTCTGCGCATTGATTTTTAAGGGAAAATGGTATCAAGAATCGCCTCCAAAATGAACGCTAAGTCGTTGTTACTTAAGAAAAAATCCCGTTTTTCTATTGACGCTCCAAAAATCTTCCTCTAAAGTGGGAAAATGTGTTGAAAAGTGGGTAAACGGGGATGTTCGAGGGGGCTGCGGCGCTCAATCTGGATGCGAAAGGGCGGCTTGCCATACCGGCAAGGCACCGCGATGCCCTGCTCGCGGCCGGTGGTGGCGAACTGGTGCTGACCGCACATCCCCACAAATGCCTGCTCCTGTACCCCGCGCCAGCCTGGCAGCCGATCCGTGACCAGATTCTGAAAGCCTCCAGCCTCGATCCCCGGGCGGCGGCAATCAAGCGCGTCATGGTCGGCAATGCGCGCACGGAAGGCCCGGATAGTGCCGGGCGGCTCCTGCTGGCCCCTGAGTTGCGCGCGTATGCGCAGTTGGAAAAAACCGTTTACCTGGTAGGTATGGGCAGCCATTTCGAGATATGGAGCGAGGCCGGCTGGCAGGCGCAGAACGAATTGGCGGCAGAAGCCCTGGCGGGCGAACTGCCGGCAGGTTTGGCGGATCTGGTGCTGTGAGCCAGTGCGGTACCCATGTCACGGTGCTGCTCGCCGAAGCGGTGGATGCCCTGGCACTCAAAGCAGATGGCGTGTATGTCGACGCCACTTTCGGTCGCGGCGGGCACAGCCGCGAAATCTTGTCCCGGCTGGGCGCGAACGGGCGCTTGTTTGCCTTTGACCGCGATCCGGCCGCAATTGCGGCGGGGCAGGCGTTCAACGATGTGCGCTTTACTCTGGTGCATCGGGCCTTTGCGGAATTGCAGACGGATCTGGCCGAGCACGGGGTGACGGAGGTCGACGGCATCCTGTTCGATATTGGCGTGTCCTCGCCGCAGATCGACGAGGGCGCGCGCGGCTTCAGTTTTCGTTTCGATGCGCCGCTCGACATGCGCATGGACACGACGCGGGGCGAGACGGCGGCCGAATGGCTGGCGCGGGCGGAATTGCGGGAAATTACGGAGGTGATAAAAAACTATGGCGAAGAACGGTTTGCTTTCCAGATTGCAAAGAAGGTTGTGGCTGTTAGGGGGGAACAACCCATTCTCACCACCGGCCAGTTCGCGGACCTTGTACGCGCGTGCGTGCACACCCGTGAGCCAGGGCAGGATGCGGCGACGCGCAGCTTTCAAGCTCTACGGATTCATATCAATCAAGAGCTCCGCCAGCTGGAAATAGCCTTGCCGCAAGCCCTTGCCCTGCTCAGGCCGGGCGGGCGGCTGGCGGCCATCAGTTTCCATTCGCTGGAAGATCGCATCGTCAAGCGTTTCATGCGCGCTGAAGCCAGCCCCGACACCCTGCCCAAGCACCTGCCGCTGCGCGCCGAGCAACTGCCGGCGGCGCGCCTGCGCCTGATCGGCAAGGCCATGCGCCCGAGCGAGGTCGAGGTGGCGGCCAATCCGCGGGCGCGCAGCGCGGTGTTGCGGGTGGGTGAGAAATGCGCAGGGGCGCACTGATGTTTCGCCTCAACCTCCTCCTGCTCGTGGCGGTGGTGCTGTGCGCGCTGGCCGTGGTCAGTTCGCAGCACCACGCGCGCAAGCTCTTCCAGGCGCTGGAGGCGGAGCAGGACAAGGCGCGCCAACTGGATATCGAATACGGCCAGCTACAGATCGAGATGTCCACCTGGGCGACGCATCCGCGCCTGGAAAAAATCGCCCGCGAGCGCCTGCGCATGGTGATGCCGGTGCAGGTCGCAGCACATGCGGCGACCAGGGAGGTGCGCTGATGGTCGTGCGCCGCCGGCCGCAACGCGGCCACCGCTATACCGAAAGCCCGCTGCTGCAACTGGCCTTGCAGGGCTGGCGCTCGCGCGTGGTCGGGCTGCTGCTGATGGCGGCGTTTCTGGCGCTGATCCTGCGCGCTTTCTATCTGCAGGTCATCAACAACGATTTTTTGCAGGAAAAAGGTGATTCGCGCTATCTGCGTGATATCGAAATTTCCGCCTCGCGCGGCAAGGTGACCGATCGTCATGGCGACGTGCTGGCCGTGTCCACGCCGATGAAAGCGGTCTGGGCGATTCCCGGCGATGCGCGGCAGATGAGCGGCGAGCAGAAGCGCCATCTGGCCGGCCTGCTCGACATGAAAACGCGCGAACTCGATGCGCGGCTGGCGGTGGAAAAGAGTTTCGTGTTCGTCAAGCGTCAAGTGCCGCCGCAAACCGCGGAGCAGGTGGCCGCCCTGAAACTGCCGGGTATCCATCAGGAAGAGGAATACCGCCGCTACTACCCGGCGGGCGAAATGACGGCGCATCTGGTGGGTTTCACCAACGTCGACGACAAGGGGCAGGAAGGCGTCGAGCTGGCCTTCCAGGATGCGCTGCTGGGGCGTTCGGGAGCGCGCACGGTGATCCGTGACCGGCGCGGCAACATCATCGAGGACGTCGGCGCGACGCGCCCGCCGCGCGATGGCAGGGACATTGCCCTGGCGATCGACTCGAAAATCCAGTACCTCGCCTACAGCCACCTGAAAACGGCGGTCAGCGAAAGCCGGGCCAAGGGCGGCGGCATCGTGGTGATGGATGCGCGCACCGGCGAAGTGCTGGCGCTCGCCAACTGGCCCACCTATAACCCGAACAACCGCGCCCGCCTGTCCGGCGAGCAATTGCGCAACCGCGCCGTGACCGATACCTTCGAGCCGGGCTCCACCCTGAAACCCTTCTCGGTGGCGCTCGGGCTGGAGCGCGGCCAATACCGCTACGACACGGTGATTGACTGCTCGCCGGGGCGGATGACGATAGGCAAGGCGACCATCAGCGATGCGCACGCGAGCGGCCTGCTGACGGTGGCGGGCGTGATCCAGAAATCCTCCAACGTCGGCACCAGCAAGATTGCGCTGAGCCTGCCGGCGGAAGCGATGTGGGAAATGTTCGACAACCTGGGTTTCGGCAAGCCGCCGCGCCTGGGCTTCCCCGGCGAAGTCGGCGGGCGTCTGCGCCCCTGGAAAAGCTGGCGGCCGATCGAGCAGGCCACCATGTCCTACGGGCATGGCATTTCGGTCAGCCTGATTCAGCTCGCTCGCGCTTACACTGTGTTTGCCCGCGAAGGAGACATGGTGCCAGCCTCGCTCCTGAGAGTGGATGAACCGCTGGTGCGCGGCACGCCGGTGTATTCGGCGCAGACCGCGAAGGAAATGCGCGCCATGCTCGAGCTGGTGGTGAAACCGGGGGGCACGGCACCGCAAGCCGCGATCCCGGGTTATCGCGTCGGCGGCAAGACCGGCACCGCGCATAAACTCGAAGGCGGGGTGTATGCGAAAAAATACATCGCTTCCTTCGTCGGCATCGCGCCGATTTCCGAGCCGCGCCTGGTGGTGGCGGTGATGATCGACGAGCCTGCCGCCGGCAAATACTACGGCGGTCAGATCGCCGGCCCGGTCTTTGCCAGCGTGATGAGTGGCGCTCTGCGCACCTTGGGTGTGCCGCCGGATGAGCCGGCGCTGCAGGTAGTGGCAAACCACACGGACGCCTGGGGGCACCTGTGATGACGCCACGGCAGATACTTGAACGACTGGCTGCCCTGGGTGCCGCACCCAGCGGTGTTGCGGACGATAGCCGCCAGGTGCGCGCGGGCGATGTTTTCCTCGCTTATCCCGGCGATCTTGCCGATGGGCGGCGTTATATCGCCGATGCCATCGCGCGCGGCGCGTGCGCCGTGCTGTGGCAGGCGGGCGGGGATTTTGCCTGGAATCCGGCCTGGCAGGTGCCGCAACTGACGGTGGCGGACTTGCGTGCCCTGGCCGGGCCTTTGGCGCACGCGGTGTATCAGCATCCGAGTGAAGCCCTGTCATTGATTGCGATTACCGGCACCAATGGCAAGACCACCATCAGCCAGTGTATTGCGCGCGTGTATCCCAAGCCTTGCGCGGTGATCGGCACCCTGGGCGCGGGTTTTCCCGGCGCGCTCGTGGAAACAGGGTTTACCACGCCGGAAGCCACGCTCCTGATGCGCTACCTTGCCGATTTCCGCGACGTGCAGGCCGGGGCGTGTGCCCTCGAAGCCAGCTCCATCGGCATCGAAGAGGGGCGTCTGAACGGTGCGCGGGTCGACGTGGCAGTGTTCACCAACTTGACGCGCGACCATCTCGATTACCACGGCGACATGGCGGCTTACGCTGCGGCCAAGGCCAGACTGTTTGGCTGGCCGCGCCTGCGCACCGCCATCATCAATCTCGACGATGCGTTCGGGGTGGAGCTGCTGCGCAGCACCAGCGCCATGCGCGTCATTCCCTATTCCATGACTGCGCCGCGCCGCGATCACCCGGCCCTGGTACGTGCCGAAAATCTGGCCCCGACGCCTTACGGGCAACGTTTCGACCTGCTGTTGCCCAATGGCCGCGCCGTTGTCGACACCACCCTGGCCGGGGATTACAACGTCTCCAATCTGCTGGCCTGTGCGGGCGTTCTGTTCGATGCCGGGCTGGAAGCGCGGGAAATCGCGCAGCGCCTGTCGGCACTGACGCCGCCGGCAGGGCGCATGGAGCACGTGGGCGGGCAGGGGCAGCCGCTGGTCGTGGTCGATTACGCGCATACGCCGGATGCGCTGGAAAACGCCTTGCGCGCCTTGCGCCCGCTGACCCGCGCGCGCGGCGGCAAACTCACCGTGGTGTTCGGCTGCGGCGGCAACCGCGATCCGGGCAAACGTCCGCAGATGGGCGCGATTGCGGCTGCCGGGGCCGACCGGGTGCTGGTGACCAGCGACAATCCGCGCGGCGAAGCGCCGCAGAGCATCATCGATGCCATCGTGCGCGGGGTGCCGGCAGAAGCTGCGAAAACTGTCGAAAGCGAAGCCGACCGGGCTGCCGCCATTGCGCGCGCCGTGGCCGCCGCCGATGCGGCCGACGTGATCCTGCTGGCGGGCAAGGGCCACGAAACCTATCAGGAAATCGCCGGCGAGCGTCTGCCCTTCTGCGACCGCAGTCAGGCGGAAGCAGCCCTGGCGGCGCGCGCCCAGGCGAAGGAGAAACAAGCATGATGAACTGGACGCTGGCGCAGATTGCCGCCGCCACCCAGGGCCGCATTCTGGGCGATGGCGAGATTGCTGAACTCACAGTCGAGGGTTTGACCACCGACACCCGTACCGTCACGGCCGGGCAGTTGTTCGTGGCCCTGGCGGGCGAGCGCTTCGACGCGCACGATTTTCTTGCCGCTGCGCTGGCGGGCGGGGCGCACGCTTTGCTGGTCAGCGATGCAACGCGTCTGCCGCCCGGCATTCCCGCCGTGCTGGTGGCGGATACGCGGCTTGCCCTGGGGCAACTGGCGGCGGCCTGGCGGGCGCAGTTTGCCCTGCCCCTGATTGCGGTGACGGGTTCCAACGGCAAGACCACCACCAAGGAAATGATCGCCAGCGTGCTCGAAGCAGCTTTTCCTGGCGCGGTGCTGGCGACACGCGGCAATTTCAACAACGACATCGGCCTGCCGCTCACGCTGCTGAGTCTGCACGCGGGGCACCAGGCGGCGGTGGTCGAGATGGGCATGAACCGGCCGGGCGAAATCGCTTACCTGACGCAACTGGCCCGTCCCACGGTGGCGCTGGTCAATAACGCGCAGCGGGCGCATCTGCAGGGCATGGGCGATCTGAGCGAAATCGCCCGCGAAAAGGGCTCGATTTTCAGCGGCCTGGCGGCGGATGGCGTGGCGGTATTCAACGCCGATGACGCGCAGTCAGCTATCTGGCAGGCGCAGGCCGAGACGGCCGGACAGAAATACCAGCGTTTTGCGCTGGCGCAAGCGGCAGAAATCAGCGGCCGGCTGACGCAGCGTGGTCTGGATTTCGTGCTCGATATTCAGACGCCCACCGCCACGGCGCAGATCGTGTTGGCGGTGCCGGGGCGGCACAACGCCGGAAACGCCCTGGCCGCCGCCGCCGCCTGTCTGGCGGCGGGCATTGCGCTGGAACCGATCGTTGCCGGCCTGCAGGCTTTCCGTGGCGTCAAGGGGCGCCTGCAGCGGCGTGCCGGACAGAGCGGGGCGCAGATTCTCGACGATACCTACAACGCCAACCCGGATTCGGTGCGTGCCGGTATCGACGTGCTGGCCAGCACCGTCGGCAAAAAGATGCTGGTGCTGGGCGACATGGGCGAGATCGGCGAAGGCAGCCACCAGTGCCACGACGAAATCGGCGGTTATGCCAAGAGCCAGGGCGTGGATCGGCTCTACGCGCTGGGTGATGCCAGCGCCCAGGCGGTGCGCAATTTCGGCGAGGGCGGCCGGCATTTCTGCAGTATCGAAAAACTGATTGCAGCGGTGAAAAAAGACCTGGACGCAGATAGCACGGTGCTTGTCAAAGGCTCGCGTTTCATGCGCATGGAGCGGGTGGCGGATGCGCTGGCCGTCGAGGAAGGAGAGCCGTCATGCTCCTGATGCTCACCCAGTGGCTGGCGCAGGACGTGCGCTTTTTCAACGTGTTCAACTACATCACGCTGCGTACCGTGCTGGCGGCGATGACGGCGCTGCTGATTTCCTTTGCCGCCGGCCCGCGTGTGATCCGCTGGCTGGCTGCAAAGAAGATCGGTCAGGCGGTGCGTACCGACGGGCCGCAGACGCATCTGGTCAAATCCGGCACGCCGACCATGGGTGGCGTGCTCATTCTCATCGCCATCGGCATTACTACCTTGCTGTGGGGCGATCTGAGCAACAAATACGTGTGGACGGTGCTGGTGGTGACGCTCGGCTTTGGCATCGTCGGCTGGTACGACGACTGGAAGAAGGTGGTGTACCGCGACCCCAACGGGCTGGCGAGCCGCTGGAAATTTTTCTGGCAGTCGGTGCTGGGCGCGGGCGCTGCGCTGTTCATTGCGTACTCGGCGAGTTCACCGGCGCAGACCGAGCTGATCGTGCCCTTTTTCAAGAGCGTGGCCTATCCGCTGGGCATTGCCGGCTTCATCGTGCTGACGTATTTCGTCATCGTCGGCACCAGCAATGCCGTGAATCTGACCGACGGCCTGGATGGTCTGGCGATCATGCCGACGGTGATGATCGCCGCCGCCTTTGCGGTATTTGCCTATGCCACCGGGAATGCGGTGTATGCGAAATACCTGCACATCCCTTACGTGCCGGGTGCGGGTGAATTGTGCATCCTGCTCGGCGCAATGGCTGGAGCGGGGTTGGGTTTCCTGTGGTTCAACGCCTATCCGGCGGAAGTGTTCATGGGCGACGTCGGCGCGCTGGCGCTCGGTGCGGCGCTCGGCACGGTGGCGGTGATCGTGCGCCAGGAAATCGTGCTGCTCATCATGGGCGGCGTGTTCGTGGTGGAAACGCTCTCCGTCATGTTGCAGGTGTCGTGGTTCAAATACACCAAGAAGAGATATGGCACCGGCCGGCGCATCCTGCGCATGGCGCCGCTGCATCACCATTTCGAGCAGGGCGGCTGGAAGGAAACCCAGGTCGTCGTGCGTTTCTGGATCATCACCATCATGCTGGTGCTGGTCGGCCTGAGTACCTTGAAGCTGCGCTGAACATGAATCTCCAAGGCAAACGTGTACTGGTGATCGGGCTCGGCGAGTCCGGACTGGCGATGGCCAAATGGCTGCAGCGCCGGGGTGCCGTCGTGCGCGTGGCCGATACGCGGGAGGTGCCGCCGAATCAGGCACAGTTGCGCGCCTGTGCGCCGGATGCGCAACTGTCGACCGGCGCGCTGCAGGACGAAGCTTTCGCCTGGGCGGAAATCGTGGCCTTGTCGCCGGGCATGCCCAAGGCGACGCCGCAGATTGCCGCAGTGACAGAAAAGCTGGTTTCGGAAATCGAACTGTTCGCGCAAGGTGTGCGCTCACTTGCGCCGCAAAGCCGTTTGCTCGCTATTACCGGCAGCAACGGAAAAACTACCACGACGGCGCTGACGGCGCATCTGCTCAATGCGGCCGGGGTGCCTGCAATCGCCTGCGGCAATATTTCGCCGTCGGCCCTGGACGCCTTGATGGCGGCGCAAGATGCGGGCGTTTATCCGGCGGTCTGGGTGCTGGAATTGTCCAGCTACCAGCTGGAAACCACGCAGCATCTGAATGCGGTCGCGGCGAGCGTGCTCAATATCTCGGAAGATCATCTCGATCGCTACGAAGGCAGCCTCGCCAACTACGCTGCGGCCAAGTCGCGCATCTTCCAGGGCAAGGGCGTGCTGGTGCTCAACCGCGACGACGACTGGTCCATGGCCAATGGCCGCTGCGGACGCAGGATGGTGACTTTTGGCCTGAACAAACCGCCGAGGGCGAGCGATTATGGCGTGGTCGACGGGCAGGTTCGACGGGGCGAAATGGTTTTGCTGGATCTGGCACAACTGCCGCTCAAGGGCTTGCACAATGCGGCCAATGTCATGGCGGCGCTGGCCCTGGGCGAGGCGGTCGGTGTGGACGTTGCGCGCCTGTTGCCCGGGTTGCGCACTTTCCGTTCACTGCCGCACCGGGTCGAGCCAGTGGCCGAGCGGGCCGGCGTGGTGTACATCGACGATTCCAAAGGCACCAATGTCGGTGCCACGCTGGCGGCTATCGAAGGGCTGGGCAGGAAAGTCGCCATCGTCCTGGGCGGCGATGGCAAGGGGCAGGATTTCAGCCCGCTGGCTTCCGCTCTGGAAAATCATGGCCGGGCGGTGGCCCTGATTGGCCGCGATGCCGGAAAAATCGCCACTACATTGGCGGGCTGTTCCCTGCCCAAGCGCCAGTGCGCCGACATGGCAGAGGCCGTGCGCTGGTTGAGCGAGCAGGCGCAAGAGGGCGATGCCGTCCTGCTCTCGCCTGCCTGTGCGAGCCTCGACATGTACCGTGACTACGCGCACCGCGCCGAGGTTTTCATCGCGGCGGTGCGGGAGTTGTCGCCATGCTGATCTCCGCTCTCGACGCGCCGCGCCGCCTGCCCGCCGAAGTGGATCCGGCGCTGATCTGGTCTGCCCTGGTTCTGCTTCTGGGCGGGTTGGTGATGGTGTATTCAGCCTCGATCGCCATTGCCGAGGCGGGGCGTTTCACCAATCACCAGCCGATGTATTACCTGATCCGCCAGACGGTGTTCATCGCCATCGGCCTGATTGCCGGCGGGCTGGCTTTTCAGGTGCGCATGGAAACCTGGCAGAAATATGCGCCCCTGCTGTTCCTGATCGGCGGCTTGCTGCTGGTTATCGTGCTGATTCCCGGCATCGGGCGCGATGTGAACGGTGCGCGGCGCTGGCTGTCGCTCGGTTTTGCCAACCTGCAGCCGTCGGAATTGATGAAATTGTTCGTGGCGCTCTACGCCGCCGACTTCACCTATCGCAAGATCAACGTCATGCACGATCTGAAGCAGGCTTTTTTGCCGCTGTTCGGGGCGATGGTGCTGGTCGGCTTCCTGCTGCTGAAAGAGCCGGATTTCGGCGCGCTGGTGGTGATCGTGTCGATCGCCATGGGCATTCTCTTTCTCGGCGGCCTGAAGGCGCGCATGTTCGCCGTGCTGATCGCCGGGCTGCTGGTGGCGTTTGCCATCATGATCATCGTCTCGCCCTACCGGCGCGACCGGGTGTTCGGCTTCATGGACCCCTGGGCCGATGCCTACGGGCGCGGCTACCAGTTGTCGCATTCGCTGATCGCCTTCGGCCGGGGCGAGCTGTTCGGCGTCGGTCTGGGCGGCAGCGTGGAAAAGCTGTTCTACCTGCCGGAAGCGCACACCGATTTCCTGCTGGCGGTGATCGCCGAGGAACTTGGTTTCGTCGGCGTGCTGACGGTGATCTGCCTGTTCGCTCTGCTGGTGCAGCGAGCCTTCGCCATCGGCCGGCAGGCGGTGCGCCTGGAGCGTCTGTATCCGGCGCTGGTCAGCATGGGGATCGGCATCTGGTTCGGCGTGCAGTCCTTCATCAACATGGGGGTGAACGTCGGTCTGCTGCCGACCAAGGGTTTGACCCTGCCGCTGATGAGTTTCGGCGGCTCGGGCATCGTCGTCAATTGCATCGCGCTCGCCATCCTGTTGCGGGTGGATTGGGAAAATCGCCAGTTGATGCGCGGAGGGCGACCGTGATGTTGCGCATCGTTGATTCGCATCGACTGGCGATTTCGCCGCAGGCTAACCCGGCGCAGCCGGCGTTAAGCGCGCAGCGCGGCCGTAGGCAAAATCAAGCCTCGATGCGCGGAGGGCGGCCATGAGCAAAACGATACTGATCATGGCGGGCGGCACCGGCGGCCATATTTTCCCGGCGCTGGCGGTGGCGCACGAATTGCGCGCGGCGGGCTGGCGGGTGGTCTGGCTGGGCAACCCGGACGGCATGGAAGCCCGGCTGGTGCCGCAGCACGATCTGGAAATGGTGTGGGTGCGCTTTGCCGCCCTGCGCGGCAAGGGTCTTCTGCGCAAGCTCATGCTTCCCTTCAACCTGCTGCGCGCCTTCTGGCAGGCCCGGCAGGCGCTGCAACAGGTGCAGCCGGACGTGGTGCTCGGCATGGGCGGCTACATCACCTTTCCGGGCGGCGTCATGGCGAGGCTGATGGGCATACCGCTGGTCTTGCACGAACAGAACTCAGTGGCTGGGGTGGGCAAAACCGGGGCCCGCCCAAACACCCATGTTTCTCG
>OGQD01001972.1_pt1 | contig 12182 bp, 16 predicted proteins | sample 1553091 | NCBI WGS metagenome assembly OGQD01 (sample SAMEA2580290, study PRJEB22360) | human gut metagenome | biome: human gut; feature: human-associated habitat; material: faeces | place: Denmark | collected 2008/2010
CCGGCTCGGGGAAGGCAGCGCGCACCCGGTTGAGCAGGTCGCAGAAGGCCGCCTCACTGTCGGTGTCGCCCACCGGTCGGTAGAAATCGAACCGCGGCGCGAAGCCCACAAGCTGGCCGTTGTGGGCGAAGCACCAGTTGCGCCCCCACAGCTCGCGGACGAAGGGATGGGTGTTGGCCAGGCACACCCGGCCGACATTGGCCTGGCGGATGTGGCCGATCACCGTCTCGCTCTTGATCGGGTAGCGCTGCACCAGCTTGGCGACTTCCGAGCCGACGCTGGCGGTCGGGTCCTGGAACAGGCGCAGGCCGCGCCCCTCGTAGAAGGCGATGCCCCAGCCGTCGCGATGCGGACCAGTGCCGCCGCCACGCTGCATCAGCCCGGTGAAGCTGAACACGATGTCGGTGGGTACGTTGGCGCTCATGCCGAGCAGTTCGCACATGCGTCAGATCTCCAGCAATGCGCTGTGCAGCCGCTCGGCCTCGCGCGCCAGGCGCGCGTCCAGGCGCTTGCGGCCGAGCGGGAGGAAACGGGTGAGGATGCGCCAGCACAGCGCCGGCAGGTCGCCGCTGCGACGGGGGATCAGGTGCAGATGCAGGTGCGGCACGTGCTGGTTGGCGGCCGGACCGTCGTTGAGCAGCAGGTTGATGCCCAGCACGCCGGGCTCGCGGTAGAGCGCCCTGGCCATGCGATCGGCCAGGCCCAGCAGCGCCTCGCGCGGTGGCGCCGGCAGATCGGCCAGGAACGGCGCGTGGCCCCGGGCGACGATCAGCAGGTGGGACGGGCGCAGCGGGAAGATGTCCAGCAGCACCAGAAAGTGTTCGTCTTCGTGGATGACGTGCGCCGGCAGATGACCGTCGGCGATGGCGCAGAACACGCAGCTCATGGGCTCTCCTCGTGGCATGCGGCCATGCTAGCGCAAGCCGGAGGGCATGCAACCCGGCGTGTCGTCATGAAAAGGGCTGTTTGCCGCTCTTCGCGCTCGCGGCGACGACTAGAGACGCGGCTCGATGCGCAGGCGCCGGTCGCCACGGGCATCGAAGCGGGTGTCGGTGTCGTGCTGCTCCTCGCGCTCCATCAGCTCGCGCAGGGTCGGCTCGTCTTCTTCCACGGCCTCCGCGCGCGGCCCCTTGCGCCCCGCCCACCAGCGCTCCACCGGCCAGCGCAGGGCGGCGAAGACCAGCCACACGCCGAGGGCGATCAGGCAGTAGATGGCCAGGTCGGCCACCGCGCGCCAGGCGTTCTTGCCCACCTCGAACAGCAGGTCGATGGCGGTGACGGCGATGGCGGGCGCGAACAGCTCCCTGGCCGGGTCGACGATGGTCGGGCTCAGCAGAAGCACGGCCACCACGACGCGCAGCGGCTCCCCCCACCCCACCCCCCCCCCCCCCCCTAGTCGCGCAGCCAGCGCCACATCCAGCCGGTCATGCGGAACCACACCAGCAGGCAGCCCAGCGCGGCGATGCCATAGACGGCCCAGGCGAGCAGATAGTCTTGTTCGGTCATGTGTTTCGTGGCTTGGCCGGCAAAGGGGCGCTTATGATAACGGCTTTTGCGGCCACCGACCTCCCTGCGGTCGCCCCGAGCGAGAACCACCATGACCGACGCCCCCATCGCCCGCCGCGAAGCCGGCACCGACCCCTACCGCTGGCTGGAACAGCGCGACGCTGCCGAGGTGCTCGCCTACCTCGAGGCCGAGAACGCCTACCTGGAGGCACAGCTGGCCGACCAGGCCGGACTGCGCGAAACCCTGTTCCAAGAGATCAAGGGACGCATCCGCGAGACCGACCTGTCCCTGCCAGTGCCCTGGGGCCCCTGGCTGTACTACCAGCGCACCACCGCCGGCGACGAATACCCGCGCCACTACCGCTGCCCGCGCCCGGCCGACGGCTCGCTGACCGTGGACGAGCAGGCCGAGCAACTGCTGCTCGACCCCAACGCCCTGGCCGGCGACGGCTACCTGTCGCTCGGCGCCTTCACCATCAGCCCGGACCACCGCCTGCTCGGCTACAGCCTGGACACCAGCGGCGACGAGATCTACCGGCTGTTCGTCAGGGAACTGGACACGGGCCTGCTGCGCGAACTGCCGTTCGACGACTGCGACGGTCAGATGACCTGGGCCAACGACAGCCAGACCCTGTTCTTCGTCACCCTGGACGACACCCACCGGCCCTGGCGCCTGCATCGCCACCACCTGGGCGACGAAGGCGCCGAGCAGGTGTTCGAGGAGGCCGACGGACGCTTCTTCCTCAGCTGCTACCGCTCCAGCTCCGAGCGCCAGCTCATCCTCGGCCTCGGCAGCAAGACCACCAGCGAAGCCTGGGTGCTGGACGCCGACACGCCCAATGGCGAGTTCCGCTGCCTGGCGCCGCGCCAGGAAGATCACGAATACGATGTCGACCACGGCCTGCTGGACGGCCGCTGGACCTGGTTCGTGCGCAGCAACCAGGCCGGCATCAACTTCGCCCTGTACGTCACCGACGAAGACCGGCCGACCCGCGAGCACTGGCGCGAACTGATCGCCCACGACCCGCAACGCATGCTCGAAGGCCTGACCCTCAACCGCGACGCCTTCGTGCTCAGCCTGCGCGAGGGCGGCCTGCCGATCATCGAGGTCCACCCGCGCGCCGCCGCGCCCTACCCCGTGCAGCTGCCGGACGCCGCCTACAGCCTGCACGTGCAGGACAGCCTGGAGTTCCACAGCGAAGCGATCCGCCTGCGCTACGAGGCACTCAACCGTCCCGCCCAGGTACGCCAGCTGAACCTCGCCAGCGGCGAGCAGCAAGTGCTCAAGCAGACGCCGGTGGAAGGCCCGTTCGACGCCGACGCCTACGAGAGCCGCCGGCTGTGGGCCACCGCGGCCGATGGCACCCGGGTGCCGATCAGCCTGGTGGCGCGCCGGGAGGTGTTCGCCACCAGCCGGCCCGTACCGCTCTACCTCTACGGCTACGGCGCCTACGGCGAGAGCCTCGACCCCTGGTTCAGCCACGCCCGCCTGAGCCTGCTGGAACGCGGTTTCGCCTTCGCCATCGCCCATGTGCGCGGCGGCGGCGAGCTGGGCGAAGCCTGGTACCGCGCCGGCAAGCTGGAACATAAGCAGAACACCTTCGGCGACTTCATCGCCTGCGCCGAGCACCTGATCCAGGCCGGGCTGACCACGCCCGGACAGCTCGCCATCAGCGGCGGCAGCGCTGGCGGCCTGCTGATCGGCGCGGTGCTCAACCAGCGCGCCGAGCTGTTCGCCGCGGCCATCGCCGAAGTGCCCTTCGTCGACGTGCTCAACACCATGCTCAACCCCGACCTGCCGCTGACCGTGACCGAGTACGACGAGTGGGGCGATCCCAACCAGCCGGAGGTCCACGAGCGCATCAGGGGCTACGCGCCCTACGAGAACGTGCAGGCCCGGGACTACCCGGCGATCCTCGCCGTAGCGGGCTACAACGACAGCCGTGTGCAGTACTGGGAAGCGGCCAAGTGGGTCGCGAAGTTGCGGGCCACCCGCACCGACGCCAACCTGCTGCTGCTCAAGACCGACCTGGGCGCCGGCCATGGCGGCATGAGCGGCCGCTACCAGGCGCTGCGCGACGTGGCGCTGGAGTACGCCTTCCTGCTCAAGGTGCTGAACGTGGACAGTGCTTGGCAAGCGGACGGCGCCTGACTATCGTGCTTCACCCCTCCCGATCAAGGACCGATGGTATGCCCGCCCGCCGACTTCTCCCGCTGCTCCTGCTGTGCTGCGCCCTGCCCCTCCAGGCCCAGATCTACACCTGGGTCGACGAGAACGGCCAGAAGCATTTCGGCAGCCAGCCACCGACGCCGGAAAAGCCGGTCGAGACCGTCAACATCCGCCAGGGCTACTCCAGCGACGGCGCGCAGCCGGCGGTGGCACCAGCGGAGACCGAGCAGAGCGAGGCGGCCTCCGACCAGGCGCCCTCCCAGCGCGAGATGTGCCGGGAAGCCATGCGCTGGACCGCCATCGACATCCCCAACCTGAAGGACATCGCCCGCGAGCGCCGAAAGGACGGCAAGATCACCCAGGACCAGTTGGGGCAGGCCATGAAGGCGCTGGACGATGTCAACAAGGCGCTGACCCTGCAGAACTGCATGGCCAGCAAGGGCGAGGATCTGGAACGGTTCGAATGCCTGTCCCACGGCGCCGGCATCATGATCTGCTCGGGCGCGCTGGAAGCGGCGCTGAAGAACCTCTGAGCGCCCCGTGCAGAACTTTCTCTATCGCTGGCTGATGGCGGTCGGCCTCGGGCACGCGGGCCTCGGCGTGACGCTCGCCTTCGCCGCCCACCTGCCGGTCACCCGCCCCTACTTCGACTACCTCTACGCCAGCGTCGCCGCCGTGCCGCCAACGGCGGAATTCCAGGCCCTGCTGCGCACCATGGTGGGGCTGTTCGGACCGACCGTGGCGAGCTGGGGCGTGCTATTCAGCCTGCTGGTGTTTCTCTATCGCCGCCACGGCCATCGGCAGATCAAGCCGACGATCTTCCTCGCGCTACTGGTCTGGTGCGTGCTGGACAGTGCGATTTCCATCCACTTCGGCCTGCGACTGCATGCCTACCTGAATACCGCCGCCGCGCTGTCGATCGCGCTGCCGCTGATCTTCCTGCGACCACGCCAGGCGGCCGACTGACGATTCTCAGGGCTTGTCGATGGATTCGGCGGGATGCCGCTGCAGGCTGCGCCGCTCGCTTTCCAGGGGCGGCAGCGGCCTGTCCTGCGGCACCTGCGGAGCGGACGAGGGCTCGCGGGGAGGTCGGGGATTGACCAGCAGCGGCGGCCGGTCGCGTTGCGCGGGCTCGATGCTGCGCACCTGCGGTCGCTCGTAGGGCTGCGGCGTGGAAGTCCCGGGCAGTCCGGGCGGCTGGGCCCAGGCGGAGATGCCGGGCAGCAAGGCCAGGATCAGAACAAGCGGACGGCGCATGGGCAGGACTCCCGAAACAAGGTACCTGCCCTTGTGACAACACACGTCCCCGGCGGATACCGACCGATCATCGGAAGGGGTCGGCGCCGGGTAGCGATCAGGCGTGCAGGTGCTCCGCCGCGTACAGGGTGTTCTCCAGCAGGCAGGCCCGGGTCATGGGGCCAACGCCGCCCGGCACTGGGGTGATCCAGCCGGCGCGCTCAGCGGCCACGTCGAACTCCACGTCGCCCACCAACTTGCCGTCGGCCTGGCGGTTGATGCCCACGTCGATAACGATGGCGCCTTCCTTGATCCACTCGCCCTTGACCAGGCCCGGCTTGCCGGCGGCCACCACCACGATGTCCGCCTGGGCCACATGGCCTGGCAGGTCGCGGGTGAAGCGGTGGGTCACGGTCACGGTGCAGCCGGCGAGCAGCAGCTCGAGAGCCATAGGCCGGCCAACGATGTTGGAGGCACCCACCACGACGGCATGCTGGCCGTGCAGCTCCACGCCGGTGCTCTCCAGCAGCGTCATGATGCCTTTCGGCGTACACGGGCGCAGCAGCGGCATGCGCTGGGACAGCCGGCCGACGTTGAACGGGTGGAAGCCATCCACGTCCTTGTCCGGGTTGATGCGTTCGAGCAGTTGCGATGCATCCAGATGGGCCGGCAGCGGCAGCTGGACCAGGATGCCGTCGATGGCGCTGTCGCGGTTGAGCTGGTCGATCAGGCCGAGCAGTTCGCCCTGGGTGGTGCTGGCGGGCAGGTCATGGGCCACGGAGATGAACCCGACCTCCTCGCAATCCTTGCGCTTGTGCGACACATAGACTTGGGACGCCGGATCGCTGCCGACCAGGATCACGGCCAGGCCGGGCGCGCGCAGCCCCTGCTGGCGGCGCTCGTTGACACGTTTGGCGATATCCTGGCGGAGGCTGGCGGCAATGGCTTTGCCGTCGATCAGTTTTGCGGTCATGACGCTCGCTTAACCATGGGAAAGGTGGAGAAAATGGCGCCCATTCTCTCATGGGCGACCGGCAGGGCAAAGGCGCATGCTCCGGGCATTTTCGTAAGCCCTTTATCCAGCAGGAATTTTTTCGTTCCCTTGTTGACGATGAGAGGCTGGCTATATAACATGCGCCCCGCTTGTCGAGCACAGCCAAACGCTGGGTAAGATGGCAACGACCGGAAACGGTTGAAGCTGTAGCTTCAGAGTCTGCTCGCAGATGATTAAGCGCCCGTAGCTCAGCTGGATAGAGCATCCGCCTTCTAAGCGGATGGTCGCAGGTTCGAGTCCTGCCGGGTGCGCCATGTGGCGTTCGGTACAAGCAAGTGTAATATGGTGGGCGTAGCTCAGTTGGTAGAGCACAGGATTGTGGCTCCTGGTGTCGTGGGTTCGATTCCCATCGTCCACCCCATATTCCAGAGAACGCCAGGCCACGTGCCTGGCGTTTTCGTTTCGAGCATGACCACGCGGACGTGGTGAAATTGGTAGACACACCAGATTTAGGTTCTGGCGCCGCAAGGTGTGAGAGTTCGAGTCTCTCCGTCCGCACCATATGAGCCCGCTTTCGGGGCCAATGACCAAGCCCCCCCCCGGAAGCGGCGCACCCTCCCCCTCCATCCCTTCGCCGCCTCGCTCTCCAAGAAAGCGCGAAAGCCTTCCTCTGGGCGCAACGAAGAAGGCCGACTCGCAACACGAGCCGGCCTGTAGGTCACCCCAGGGAATCGACGGCAGGAACTAGCGCCCCGCCCCCAGCACACCCTTGTCATCGGATATCAGGATTTCCACCCGGCGATTCTGCGCACGCCCCTTGGCCGAGGCGTTTTCCGCCAGCGGGTGAGCCTCGCCGTACCCCTTGACCTCCATGCGCGCACTGTCGATACCCAGGTCGGCCAGAAGGTCCGCCACGGCCTGGGCCCGAGTACGAGACAGCTCCAGGTTCTCCGCCGACTTGCCGCGATTGTCGGTGTAGCCCTCGATGCGGATGGTGCGCCGCGGGTTGATCTGGAGGAACTGCACCAGCTTCAGGATGGTGCGGTTGGCCGAGGCCTTGAGCTCGCTGCGTCCGGCGTCGAACAGCACGTCGCCGAGCGTCATCACCAGCCCGCGCTCGGTTTCGCCGGCCGCCAGGCTGACCATCTGCTCCCCCAGGAACTGCCCTTGCTGGACACTGAGCAACTTGGCCTCGCGCAATGCCAGCTGCAGGCGATCGCGCTCCAGCTCCAGCTTCGCCAGACGCTCCTGGTTGAGGTTGAGATCGGCGTGTTCACGGGCGATCTGGCTGTAGCGCTGACTCAGGTAGGCGTAATGCTCGACGTCATCACCACTGCCCCAGTAGCTCGCCAGGCGTTCCGCGCGCGCCAGCGACTCACTGGCGCGGATCACGTCCTTGGGCGCGCTGCGCAACACGTCCGGGTCTTCCTTCACCTTCTGGAAGCTGGCCTCGGCCTTGCCGAGCACCTGCTGGCTCTGTTGGCTGGCACAACCGGCGAGCAGCGCCAGCGGCAGCAACAGGCAACTGCCCAGAGCGGTCTTCAGGGTCATGGCAGCTCCCCCAGTTGCTTGCGCAGGCGAGCGATACGCGCATTCAGCTCGTCGAGCTGCTTCTGGCTCTTGTGGTTGAGCACCTTGGCTTCGGCGAGCCGGGCATCGAGCTCCGCCTGCTCGGCGAACACCCTGGCGCGCTTGTAATCCTCTTCGCCCATGTTCTTCTCGGCGCGAGCCAGCTTCTGCTCGGCCAAGCGCATTTCTTCGATTTCCTGGTCGGCACCCACGGCGCGGGCCTGCTCTACCGCCTGGGTGGTCAGGCGCATCTGCTCGTTCGGCGCGGGATCGTTGGCGCAACCGGCCAGCGCCAGCACTGCCAGGGCAAGGGTGAAACGTCGATTCACTGGGATTTTTCCTGCACTTGCGGGGGAACGTCGGCGGCCTGCAGCTGCTGGGTCTTCCAACGCTCGAGATTGCGCTGCAGAAGGGTTTCCGGCAGGCCGGCGGCGGTCAATTCTGTCATTTTTTTCGCCAGCTGTCCGCGCAACCAGGGATCGTTGCAAGCCGAATCATGAGAAAGGGTCAGGTAGAGGCCCTCGCTGGAAATCGGCGGCTCCAGTGTCTCCAGGCTATCCACCATACCCTGGGTGCCGGCGAGCGCCATGCCCGGATAGCGCTCGTTGATGACGTAGTCGGTACGCCCCAGCAGCAGCTTCTGGAAGGCCTGTACCAGGCTCGGCACCTGCTCCAGATCGAGATTGGTCTTGGCGAAGCTGTCGAACTGCTGGCCGAAGCTGTTGTTCACCAGGATGCCGCCAGTACGCCCGCGCAAGTCCTCCCAGCCGCTGTAGGGAAAGCCTTCGCCCTTGCGCACCCAGACCACGCTGGGGGTATTGAAGAAGGCCGGATGCACGTAGTCCATGATCTCCAGGCGCGGCAGTGTGAGGAAGGCACCCGCCAGCATGTCGACGCGACCAGTGCGCACCTCGTCCTGGGCGCGGGACCAGGGGCCGGTATAGATGATGTCGATCTTCACCCCCAGCTGCTCGCCGATCAACGCCAACAGGTCGGCGTTGGCGCCGATCAGGTGCTGCGGGCTCTGCGGATCGCGCCACAGGTAGGGTGGATACTCGGGATTGCCGGTGGCCACCAGGCGCTCGCACTTGCCCAGCCCCCAGGTCATTCCCGGCAGGGCGACGAGGGCAAGCGCTCCGATGGCTTTCAATGACAGCATCATTCGCATTGGCAACACCGCTGATATTCGTGGCAACGTCGGGTCTTTACCAGGCCCGCTCTCTTCATGCTAGCGTAGCCGACGTCCTAATAATAATTAGCGATAAGGATTCGCCATGAAAAAACTCATACTGGGTATCATCCTCGTGCTGGCCTGTGCGGCCGGCGCACTCTACTTCTCCCCCTCCCTGCTGATCGCCAGCGTGCAGCTCGCCGAGCGACAGCTGGCCGGCCTTTCCGCCCGGACGGCGACCGTCGACGGATTGACCCTACATTACTACGAAGGCGGGCCGGCAGACGGTGACACCCTGGTCATGATCCACGGGTTCGGCGCCAACCGCGACAACTGGCTGCGCATGGCCCGCCACTTCACCGAGCGCTATCGCGTCATCGCCCTCGACCTGCCCGGTTTCGGAGAAAGCAGCAAACCGGATGCCAGTTACGACGTCGCCAGCCAGACGGAACGGCTGCACGCCTTCGTCACGGCGCTGAACATCGAGAAACCGCACCTGATCGGCAACTCCATGGGCGGGCACATCGCCGCGCTCTATGCCGCACGCTACCCGGACCAAGTCTCGAGCATCGCCCTGCTGGACAATGCCGGCATCACCTCTCCCCGCATGAGCGAGATGTTCCAGATGATCGAACGCGGCCAGCCCAACCCGCTTGTGGTGCGCAAGGCAGAGGACTTCGGCACGCTGATGGATTTCGTCTTCGTCAATCCGCCACCGCTGCCCGATTCGCTGAAGCGCCACTTCGCCGCGCAGTCCATGGCCAACCAGGCGCACTACGACATGATCTTCACCCAGCTCCGCGAACAGTATGTACCGCTTGAGCCGGAGCTGCCGAAGATCCAGGTGCCCGTCCTGGTCCTGTGGGGCGACCGGGACCGGGTGCTGGATGTCTCCAGCATCGAGGTGATGAAGCCACTCCTGCAGAAGCCGACCGTGGTCGTGATGAAGGATTGCGGCCATGCCCCCATGATCGAGCGCCCCGAGGAAACCGCACAGCACTACCAGGCATTCCTCGACAGCTTATAAGCGCCCAGAAACAAGAAACCCGCTCGATGAGCGGGTTTCCTGCTGGAACGGGAAGCGGGATCAGACCAGCTTCTCGAGCTCCGGTACGGCTTCGAACAGGTCAGCCACCAGGCCGTAGTCAGCCACCTGGAAGATCGGCGCCTCCTCGTCCTTGTTGATGGCGACGATGACCTTGGAGTCCTTCATGCCCGCCAGGTGCTGGATGGCACCGGAGATGCCGACCGCGATGTACAGCTGCGGCGCGACGATCTTGCCGGTCTGGCCAACCTGCATGTCGTTCGGCACGAAGCCGGCATCGACGGCGGCGCGCGAAGCACCGACGGCGGCGCCCAGCTTGTCGGCCAGGGCGTACAGGTGCTTGAAGTTATCACCGTTCTGCATGCCACGACCGCCGGAAACGACGATCTTGGCAGCGGTCAGCTCCGGACGGTCGGACTTGGCCAGCTCTTCGCCGACGAAGGACGACTTGCCAGCGTCGCCGCCAGCGGCAACGGCTTCGATGGCAGCGGAGCCGCCTTCGGCGGCAGCGGCGTCGAAGCCGGTGCCACGCACGGTGATCACTTTCACGGCAGCCGAGGACTGCACGGTAGCGATGGCGTTACCGGCATAGATCGGACGCTTGAAGGTATCGGCGCTCTCGACGGAAACGATCTCGGAGATCTGGTCGACATCCAGCTGGGCGGCAACGCGCGGCAGGATGTTCTTACCATTGCTGGTGGCGGCAGCCAGGATGTGGCTGTAGCCCTTGCCCAGCTCGGCAACCAGCGGAGCGACGTTTTCCGGCAGCTGGTTGGCGAAGGCAGCGTTATCGGCAACCAGTACCTTGCTCACGCCAGCGATTTTGGCGGCGGCTTCGGCAGCGGCACCGGCGTTGGAACCGGCGACCAGCACGTGAATGTCGCCACCGATCTTTTGAGCGGCGGCAACGGTGTTCAGAGTGGCAGCGGCCAGAGCGGCGTTAGTGTGTTCAGCAACAACCAAGATAGCCATTTAGATTACCTTCGCCTCGTTCTTCAGTTTCTCTACCAGTTCGGCCACGGACTTGACCTTGATGCCGGCGCTGCGGGCAGCAGGCGCTTCGACTTTCAGGGTCTTGACGGTGGAAGCGGTGGAAACGCCCAGGGCGTCCGGGGTGACCACGTCCAGCGGCTTCTTCTTGGCCTTCATGATGTTCGGCAGCGACGCGTAGCGCGGCTCGTTCAGGCGCAGGTCGGTGGTGACGATCGCCGGCAGGGCCAGGGCGACGGTCTGCAGACCGCCATCGATTTCACGGGTGACGTTGACCTTGTCGCCAGCCACTTCGACCTTGGAGGCGAAGGTGCCCTGGGCATAGCCGGTCAGGGCGCCCAGCATCTGGCCGGTCTGGTTGTTGTCACTGTCGATGGCCTGCTTGCCGAGGATGACCAGTTGCGGCTGCTCCTTGTCGATCACGGCCTTGAGCAACTTGGCCACGGCCAGGGAGTTCAGCTCTTCGTTGGTCTCGACCAGGATGGAGCGGTCGGCACCCAGGGCCAGCGCGGTGCGCAGTTGCTCCTGAGCGGCGTTCGGGCCGATGGTGACGACCACGATCTCGCTGGCAACGCCCTTTTCCTTCAGGCGCACGGCTTCTTCCACGGCGATTTCGCAGAAGGGGTTCATCGACATCTTGACGTTGGCGAGGTCGACGCCGGAGTTGTCCGCCTTGACGCGAACCTTGACGTTGTAGTCGACCACTCGTTTGACAGCTACAAGAACCTTCATGGATTCCTCGTTACTCTCCGGTGAATAAGAATGTCGCCAAGGCAAGCCTGGCCAGTGATGCAGGTCGGCCGGAACCGACGGTCAGCCCATACGGCGAGCGCAAAACCGCCCGTATCTTGACTGGAACACCTTTTTCGGTCAACACGAAAAACCGCCCATCCATCCACCGCCAACCCTTGCGCTATCAGGGTTTGACAAAATTCAAACAAACGTTTGTATTGGACGAGCGAGGGGCTGTATATATAATGCCCAGCGCGCAGGCCAGAGAAAGCCTAGCCAAGCAGATCAAAACAACACCGAAGAAGCCTTGAGTAGGAGATTCTCTGTGGAACGCGAATTTATGGAGTTCGACGTCGTCATCGTCGGCGCCGGCCCCTCCGGCCTTTCCGCCGCCTGCCGATTGAAGCAGAAGGCCGCCGACGCCGGCAAAGAGATCAGCGTCTGCGTGGTCGAGAAAGGTTCCGAAGTCGGCGCCCACATCCTCTCCGGTGCGGTCTTCGAACCGCGCGCCCTGAACGAACTGTTCCCCGACTGGAAGGAACTGGGCGCCCCGCTGAACACCGAAGTGAAGCGTGACGACATCTACCTGCTGCAGAGCGCCGACAAGGCCGCCAAGGTACCGAACTTCTTTGTGCCCAAGACCATGCACAACGAAGGCAACTACATCATCTCCCTGGGTAACCTGTGCCGCTGGCTGGCCCAGCAGGCCGAAGCCCTGGGCGTCGAGATCTACCCGGGCTTCGCCGCCCAGGAAGCGCTGATCGACGAG
>OGQD01001973.1_pt1 | contig 12175 bp, 13 predicted proteins | sample 1553091 | NCBI WGS metagenome assembly OGQD01 (sample SAMEA2580290, study PRJEB22360) | human gut metagenome | biome: human gut; feature: human-associated habitat; material: faeces | place: Denmark | collected 2008/2010
CCTGCCAGTAGTGGTCGTTATGGCAGTACGGGCGCACCGCCAGCACCGGGCCGACCAGATTGAATTCGAGAATTTCGACGTCGACCGCCGGTTCGCTCAACACGTTGGGCAGCGCCGCGATCTTTTCCTTGAGCAGCGCGCTGGCCGCCCGGTGATCCGCCGCGCCCGCCAACTGGCATTTCAGATCCACCCGGCGGAACGGGTTGTGCGTGTAGTTCTGGATGTTGTCGCCAAAAATCTTGTTGTTGCCGACCACCGTCGCCACGTTGTCCATCGTGCTCAGAGTGGTGGCGAACAGGCCGATTTCCGTCACGGTGCCGGTGACGCCCGCCACCGTGACGAAATCCCCCACCTTGAAGGGCCGCAGCACGATGAGGAAAGCGCCCGCCGCGAAATTCGCCAGCAACCCGGCCCAGGCCGCGCCGATGGCGATGCCCGCGCCGGCGATCAGGGCGGCGAAGGTCGTCGTCTGCACGCCGAAATAGCCCAGGATGCCGATGACGAGGATGATGTTCAGGGTGATGTTGATGATGGAACCGACGTAGCGCAGCACCGTGGGATCGACCTTCTGCCGCTCCAGCGCGGTGCGCACCATGCCCACCGCGATACCGATCAGCCAGCGGCCGATCACCCAGAAAAAGATCGCCGCCAGAATCTTGAAACCGATGTCTGCCGCCGCCGCCATCAGCCAATCCTGATAGCGGGATAACGTTTGTGCGTCCATGCGCCTACTCCTTGTAAAAAGACCTGGAGATTCTAGCGAAAATGACACCCATTCCCGTTGGCGTGCTACATATCTTCACGCTATTTTAGATAACGCTACATTCGGGGGCCAGAAAGAGCTCCCGGTGAACGAGCCAATGGACGGCCTCTATCCCAAGGGTTACAATCCGCAGCTTCCGCCCGTAGCTCAGCTGGATAGAGTACTGCCCTCCGAAGGCAGGGGTCGTGCGTTCGAATCGCGCCGGGCGGGCCAAACAACACTTGTTTTCTGACGGCTCGAAGCGACGGCGTTCGGGCCGTTTTACTTGCCGGAGCCTTAGGTCCTTGCCCTGTTCCCCAGGGTTCGCCTGCCCCGGTTTACCTGCACCATCCCATGCGCCAGCTTCTGCTCGATCTCCTGCCAGACAATCCGCCGACGTTCGCCAACTTCGTCGCCGGCAGCGGCAACGGCGAACCGCTTGCCGCGCTGACCCGCTGGCTGGCGGCGGCGGACGCCGAAACCTCATTCTGCCTGTACGGCGCGCCGGGCTGTGGCTGCACGCACCTGCTGCGGGCGAGCGGGCTGCATTACGTCGACGCGGCGCGCGATCCCGATCTGCGCGGCGCGCAAGCACCGGAGCAACTGGCCGTCGATCACGTCGAGTTGCTCAGCCCGGCCGGGCAGATCGCCCTGTTCAACCTGTTCAACCGCTGCAAGGCCGGCGGTGGCAAACTGCTGACGGCGGCGCACCAGCCGCCCGCCGCTCTCGCCGTGCGCGAGGATCTGCGCACCCGCCTGGGTTCCGGGCTGATCTACCGGCTGCAAGCCCTGTCCGACGCCGAGAAGGTCACGGCGCTCGCCGCGCAGGCCGAAGCGCGCGCCCTGAAACTGCCGGCGGAAGCGCTCACTTACCTGCTGCACCATGCGCCGCGCGACATGCGGGCGCTCTCCGCCCTGATCGTGGCGCTCGATCGCTACACGCTCGAACACCAGCGCGCCGTCACCCTGCCCTTGCTGCGCGAACTGCTCATCCAGGAAAAACCCGCATGAATCTGGCGCTTTTCGATCTCGACAACACCCTGCTGGCCGGCGATTCCGATTTTCAGTGGGGGCAATTCCTGATTTCGCGGGGCGTGGTCGATCCCGCAGTGCAAGCGGCCAAAAACGCCGCTTTCTACGAGGACTACAAGGCCGGCTGCCTCGACATCCAGGCCTTCCTCGATTTCCAGATGGCCCCGCTCGGCCGCCACAGCCGCGCCGAACTCGCCGCTTGGCACGCCGAATTCATGGCGCGGCACGTGCGCCCGATGATTGCCCCCGGCGCGCGCGCCCTGCTGGAAAAACACGCCGGCGACCTGTGCGTCGTCATCACCGCCACCAACAGCTTCGTCACCGGGCCGATTGCCCGCGAACTGGGCGTTCCCCACCTGATCGCCACCATTCCCGGCATCGACCGCCAAAGCGGCCATTTCACCGGCGGCCCGAGCGGCACACCGGCGTTCCAGGCAGGCAAGATTCAACGTCTGGAAGACTGGCTGGAAAGCCAGGCGCTGTGGTGGGACAGTTTCACGCAGACTTATTTCTACAGCGATTCGCACAACGATTTGCCGCTCCTGCAACGCGTCAGCCGCCCGGTCGCCGTCGATCCGGACGACAAACTGCGCCAGCATGCCGAGCAAATGGGCTGGGAAATCATCAGTCTGCGGTAAAATCGCCAACTTTCCGCGCCCTTCCGATTACGTGATCCGCAAGCTCATCTCCCGCGTCTTTCGCGGCAACAAGAAGAAACCCGCCGCCCAGGGCGCTGCCGTGATTCCCGTCGCCAGCCACGGCATTACCCGGGATCGCCTGTCCAGCGCCAGCCGCCGCACCTGCGAGGCGCTGCACAAGGCCGGTTTCGAAGCCTACGTGGTCGGCGGCGCGGTGCGCGACCTGCTGCTGGGCGCCGATCCCAAGGATTTCGACGTCGCCACCAACGCCACGCCGGAAGAAGTGCGCCGCTGCATCCGCCGCTCGCGCATCATCGGCCGCCGCTTCCAGATCGTGCATGCGATGTTCGGCCCGGAAGTCATCGAAGTCACCACCTTCCGCGGCGAACTCGACGCCAACACCAAGAAGGACGAACACGGTCGGGTGCTGCACGACAACGTTTTCGGCACGCAGGCGGAAGACGCCGCCCGCCGCGATTTCACCGCCAACGCGCTGTACTACGATCCGGCGACGGAAAACGTCATCGACTACCACCACGGCGTCGGCGACCTGAAAGCGAAAACGCTGCGCATGATCGGCGAGCCGCGCGCCCGCTACCGCGAAGACCCGGTGCGCATGCTACGCGCCGTGCGGCTGGCGGCCAAGCTCGGCCTGTCGATCGACCCGGAAGCGCGCCGGCCCATCCGCGAAATGGCGGAGCTGCTGGAAAACGTTCCGGCGGCGCGGCTGTTCGACGAAATGCTGAAGCTGCTCACCTCCGGACATGCCGTCAAATGCATCACCCAATTGCGCGGCGAGGGGCTGCACCACGGCCTGCTGCCGCTGCTGGACGTGATTCTGGAACAGCCGATGGGCGAAAAATTCGTCATGCTGGCGCTCGCCAACACCGACGAGCGGGTGCGGCACGGCAAGGGCGCGTCGCCCAGTTTCCTCTTCGCCACCCTGCTCTGGCATGAAGTGCTGGCGCATTGGGAAAAAATCCAGGGTGCGGGCGAAGCGAAGATTCCGGCGCTCTTTCAGGCGATGGACACGGTGCTCGACGTGCAGGGCGAAAAGCTCGCCATTACCCGCCGCATCGCCGCCGACATCAAGGAAATCTGGTCCTTGCAGCCGCGCTTCGAGCAGCGAGCCGGCAAGCGCCCCTACGGCCTCATCGAACAGCCGCGCTTCCGCGCCGGCTACGACTTCCTGCTGCTGCGCGCCCAGGCCGGCGAAATCGACGCGGAAATCGCCGATTGGTGGACGCGCTTCCAGAACGTCGACGGCGAAGCCCGCGCCCAGATGCTGCTGCCGATCCCTGCGGGCGAGAAAAAGCGCCGTCGGCGCAGCAAAAAACCCAAGACGACAGACACCGGCACCGCATGAGCCTCGCCTACATTGCGCTGGGCGCCAACCTGGGCGACCCGGCGGCGACGCTGGAAGCCGCCTTCGCCGCGCTCGGCGAACTGCCCGCAAGCCAGTTGCTGCGCCGCTCCTCGCTCTACCGCACCGCCCCGATCGGGCTGACCGCGCAACCCGATTTCATCAACGCGGCGGCGGCGCTCGCCACCGATCTGCCGCCCCTTGCCCTGCTCGACGCCCTGCAAGCCATCGAGCAGGCATTCGGTCGCCAGCGCGGGGTTCACAACGGCCCGCGTACGCTCGATCTCGACCTGCTCCTCTACGACGCGCGGCAAATCGTCACGCCCCGCCTCAACCTGCCGCATCCCCGCCTGCACCTGCGCGCCTTCGTCCTGCAACCGCTGTCCGAAATCGCCCCCGATCTCGCGCTGCCGGGGCGCGGCAGCGTAGCGGCGTGGCTGCCCGCCGCCGCCAGCCCGCGCAGCGTCCGGCTATGAGCTTCCTTGGCATTCCCGTTCTCTGGCAGACGGTGATCCTGCTCTCCCTGTCGAACGTCTTCATGACATTCGCCTGGTACGCGCACCTCAAGCACCTCAACGGCAAGCCCTGGTGGATCGCCGCGCTCGTTTCCTGGGGCATCGCCCTGTTCGAGTACCTGCTGCAAGTGCCGGCCAACCGCATCGGCCACGCCGAATTGTCGCTGGCGCAGCTGAAAATTCTGCAAGAGGTGATTACCCTTTCCGTTTTCGTCCCCTTCGTCCTCTTCTACATGGGCCAGTCGCTCAAGCTTGACTATTTGTGGGCGGCCCTGTGTATCCTAGGCGCCGTCTATTTCGTTTTCAGGTCTTAAATGTCCGCTCAAACCCTCACCCGCCGCCTGACCCAATCCGATCTCGGCAAGCTCCATGCCGCCGGTGAAAAGATCGTCATGTTCACCTGCTACGACGCGAGTTTTGCCCGCCTGTTCGACGGCGCGGGCGTCGAATGCCTGCTGATCGGCGATTCGCTCGGCAACGTCATTCAGGGACAGGACAGCACCCTGCCGGTCGGCATGGCCGACATCGCCTATCACACGGCGGCGGTCAAGCGCGGCTGCGACCGCCCCTTCATCATTGCCGACATGCCTTTCGGCAGTTATCAGGAATCCCCGCAGCAGGCTTTCCGCAACGCCGCCGCGCTGCTGGCAGCGGGGGCGCAGATGGTCAAGCTGGAAGGCGGCGACGACATGGCCGACACGGTGCGCTTTCTGGTCGAGCGCGGCGTGCCGGTCTGCGGCCACCTCGGGCTGACGCCGCAGTCGGTGCACGTCATGGGCGGCTACAAGGTGCAGGGCAAAACCGACGCCGCCGCCCGCCGCCTGCACGACGACGCGCTGCGTCTGCAACAGGCGGGAGCCACCATGCTGGTGCTGGAAGCCATTCCGGCCCCGCTGGCGGCGGAAGTCACGGCGGCGCTCGACATCATCACCATCGGCATCGGCGCAGGCAAGGATTGCTCCGGTCAGGTGATGGTGATGCACGACGCTTTCGACGTGCCGCCCGGCAAGAAGGCCAAGTTCGTCAAGAATTTCATGGCCGGTGCGGCGTCCCTGCACGACGCCGCCTGCCGCGCCGTGGCCGAGGTCAAGAGCGGCGACTATCCGGGGCCGGAACATACCTACGCAGCCTGATTGGCTGCTTGAAACGTGAAATGTGAAAGGTGAAACGAGGGGAGGCGTCCGCGTTTTGCCGAGGGAGTCTTTAATGAAGGTTTTTTCCAGTATTGCGGAACTGCGGACTGAACTCGCGCAACGCGGGCGTCTCGTTTTCGTGCCGACCATGGGCAATCTGCACGCCGGGCACATCAGCCTGATGGAACAGGCGCGGGCGCATGGCGATACGGTGGTGGCCTCGATTTTCGTCAATCGCCTGCAATTCGGGCCGAACGAGGATTTCGACCAATACCCGCGCACCTTCCAGGCTGATTGCGACAAGCTGGCCGCAGCGGGTGTCGGCGTCCTGTTTGCGCCCACGGAAAAAGACCTCTATCCCGAGCCGCAGGAATATTTCGTCGAACCGCCCGCCATTCAGAACGTGCTCGACGGCGAATTCCGCCCCGGCCATTTTCGCGGCGTCGCCACCGTGGTCAACAAACTGTTCAACTGCGTGCAGCCGCAGGCGGCGCTGTTCGGCAAGAAGGATTACCAGCAGTTGATGGTGCTGCGCAACATGACTCGGCAGATGGCGCTGCCGATCGACATCATCGGCGGCGAAACCGTGCGCGCCGACGACGGTCTGGCGCTGTCCTCGCGCAACGGCTACCTGAGCGAAACCGAGCGCGCCGAAGCGCCGCGCCTCTACCGCTGCCTGCAAGCCCTGCGCGCCGCGCTGCGCGCCGGGCGGGACGATTTCGCCGCGCTGGAACGGGAAGCCTGCGCCGAACTCGCCGCGCACGGCTGGCAGAGCGACTACGTCGCCATCCGCCAGCAAGCCGATCTGGCCCCGGCGCGCACTTTGGAAACGCCGCTGGTGGCGCTTGCCGCCAGCCGTCTCGGCAGCACCCGCCTGATCGACAACATCGAGATTTGACGCGGCCTGGCGGGCCGTTTACCCGGCGCGAAATGAGCGGTTGACAGCGGTTCGATTGCCGTTACAATGCGCTTCCCCCAACCGTCTGGATGAGTAAAACCATGCAGAGAACCATGTTGAAATCCAAGTTGCATCGCGTGACCACCACTCACGCCGACCTGCACTACGAGGGCTCCTGCGCCATCGACGAGGATCTGCTGGAAGCGGCCAACATCAAGGAATACGAACAGATCGACATCTGGAACGTAAACAATGGCGAACGCTTCACCACCTACGCCATCCGCGCCGAGCGCGGATCGGGCGTCATCTCGGTCAACGGCTCCGCCGCCCGCCGCGCCGCGCCCGGCGACATCCTGATTATCGCCACCTTCGCGGTCTACAGCGAAGTGGAACTGGCCCGCTACGAGCCGGAACTGATCTACGTCGACTCGCAAAACCGCATCGCCCGCCGCGGCCACAAAATTCCGGTCCAGGCCGCGGCCTGACCGGTTTGCGGTGACGCCGCCCGGCGTCGCAGTCCGCGCTCCCCCGCCCCAAAAACGGCCCGCCTATTGGCGGGCTTTTCTTTTTCTGTAAAATCCGTTGAATAATATTTAAAACCAATGGAGACAAGGGCATGAGCGCAATTTTTGCCAAAACTGCCAAGGGCCACGCTGAAATCACCAGCAAGGCCGGGGGGCTGACGCCACGCATCCGCCGGGCGCTGATTTTCATCGACGGCAAGCGCACGGTCGACGAGCTGCGCAGCCTGCTCACCGCCGACGACCTGCAAATCACGCTCGGGCGACTGGAAGAAGAAGGCTATATCGAACTGGTCGGGAAAACCGCCGGCGGCAAGCCCGCCAGCGGCACGACGGCTTCGATCACCGCTTTCCGGGCATTGCCGGCGACGTCCGACCCCGTGCACCTGCAACAGGCGCGCAATTTCATGAGCAACACACTGAATGCCTTCATCGGCACGCTGGGGGCGAGTTCCCTGCTGGATCGCATCGGCGAGGCGCAGACGCATGAGGAATTGCGCGAACTGTTCGACGAATGGTTTCACACCCTGGTGCATTCGCGCGAGGGCCGCCGCGAAGCCGAAACCCTGCGCGGCAAGCTGTTGCAGGTGATCTAGATATCACCTCTCCGCAGATTGTTTCACCTGGAGCGCAACAGCCGCCCGTTAATGCTTGGCTGCTTATAACCTACGCGCTTGCTGCGATGGCAACCGTAAAACCAAAGCTCGCGCCTGAGTCTGCCGTATTGAGCAGTTCGATACGCTGACCATGCAATTCGAGGATACGGTAGACGATGCGCAAGCCAAGTCCTCCGCTACGACGCGAGCCCCCCAGAGGAAACGGTCGGTAAAACAATCCTGCGCGCAATTCCTCCGCTATCCCCGGCCCGGTATCGCTGACCGTTACCTTTAGCATACCGTGCGCCGGCACGATGCTCACTTCGACGTGTCCGCCCTCCGGTGTGTAACGCAACGCGTTGTCCAGGAGATTGCTCAGCACCCGTTCTATCATGCCCAAATCCGCATGGGCAGGCGGAAGGGAGGCTGGAAAAACCGCTGTCATCGCAATGCACCGGGCTTCGGATCGTAATGCGAATTTCTGGAACACGTCTTGCACAAGATCGGTCATCGAGAACGGTTCCGGCTCCGGCTGGACAAATCCATACTCGAGCCGGGCCAGTTCGAACAGGCTTTGCGCCAGTCCCCCTACCTTGCTGCTCTGGTCGAGTGCGATCCCCAGATAGCGTCGACGGGCGGGCTCGTCGAGCACAGCATCCTTGAGCAACAGCGTTTCCAGGTAGCCGTGCAGGGACGAGAGCGGTGTGCGCAGATCATGCGAGATGTTGGCGATCAACTCGCGCCGCTCCTCGTCCTGGCGCTTGAGCGTTTTCCATTGTTTGCCGATGCGCGACTCCATCTGCCGAAAAGCCGTCCCCAGCACCGCGATCTCATCCCGGTTTGCATCGGATGCCGTGGGCGCATAGATCGGCGGCTCGGGAGGGGTGCCACGGATGTCGAACTGCCGCACATTTTCGGTCAGTTGGCGAAGCGGTCGCGTAATCAGCGTGAATGCCACCAGCCCCGCTGCCAGGCACAGCAACGCAACCAGACCGATCGACCACAACGCGGTTTCAAGCACGACATGGGCCGAACTGCGGGCAACGACCAGATCGTGGGCCTCGCCCTGCAGCACGACGTAGATGAAACCCACGTTGCGACCGTTCACCTGCAAGGGGGCTGCACTGAACACCTTGCGGCCACTGGAGCTGCGCGGGTCGTCGCCCAGAATCGGCAGCATCCTGCCCGACACGAAACGCCACACCGGCTCCAGATCGATGCGATCACGCTGAAGCCGCCCCTCAGGCGCGGCATATCCGGCGATGCGCCCGTCAGATTCGAGCAGATAAACCTCCACGCTCGGATTGACGATCATCAGATGGCTGAACAAATTGCGCACGGCATTCGGCATCAGCCCGTTGGCATCGGTAAGCCGGACATCGTGGGCGATACGCTCGGCCAGATCACGCGACAGGCGCTGCACGACCTCCTGCTCATGCATGCGGTTCGAGCGCAGTTGCAGCCAAACCGAGGTGCCGCTGCACACCAGCAGCAAGAACGCAAATACCAGCGAAAGCCGCTGCGTCAGCGAGAGCCTCATTCACTGCCCCTGGAATCAGCGAATTTGTAGCCACGCCCCCACACGGTCAGAATACGCCCGGGATTGGCCGGATCGGCCTCGATCTTGGCGCGCAGCCGGTTAATGTGGGTGTTGACCGTATGCTCGTAGCCCTCGTGCTGGTAACCCCAGACAGCATCGAGCAGATCCTGGCGCGAATACACCTTGCCTGGTTGCTGCGCGAAGAAAAACAGCAAATCGAACTCTCGTGGCGTCAGATCCAGTCTTGTGCCATCCAACCGCGCATCGCGCGCCAATGGGTCGATGGACAACCCGTCGATCAGCAGACTGCCTGCGTTCTGACGCGCGCTTCGTGTCAGCGCATCGACGCGACGCAGAAGCGCACGCACTCGCGCTACCAGCTCCAGTACCGAGAACGGTTTGGACAAATAATCGTCCGCGCCGATCTCCAGCCCCAGAATGCGATGCACTTCGCCAGTCCGCGCGCTGATGATGATGGTCGGGGTGTAACGCTGCATGCCGCGCGCCCGGCGGCAAATTTCAAGTCCATCCACGCCGGGCAGCATCAAATCCAATACCAGCACATCCCAATCCCCGCGCTCCAACTGCTGCAATCCGCCGTCACCGTCCGCACAGTGCACGACTTCCAGCCCTTCGTCGCGCAGGTGCAAGGTGAGCAAGTCAGCGATGTGTTTGTCGTCCTCGACGAGAAGAACTCTGCGGGTGGCAATCATGGCCAGCATTCACGGAAATGGTTTTCATTGACCGGGCTATTCGCTCTTTGCACCGGATGACCGCTCGAACGAATCTCGAAAACCGGATCGGCAGTTACGCCTATTTTAAGCACGCCCCGACACCTAAATCATCACGATTATTTGAACTTTGCGTGAGGATTTTAGGAAGCCGGATACCTAAGCTTGCGCCTATTCCTGAACCGCCTGATTTGCCCTGACGGAGATACCGGCACTTCCGCCAGTGACTTCTCCCAGTTTTTTCACCCATCAAAAGGAATTTGCAATGAATAAGCTGACGATCCCCAAGGTTCTGGTCGGTTGCGCTCTGGCCGCCGCCTGGACAGTCCATGCAGAGGAAATTACCGCCCCACAGGTGGTCGAGGCGCTCGAAGGCACCTTCGGCGCAACGCCGGGAGAGCGCCGCAACCACATCAAGGGTACCTGTGCCGTCGGTAGCTTTGTCGGTACGCCAGAAGCAGCCCGCCATTCCCGCTCCCAACTGTTTTCGGGCAAGTCGATCCCCGTCGTAGCCCGCTTTTCCCTGGCCGGCGGCAACCCGAAAGTACCGGACACAGCCAAGAACGCCCGTGGCATGGCGTTGGAATTCCGCTTGCCGACGGGTGAGTTACACCATATCGCCATGCTCAATACGCCGGTTTTCGGCGCAGCCCATCCGGAAACTTTCCTGAACCAGACGCTGGCAGGACGCCGCGACCCCGCCACGGGCAAACCTGACCGGGAAAAACTGAAGGCCTTTCATGCCTCGCACCCCGACAGCCAGGCACAAGCGGAATATCTCGCCACGCACAATCCGCCGGCAAGCTACGCCAACAGCTCTTTCTGGGGTATCCATACCTTCAAGTTTCTTGACGAACAGGGCAGAACCACCCTGGTGCGCTGGCAGTTCGTACCACAGGACGGTGAAAAACGTCTGAGTGACGAGGCGCTCGCCAGTGCCGGCCCCAATTTCCTTGAACGATCCTTGATCGACCGGACCCATCGGGCGCCTGCGCGCTGGGACATGATGGTTTCCATCGGCCATCCTGGAGATTCGGAGAACGACCCTACCATTGCTTGGCCAACGAACCGGGAACGCTTCAAGGCCGGCACGCTCAGCATAACTACCGCCATGCCCCAGAAGGGTGCCGAATGCGAACCCATCAACTTCGACCCTCTGGTAATGGCCGACGGCATTGCACCGACAGATGATCCGATTCTTCTATTCCGCTCCCCAGCCTACGCAGTGTCATTTGGCAAGCGATTGAGCGAGCAATAATCGAATCAACATAATGAAGGGCAGGCACTCCTGCCCTTCATTTTTTCTTTCTGATTTCGTGCTGGCGCTCTCCCATAACCGTAAGACGACAAGATGCAGCACCGAAGTTCGCCGCTCTGAACTGGGTTTACACGTCCAGACCGGCCCTTCCCCCTATAATCGGAACTTTCACGAGAAGGAGCGGGGATGTTCGACTGGCGCGATTACGGGGATGGGATTCATGCTTTTGACGCGGGCTATGTGCGGCCGATTCTGGCCGCAATTCACCTGATCGTCGAAAACGGTCGCATCGCCTTCGTCGACACCGGCAGCAAGGACTGCCTGCCGCAGGCTCGCCTGGCCCTGCAGAAACTCGGGCTGGATGCTGGCGCGGTCGATTACGTCATTCTCACCCACATCCACCTCGACCACGCGGGCGGCGCCGGCTACCTGATGCGCGAATTCCCCAACGCCCGGCTGGTGGTGCACCCACGCGGCGCGCGGCACATGGCCGAGCCGGCCAAGCTGGTCGCCGGCGTGACCGCCGTTTATGGCGCGGAGTACGTGGCGCGCGTCTATGGCGAGATTCTGCCGATTGCCGCCGAGCGCATCATCGAAGCGGGCGACGGCGCGCGCATTTCGCTGGCCGGGCGCGAACTCCTCTGCCTCGACACGCCGGGCCACGCCCGCCATCACATCTGCATCGTCGATGCCAAGGCGGGCGCGATTTTCACCGGCGACATGTTCGGCCTTTCCTACCGCGAACTCGACGTCGACGGGCGGCAGTTCATCTTCCCGACCACCTCGCCCAGCCAGTTCGACCCGCAGGAAATGCGCCAATCCATCGAACGGCTGCTGAGTTTCAAGCCCGCCGCGATGTACCTCACCCACTATGGTCAGGTGCCGGAAGTCGAGCGGCAGGCGGCGGAACTGCTGCGCCACCTCGATTTTTCCGTACAACTGGCGCGCACCCACCAGCACGCGGGCAGCGAGCGCCACCCGCGCATCCTGCGCGACCTCACCGCCTACCTGCTGGCGGAGATTCGCCGCCACGGCTGCACGTTGCCGGAATCCGAGCTACTGGAAATCTGGGCGACCGACCTCGAACTCAACGCGCAGGGGCTGGGCGTGTGGCTGGATCAGCAGGCGGCTTAGGGAAGCGCTGAACAAATCCGTTCGCCCTGTGCTTGTCGAAGGGCATCACCTGCAACATCAGGGGCTTCGACAGG
>OGQD01001974.1_pt1 | contig 12174 bp, 14 predicted proteins | sample 1553091 | NCBI WGS metagenome assembly OGQD01 (sample SAMEA2580290, study PRJEB22360) | human gut metagenome | biome: human gut; feature: human-associated habitat; material: faeces | place: Denmark | collected 2008/2010
CCATTTAAGTAGTAAACTTAAACAACTAAAGTGTTACAATCTTTTGCATCTTTTGTGGTAAAAAAGTTTAAACAAGCTTACAATAAAAAAACAAAAAACATTGAAAAAATATTATTCGAGAAAACTGAAGCTTTTAAAATTTAAGAAATTAAATCTTGAAGAGATCGGAAAATCCGTTCACAGAGTCCTGTTTTCTCAAAAATTTGAAAATGAAAAAGTAGAAAGACTGCATGATTTTGTCTCTGAAAATGACAGTAATACAGAATATTGGTACATCGGAGGATTATTAAGTGATTTCATCGAAATCATTAAAAATTTTCACAAAGAAGATGTTGAATATTTCTTTAAAACCATTCATTTCTGGGACAGCTATCATTTGGTGGTGATTGCCGATAAATTGCTCGACAGCAACGTAAAAGCCAGTGTGAAATATGATTTCGGAATCGTTTACTGTAAAATTTTCTGCCTGTATGAGAAATTCGATTCTTATTATCTTGTTGATAATCTTGAAATTGCGATTACCATGTACAACTCGAAATTAGATTTAGATATTTTAATAGATTTAACTGCAAAACTGCATCTGCTGCATCAGAACAAACATATCAGCAAACAGCAGTTTGATTATAACCTTTCACTGATAAATACATTACAAAATGAATTATAGAAACCCTGACGAACACGGATATTATGGAGAATTCGGAGGCACTTTCATCCCGGAAATGCTCTACCCGAACGTAGAGGAACTGCAAAAAAACTATCTTGATATTATTGAATCTGAAGATTTTCAACAGGAATATCAGGATTTGTTAAAAAATTACGTAGGACGTGCAACGCCACTGTATTTTGCGAAAAATTTAAGCCGGAAATACAATACCAAAATTTACTTAAAAAGAGAAGATCTCAACCACACCGGAGCGCATAAAATCAATAACGCTTTAGGACAGGTTTTGTTGGCAAAACGTCTCGGAAAAAACAGAATTATTGCCGAAACCGGAGCCGGACAACACGGCGTTGCCACCGCTACAGCCTGCGCGCTTTTAGGACAGGAATGCATTGTTTACATGGGCGAAGTCGATATCCAGAGGCAGGCTCCCAATGTCGCAAGAATGAAAATGCTCGGCGCAAAAGTCGTTCCCGCAACTTCAGGTTCAAAAACACTGAAAGACGCTGTAAATGAAGCCTTAAGAGACTGGATCAACAATCCCGTGACCACTCATTACGTGATCGGAAGTGTGGTCGGTCCGCATCCTTTTCCGGATCTTGTGGCGAGATTTCAGAGTGTGATTTCAAAAGAGATAAAAGAACAGCTTCTGGAACAGGCAGGAAGAGAAAATCCTGATTATATTATTGCCTGTGTTGGTGGCGGAAGCAATGCAGCAGGCGCTTTTTATCATTTTGTAAACGAAAAAGACGTGAAAATTATCGCTGCTGAAGCAGGAGGTTTCGGCGTAGAATCCGGAAAATCTGCCGCAACGACTTTTCTGGGAACTTTAGGCATTCTGCACGGAAGCAAAAGCCTTGTGATGCAGACCAATGACGGACAGGTTATCGAACCCCACTCCATTTCCGCAGGACTGGATTATCCCGGAATCGGACCTTTTCACGCGAATTTGTTCAGAGAACAAAGAGCAGAATTTTTCAGCATCAACGACGATGAAGCACTAAAATCAGCGTTCGAACTCACAAAACTCGAAGGCATCATTCCCGCTCTGGAAAGTTCTCACGCGCTCGCGGTTTTCGACAAAAAGAAATTTGACGAAGATGATACCATTGTTATTTGTCTCAGCGGTCGCGGAGATAAAGATATGGAAACCTATCTGAAACATTTGTAAAATAATTCGGGCGATAATTTCCGTCTTCCACTCCCGCTTTTTTGTTCCGCTTTGCTGCACAAAAAGAGCTCCGTTCAAGCCGGATCGCATCGTCAACATCAAAAATAATTTTTGTCATTACAAAGAACTGATGAACTTACACTTTATTTAACCATAAAAGTCATAAAAGATAAACTAAATGATTAGTGTTTATCAATAAAAAGATCACAACAGCTTTCAAAAAATATTTGATTTTTACACTTTTGAAAGCTTAAAATATATTATAATCATACATTATAAATATCTTTTGCACCTTTTGCGGTTAAAATAAAAAACATTTTAAGCAGATTTTACGAAATGACATCATTAAAAAGCATTTTTAAATGAAAAAACTAAATATATACTTCACCGCAGGAATTCCCGAACTGGAAAATACTGCTGAAATCATACAGGTAATTCAGGATTCCGGCGCAGAGATGATCGAAATCGGGATGCCTTATTCAGATCCTGTTGCAGACGGTCCCGTTATTCAGCAGGCTCATGAATTAGCCCTGAAAAACGGAATGACCATCGAAAAACTGTTCTCACAATTGAAATCCATTAAAAACGAAATAAAAGTTCCTTTAATTTTAATGGGCTACATCAATCCGGTGCTGCGTTTCGGATTTGAAGAATTCTGTGCAGCATGTTCGGAAAGCGGAGTTTCAGGATTAATTATTCCCGATCTCCCTCCCATTGAATTTGAGAAAAACTATCAGAAAATTTTAGCAAAATACCATCTGAATTTCACCTTTCTGGTGACTCCCGAAACTTCGGACGAAAGAATTTTATACCTCGATTCCTTAAGTTCCGGATTTTTGTATGCGGTAAGTTCCTCATCAACCACCGGAAACGATCAGGCTGTTCTCAAAAACGAGGAATATCTTTCAAGATTAGCTTCACTTCCTTTGAAAAATCCGGTGATGATCGGTTTCGGAATCAAATCAAAAGAAGACTTCGAAAATGTAACCGAAAAAGCGGATGGCGGAATCATCGGAACTGCTTTCGTCAACATTTTACTTCAAAATAGAGACTGGAAGACCAAAGCTATAGATTTCATCCATTCCATTAAAGCCTAAAAATCACTAAATTTGTGTATTCAAAAAATGATATGAATACAATTCAGAATAAAGTAGTAGAATTTGAAGACTTAGGAACGCGGGAATATCAGTCGGCGTGGGATTATCAGGAATCTCTGATGAAAAACATCATAGATCTGAAAATTAAAAACCGCGATCTTCCTGCGGAACAGCACAGCGAAACGCCCAACCATTTTCTTCTCGTGGAACATCCACATGTGTATACGCTGGGAAAAAGCGGACATGAAGAAAATATGCTTGCCGGAATTGATAAGCTGAAAGAAATCGATGCCACTTTCGTAAAGGTAAACCGAGGCGGAGATATTACGTATCACGGTTACGGACAGATTGTAGGTTATCCTATTTTAGACCTTGAAAATTTCTTCACGGATATTCATAAATACATGAGAAATCTGGAAGAAGTCATCATCAGAACCATTGCCGAATACGGATTGAAAGGCGAACGTTCTCCCGGAGAAACCGGAGTCTGGCTGGATGTGGGAAAACCTTATGCAAGAAAGATCTGTGCAATGGGTGTAAAAGCTTCACGATGGGTAACTTTACACGGATTTGCTTTAAATGTAAATACGGATATGCGTTATTTTGAATACATCATTCCGTGCGGCATTAAAGACAAACAGGTAACTTCCTTAAAAAGAGAACTGGAAAGAGAACTCACTCCTGAAGAAATGGAAGATATTAAAGCGAAAATCAGGAAGCATTTTGCGGAGGTTTTCGAAGCGGAACTTATTGCTAAGTAATTTTTACTAAATAACATTTCCCTGCATATTGCGATGTGCAGGGATTTTTAATTAAAAAATCAATATTAGACTTACGTTCGGCGTTCCGTAGGAACGCTATCTTTAGAAAATTCAGTGAGAATTACAGATATCAATCCTACGGATTGATTGATGAACTGATTATTATTTCTACACAGATTTTGCTCCTAAAGGAGCAAAGACTTTTACTATAAACAACTTAATCAGAAAAACAAACAGGCTTCAGCCAAAGCTTATCATCAATTTTGCCCAACCTAACCTTGATTGGTAATCTTCGAATCAGACTGAAGTCTGGTGAGATTGATAAAACATGATCAATTTATGACCCATTAATTTCATCGAACTCACGTTAAATACATTTGCCCAATTTAATTTTTCCAGTATTCATCGGCAATCTGAATGCATGATAAAATTTCTTAAAAATTTTGAATTTTATATTCAATTTTTTATTACTTTTAAAATCACAATGCAGTGAACTATTAAGAATAAACTGCACCTCATTAACCACAAAAATTAAAACTATGAAAAAATTTCTGCTATCCGCAATGGCTTTTGTGATGGTACTTTCCTCCAATGCCTGTTCAGATTCCAGTGCCAATCAGGATCCGAATCTTGTTGTAAAAGAAACCAATGAAAATGCCATGAGAGACTTTGGCAGCACTATTCCGGTAGGGATTCAAAAAGAAGGCAATGTTCTGAAAGTTTCCTTCATCATTTCTGCGCAGTTCTATGAAATTAAAGACAGCAAAGAAAATGAAGCCTTCATCTCAATGATTCAATCAGCGGTCGAAAATGAAACTCCGGTTCATGTTTTTCTGAAAAAAAATTCCAACGAAATTGCCAAAGTTGAAAAAGCCACAGATGAAGATGTTACTTACTTCAAATCTATCTTCATCAAAGAAACTCAAAGCGAAACCAGCAAAGCAGTAAGTGTAATTCCGAATCAGGCGACTTTGAACAATCTTTTCATACAGATCAAAAATCAGTCGTGCGGAACTTCTACAGCTTCTTCACCATGCATCACGTTCAGATATGCAGTAGACGGATGTTATGCAAGAGCTCACAAAATGAGACAGATCCTTCTGAATGCAGGTTATGACTGCGAAAAACAATTCGTCTACGGAAACCTGAAAGCTTCTACGGGAACGTGCTGTGTTTCGTGGGGATATCACGTAGCTATTTTAGTAAGCTTTAAAAATGCTTCCGGTGTGGTGGAAAAAAGAATTATAGATCCTTCTCTTTTCACCTCCGGACCGGTAACTGATACTGCATGGAGAAATGCGTGCGTAAATACAAGCTGTGGTTCTGCCTCTGCTTCGTCTTACGCCAATACGGCAGGAAATGTATATTACAGAAGTCCGTCCGGTTCGCTGCTTTATGACAACAATTATATAAACACGAATTGTGTATTGACAACATTTTCTACATTGTCCGGATGCTCTCCTGTTCCGGCTCCAAGTGTAGCAAGCTGCGGATTCTAACAAATCTTTATATAGCTCCTGCAATTATTTGTTATTTTGCAGGAGCTTTTTTTAAATTTTATTTTCATGAAATTCTCAACCTATATCCTCTGCATAATAATGATGGTCATTTCCTGCTCCGGCAATCAAAGTTCACAAAACCTTACATGGTACAACAATTCAGTGATTACCGATATTACAGATGATCCGGATCGGTCACAGGAATTTGCCCGTGTTTCCATAGGAATCAGCGCGCAGGTTTTCTATCTTTCAAAAAAATCTCAGGATTATACCCATCTTATCGAAAAGGCAACTTTAAGTCTTAAGACAAACAAAAAATATGATATTGGCATTGAAAATAAAACCAATATTATCAGACAGATCAAAGACGTAAAATAATCTTTTCATCACATTATCATTTGATTACAGATATTCCGGCATCAATCCTCAGTTCGGCTCCGTGAATATAAGAAGCTTCATCGGAAGCAAGAAAAAGTACCGCTTTTGCAATTTCCGAAGGTTCTCCCTGTCTTCTAAAAGGAATGGTAGGAATAATATGCTGTACCGCTTCATCAATCTGTTCTGAATTTAAACCCGTATTATTAAAAATATTGGTTTTGATATGTCCCGGACTAATTCCATTCACTCGGATTCCTTTAGTCGTCAATTCAGTTGCGAAAGTTTTAATAAAAGACTGAACTGCTGCTTTTGCTGCAGAATACACCGAAAAATTGGACATTCCGAATTCTGTGACAAAAGAAGTATTAAACACAACCGAACTCCCCTCTTTCATTAAAGGAAGCATCTGCTGAACAGTAAAAAAACTTCCTTTTACCAGCATATTGAAAAGCTCATCAAAATGATGTTCATCCACATTTTCAATCGAAGCAAATCTTCCGTATCCTGCATTTGCAAATACCAGATCGATATGTTTCGTTAATTTTTCAACTTCATTTCTAAGATTCATCAGGTCGCTTATTTTTCCGGCATCCGAAACAATTCCGAACGCATTTTCGCCTAGCTTATTTATGGCATTTTTTACATTCTCTTCACTTCTTCCGGTGATGATTGCCTTTCCGCCTTCCTGTATAAACTGTTGTGCTGTTGCGAATCCCATTCCGTTGGTTCCGCCTGTAATCAGAGCGGTTTTGTTTTTAAATCTCTGCATTGTTTTTGGTTTAAAATTCTTCAGCAAAAATGGAAAGTTCAGTCTTCAGAAAAAATCCGATTCCTGCGATGTTTTAAGAAGGTTTTAAAATTTTTTTAAATTAAATTTAACAAAATTAAATTGCGCACAATTTAATTTGGCAATATTTTTGCATCATACTATTCAAATTAAAAAATTAACAAGATGTCATTAATAGAAGATTTAAACTGGAGACACGCTGTAAAAGCATACGATCCAACAAAAAAAGTATCAGAAGAAGATTTAAATAAAATTTTAGAAGCCGCAAGACTCGCTCCTACTTCTTCCGGATTACAGCCTTTCCGTTTGATCGTAGTGGAAAATCAGGAATTAAAAGAAAAAATGGTTCAGGGAGCGTTGAATCCTGAAGTGATGAGAGATTCTTCTCATGTTTTGGTTTTCGCGGCATGGGACAGCTACTCCGATGAGAAAATCGATAAAGTGTACGATCATCACACCGATGTAAGAGATTTGCCGAGAGGAAGATTTTCCAGCTACACCGATAAAATTAAAGAAATCTACGGTGCGCAGACTCCAGAAGAACATTTCGCGCATACCGCAAGACAAACGTATATTGCTTTAGGACTTGCTATGGCTCAGGCTGCGGAACTTAAAGTAGACAGCACTCCTGCAGAAGGTTTCAGCAATGAAGTGGTGGACGAAATTTTAGGCTTGAGAGCTTTAGGCTTAAAGAGTGTGAGCTTACTGTATTTAGGATACAGAGACGAGAAAAACGACTGGCTGTCGCACATGAAAAAAGTAAGAATTCCGATGGAAGAATTCATCATCAAAAAATAACACCTCTTCATTTTTCAGAAATCATGGAAAATCCCGAATTTTTAAAATTAGAAAACCAGCTCTGCTTTCCTTTATATGTTATTGCGAAAGAAATTACGGGGCTTTACCGTCCTTTTCTCGATGAGCTGGATATTACCTATCCTCAATATCTTGTGATGATGGTGCTTTGGGAACATGACGGACTTCCGGTGAACAGCATCGGCGAAAAGCTGTATCTGGACAGCGGAACGCTTACACCGCTTCTTAAAAGACTTGAAAATAAAGGATTTATCGAAAGAAAAAGAAAAAAAGAAGATGAACGTGTGGTGGAAGTTTTCATCACAGAATCCGGCAGAAATTTACAGGAAAAAGCCTGTGGAATTCCGGAAAAATTATTTCAGAAAATCGGAGCATCGCCAGAAGACTGGAAAGCTCTGAAAGAAAATGTTCAAAAAATATTAACTAAAATAGAAAAATAAATGAAAACTTTGTATACAACAAAAGTAACTGCAACAGGAGGAAGAAACGGGCACGTAAAAAGTGAAAACGGAGTTCTTGATCTGGACGTGAAAATGCCTAAAGCTTTAGGCGGAGCCAATGACGATTTTACCAACCCGGAAATGCTTTTTGCAGCAGGATATTCTGCATGTTTCGACAGCGCACTGAACAGAGTAATTTCTTTGTCTAAAGCAAAAACCGGAGAAACTACGGTAACGGCGGAAGTAAGCATCGGACAGTTGGAAAACGGCGGTTTCGGATTGGCGGTTCAGCTTGATGTGAACATTCCTGAAGTTTCTATTGAGGAAGCACAGGCTTTAACAGAGAAAGCGCATCAAATCTGTCCGTACTCTAATGCGACAAGAAATAATATCGAAGTAAAACTTTCGGTTACGAACAACTAATTCAGCGTTTTACGGTATAAATATCAAAATCTGTTTCTTTGGAAGCAGATTTTTTTTGTTTAGTAATATGAGAAACATTAAACAGAAATTTGTTTCATCCGAAAAACGTTTATATGTTTGTTGTAAACTTCAAACATAGATAAAATTAATTGAATATCCGTTAAACAACCTATTACTATGCACTGATATGAAAATCAATTATTTATAACAGGCACTTCGACAAGCTCAGTGTGACACCTCTAATACTAAACGCTTGATTTTTAGAGATGTCAAGCTGAGCCTGTCGAAGCTTAGGTTAATAAACGGACAATCAATAAAATTAATAGCTAAAAATCGCAAAGACGTAAAATATTCATTAAATAAGGTCTTTACTTAAGGCGCAAAGATTTTATCTACGATAAAATTAAGCATCAATTCTCACTGAAAATCTTTGATTTTTTTGCGCCTTAAAGATTTGAGATTAATAAAAATCTTGCGTCTTTGCGTTTTCCAACAAGACTATTTTTATTTTAAAAAGTTTAAACAGAATTTCTTTAAAAACCATAATCATTTGAAAAAGCTTTTCACCTTATTTATCACAATTTTTAGCTGTCTTCAGTTGTATGCTCAACATACGTATGTTTTTTTCGGTTCTTTTAACTGGGAAAAAGAAACGGAGGGAATTTATGTGTACGAATTGAACACGCAAAACGGAAAATTATCAAAAATTGCTTCTGTTTCGGGGATTTCAAATCCGTCTTTTCTCACTTTGTCACTAAACGGAAAATATCTTTTTGCGTGTACGGAAAGCAAAACAAAGAATGGCGGAAGTGTAAGCAGCTTTGAATTTAATCCTGATAAAAAGACTTTACAGTTCATCAGTAAACAAATCAGCGGTGGTGAAAATCCGGTTTATCTTACGGTCCATCCCAACGGAAAATGGCTCGTTAACGGAAATTATACGGAAGGAAGCGTTTCTGTTTACCCGATTTTAGGTAACGGAACTCTTGAGCCTTTTGTGCAGAATATACAGTTTTCGGAAGGAAGTGTAAATCCCGACAGGCAGGATCGTGCGCACATCCACTCCACCGTTTTTTCTCCGGATTCTGATTATCTATTTCTGCCTGATCTCGGAGCGGATAAAATTCGCGCCTATCGTTTTAACAATGAAAAAGATACACCTTTGCAGGAAGCTGAAATTCCTTTTATAAAAACAACTTTAGGAGCGGGACCGAGGCATTTTACCTTTCATCCGAATGGAAAATTCGCGTACTGTATTGAAGAAATGGGCGGTGCAGTCAGTGTTTATGCTTACAAAAACGGAAACCTGAAACCGCTTCAGAGGATTTTTACCCATCCTGAAACCTGTAAAGGAGATTTTGAAAGTTCTGATGTTCATCTTTCGCCGGACGGAAAGTTTTTGTACGCTTCCAACCGCGGAAAAGAAAATAATATTGCTATTTTTTCGATTCAGGACGATGGAAGTCTGAAAACAATCGGTTATCAGTCTGTAAAAGGGAAACATCCGAGAACATTTAATCTCGATCCAAGCGGACAATTTTTAATCACCGCCAATACGGCAACAAATAATGTCACTGTTTTTAAAAGAAATCCTGAAACCGGTTTGCTGAAAAAAGCCGGAAGAAAAATTAAGATCAGAAATGTTTCGAATGTGCAGATCAGAAGATATTGATTGTTTTTTATAGGTAATTTCGATTTTAACCGCAAAAGAGATAAAGAAAATTAACGCGTTTATAAGGTTATTCGAAGTTCTCAAAAGAATAAAAATTTCTCTCATCTTTTCTGGTTCAATAAAAGTTGAAACAACTTATTGTATCTTTCAAATTGTAAAAAGTTACTTTATGAAAATGTACATCATCGTTTTGAATACTGTTCCCGACAAATTAGTTCCTGTAATTACTGCACACGCTTCTTTAGCCTGCTATAAAAAATTTGAGGACAACAAAAATATGATAGAATGGATCAGCGGAATATTCAAAAAAGTAGTTTGTGTCGTAAACGAAACCGAGTTTAACAGTTTTAAAAATGAGACAGATTATGTTTTACTGACGGAATCTTCACTAGACAACAGAGAAGTCGCTTTGGCATTTTGTCCGAGAGAGGAATATCCGAAAAAATTTAAATTTCTGAAAATGTGGACTCCACAGAATATCTGAATTACCTCATCCCAGAATCGCTCTTCTTAAAAGCATCCACTTTCTGATAAGAATCGTTTTTCTCTTTTTCTTTTTTGTCTGAAATTAAAATTCCGAAAAGATGATCGATTTCGTGCTGGAAAATAACAGCTGTAAAACCTTCCACAATTTCTGAATATTTCTGACCTTTTAAATCGACATATTCAAGCTGAATGACTTTGCTTCGGTAGAACTGATCTCTGAAATCGGGAATCGAAAGATCGCCTTCGGGACCTAAATTCTGTAATTCTGATCTCCAGACAATGACAGGATTGATAAAATATTCCAACGGTTCTCCTTTTTTATCAAAACGCTGAACCCAGATTACTTTTCTGTTGATTCCAACCTGTGGTGCGGCAATTCCCACTCCGCCATCGGTTGAAAGTAAAGATTCTTTCATTCTGCTGACCAAAACTGCCGTGTTTTTATCCAACGGATCGATTTCTGCGGAAAGGCTTAATAACGTCTTGTGCTGATTTTCGTCTGTTGTCTGATAAATCGGCAACGCAGAATTTTTATCTCCCAGATTGATAATGGAAATTTCGCTTGTTGTCAGTTTTTGAGCGTTCATCAAACCGATGAAAAGGATGAAAAGAAGGGATATTTTTTTCATTTTTCTGAATGTTTTGCAAAGATAAATATTGCAGACTAAGTTTTGTATTTTTTGGTTAAAACCCAATTGATTTTTTGGTAAAAAGCAATGAAAAATATGCAGCCCTCATTGTCTTTTAAACGAATCATTGTCATTCTGACGAATGAAGAATCTGTTTAAATTCTTCCAAACTTTTAGTCTAAATGTAAAACATGGCTTTTTACTTTTAACTTTTTACCTGGCTCTTTCTCAATACGTTTTCGTCATATCACTGGGAATGATCAGATTAAAATCGGTGGGAATATAGTCTTTCTCAGGAACTTTTAATTCAGGATCATCCGATTCAAAAACAGAAATGACCGCCATTTTCAGGTTCGGATTTTTTTGTTGAATGTACCAGTAAATCCCGCCAAATTCCTTGCTGTGGTAGTTTCCGTTGTAATGGATGAATGTTTTTCCGGATTGCAGATTTTTCAGGATAGATTCTGCCATAGTCGCATCTTTTACTGCCTGAGCGGAAATAAAATTCATCACTTTGGTTCCGTCTGCGTGATCGCCCATCATCGCTTTCATTTCAGGATAACCCGGCGTTTCTAGTGTTACTTTTATAGGAAGCTGTGCGATATAAGATTTTTCTTTTTCAGATAAATTATTCAGAGATTCCAGACCTTCTTTGGCGGTTTGGGAAGCGTATTTTCTGGGAATATTGGTTGCGATGAAATTCAGTTTTTTTGCTTTGGCAAAATCCACCAAAGGTTTATAATCGGTCGTGAAATTATTCCAGAGTCTTGCAGAATCTTTCAGTGTTTTCGCATCTATTTTACCATTCAGGTATTGATTAAGTTGCGGCTGATTGTCTCTTTCGAACATTTCAGCACCTAAAATGAGCTGTCCGTTTTTCTGAGCATATAACCCTTCAGTCACTTTAAGCTGTAACCAATGGTTGATGGAGTTGTTATGATTTTCACCAAAGAAAACCACGTCGTAATCAGCCAGTTGTCTGATGAGTTTTTCGGGCTTTATTGATTTTCCTTTTTTGTCGTAAAACTGATAGGCTTTAAATTGCTGTGCCTGAAATAAGCAGAACATAGAAATAAACAGAGCGGTGAAAAGGTTTTTCATTTTAATTTTGTTTTTTAAACACGAATGGCTTTACAAATATCACGATATAATTTTAATTTTCTGTTGTTTTTTTTAAACACGAATAACACAAATGGTTTCACGAATATCACGATATAACTTTAATTTTTTAATGATCTATTGTTTATTTTAACGCGAAGCTTTTTTAAACACTAATATCACAAATGGTTTCACGAATGACACAATGTAATGTTGTTTATTTTTATAACGCAAGGATCGCTAAGTTTTGTTTTTA
>OGQD01001977.1_pt1 | contig 12157 bp, 12 predicted proteins | sample 1553091 | NCBI WGS metagenome assembly OGQD01 (sample SAMEA2580290, study PRJEB22360) | human gut metagenome | biome: human gut; feature: human-associated habitat; material: faeces | place: Denmark | collected 2008/2010
CAGCGTGCTGGGCGCCGGGCGCGCGGGGGCGCCCAACCCCAGCCGCATCCGCGCCAGCGACCCGGGTGCCGAGCAGCGCGCGAAGATCGCTGCCGAGCACGGCATCGACGTGGTCGGCGACAACGCCAGCGCCGTGGCCGGCGCCGACGTGGTGGTCCTGGCGGTCAAGCCGCAGGTCATGAAGGACGTCTGCCTGGCGCTGGCGCCGTCCCTGTCCGATAGCGCACTGATCGTCTCCATCGCCGCCGGCATCCCCTGCGCCAGCCTCGAACGCTGGCTGGGCGCCGTGAACGGCCAGCCGCGCGCCATCGTCCGCTGCATGCCCAACACCCCGGCCCTGGTCGGCCTGGGCGCCAGCGGCCTGTACCCCAATTCGAGCGTCAGTGCCACCCAGCGCGAGCAGGCGCAGCAACTGCTGAGCGCCGTGGGCATCGCCCTGTGGCTGGACGAGGAGCGGCAGATCGACGCGGTCACCGCCGTCTCCGGCAGCGGCCCGGCCTACTTCTTCCTGCTGATGGAAGCCATGACCGCCGCCGGCGAGAAGCTCGGCCTGTCCCGCGAAGTCGCCGGCCAGCTGGCCCGCCAGACCGCCCTGGGCGCCGCGCAGATGGCCAACACCAGCGATGTCGATCCCGCCGAACTGCGCCGCCGCGTGACCTCGCCCAAGGGCACCACCGAAGCGGCCATCACCACTTTCCAGGCCAACGGTTTCGAGGCGCTGGTGGAGAAGGCGGTAGGCGCCGCCGACCACCGTTCCGCCGAGCTGGCCGAACAACTGGGTCAATGACGAGGAGCCCTCAATGACCGGAATTTCCACCGCTGCCATTTACGTCATCCAGACGCTGGGCAGCCTGTACCTGCTGATCGTCCTGCTGCGCTTCATCCTGCAACTGGTCCGCGCCGACTTCTACAACCCGCTCAGCCAGTTCATCGTGCGCGCCACCAAGCCGCTGCTGAACCCGCTGCGCCGCGTCATCCCCGGCTTCGGCGGTATCGACTTCGCCTCGCTGGTACTGGCCATCCTGGTCCAGCTGCTGCTGATGGTCATCACCCTGACCCTGATGGGCTATGGCGTCGGCGGCTACATCCTGCAGCTGCTGGTGTGGTCGATCATCGCGGTGACCTCGCTGTTCCTGAAGATCTTCTTCTTTGCCCTGATCATCAGCGTGATTCTCTCCTGGGTCGCCCCGGGCAGCTACAACCCCGGCGCCCAGCTGGTGAACCAGATCTGCGAACCGTTCCTGGCGCCCTTCCGCAAGCTCCTGCCGAACCTCGGCGGCCTGGATATCTCGCCGATCTTCGCCTTCATCGCGCTGAAGCTGATCGACATGCTGGTGATCGGCAACCTGGCCGCGATGACCGGGATGCCGCAGATCCTCAGCCCCTTCATGTAACTGACCAGGGAGCTCGCCCGCGCGGCGAGCTCCGACAGTCCGCAAGACGAATGAGCTTCTATTTCTGGGACGGCGAGGACCTGATCCTCGACTGCCACCTGCAACCCAAGGCGAGCCGCGACGAGTTCGCCGGGCTGCACGGCGAACGCCTGAAGATCCGCCTGACCGCGCCGCCGGTGGAAGGCAAGGCCAATGCCCATCTGCTGGCATTCCTCGGCAAGGCCTTCGGCGTGCCGAAAAGCGCGGTGAAGCTGGAAAGCGGCGAACTGAATCGCCAGAAGCGCGTGCGTATTCCCCGCCCGACGAAATTTCCGGCAGAACTCGGGATAGCCGCTCGGTAACCTTGGCCGACCTTACGTGTAGGAATGTGCTGTAGGCCAATTGCTATTCCTAAACTCCGTCGCATAATCCACGCCATCCATTCCCCGCGCAGGACGCGCCAGCCCAAGGAACGCCCGGATGAGCATGGAACGTCTCAGTCAGCAGATCGATGCCTATGTCACCTGGAAGCGCGAGCTGGTCCGTGAGATCACCCGCTATCGCAGCTGGCTGGAGCGCGCCCGGCTGAATACCCCGGAAATCGAGAACCGTCTCGAACGCACCCTGCGCCTGCTGCGCGTCGACCACATCACCCTGGCCTTCGTCGGGGAGTACTCGCGCGGCAAGACCGAGCTAATCAACAGCCTGTTCTTCGCCGGATTCGGCCGCCGCATGCTGCCATCCCAGGCCGGCCGCACCACCATGTGCCCGACCGAGCTGTTCTTCGACCCGCGCTCGGAGCGCCCCTACATCCGCCTGCTGCCCATCGAGACCCGCGTCGCCGATGCCAGCGTCGCGCAGTTCAAGCGTATCCCGCGACACTGGGTGAACATTCCGCTGGATACCTCGGACCCGGCGAACATGGCCGAGGCCTTCGCCCAGGTCGCCAAGACCAAGCCGCTGCCGGTGGAGCAGGCGATCCAGCTGGGCTTCCACCCGGACATGCTCGAAGCCACGGACAAGCCCGGCATCGTCCTGGTGCCGGCGTGGCGCCATGCGCTGGTCAACTTCGACCACCCGCTGCTGCGCCAGGGCCTGCGCATTCTCGACACGCCCGGCCTGAACGCCCTGGGCAGCGAGCCGGAACTGACCCTGTCGATGCTGCCCAGCGCGCAATCGATCCTCTTCCTGCTGGCGGCCGATACCGGCGTGACCGCCTCCGACATGGCCATCTGGCGGGACCACGTGCGCCAGCTCGGCGAGGACGGCCACACCAGCCTCTACGCGGTGCTGAACAAGATCGACGTGCTCTGGGACGACCTGGCCGGCGAAGTCTTCGTGCAGAACGCCATCCACCATATCCAGGACACCACCGCGCGACAGCTGGGCATCGCCCGCGAAGACGTGCTGCCGCTATCGGCCAAGCAGGCGCTGCTGGCCAAGGTGCGCGGCGACCGCGACTTGCTCGTGCGCAGCCAGATGGAATCCCTGGAGGAGCTGCTCTGCGAGCGCATCGTCGCGCAGAAGGAGCGCCTGCTGGAGGACGCCGTGGTCGGCCAGGTGCTGGCGCTGGTCAACAACAGCCAGCACAGCCTGCGCGTGCGCCTGGACAAGGTGAAGGAGCAGCAGGCGCTGCTCAACGACCAGCAACAGGACAGCGGCCAGCTGCTGTTCGAGCTGACTGCGCGGACCAAGGACGACCACAACCTGCACCACAAGCGCCTGCTCAGCCTGAAGACCAACCAGCGGCTGCTGCGCCACCAGGGCGAACAGCTGCGCGACGCGGTGCGTCCGGAAAGGCTCGAGCAGCATCTGAAGAAGGTCCACGAGAAGCTGCGCGGCAGCTGGACCACGGTCGGCATCCACCAGGCCATCCTGCAGTTCTTCCGCACCGTGGAGACCGACCTGGTCGGCCTGATGCACGAGGCGGAGACGGCCAACCGCATGGTCGCGGCCATCTACCAGCGGCATAACCAGGAAAACCCGCTCAACGCCCTGGATGCCCCGCAACTCCGAGTCCAGCGCTACCTGCGCGATCTCGCCAAGCTGCAGGAGAAAGCCGACCGCTTCCGCCTGCACCTCAAGACCCTGCTCACCGAGCAGCGCCTGCTGACCCGCCGCTTCTTCGCCACCGTCGCCCAGGAAGTCATCGGCCTGCACCAGCGCCTGCGCGAAGAGGCCGAGCAATGGGCCGCCGACGCCCTGATGCCGCTGATGCAGTACAGCCTGGAACACAAGCAGATGCTGGAAACCCACATGCTGCGCCTCAAGGCCCTGGCCCAGGAAACCCAGCAGGCGCGTCAGCGCTCGCTGCTGCTGGGGCGCTATACCGAGGAGTTGGAACAGCAACTGGTCGAGGCCACCGACATTCTTCGCCAGCTGCGCCGCCCGGCTCCGCTGCAGCGCCAGGCCAAGGTCGTCACCCTGCCCACCTCCCAGCGCGCCTGAAACCCGCGCCACACCCGCGCGATGCCCGCTCCCGGCGCTTGCCGCAGGGTGCGGTGCTCTTTAGACTGGCCGTCCTTTTTATGCATGAGCTGGGTCGATGCCAACAGTCTTCCCCGAAGATTCCGTCGGTCTGGTCACCCCCCAGACACTGCAGTTCAATGAACCGCTGCCCCTGGCCTGCGGCAAGACGCTGCCCGAATACCAACTGGTGATCGAGACCTACGGCGAGCTGAACGCCACGGCGAGCAACGCCGTGCTGATCTGCCACGCGCTCTCCGGCCATCACCACGCCGCCGGCTACCACAGCGAGGACGAGCGCAAGCCAGGCTGGTGGGACAGCTGCATCGGCCCGGGCAAGCCCATCGACACCCGCAAGTTCTTCGTCGTCGCGCTGAACAATCTGGGCGGCTGCAACGGCTCCACCGGGCCAACCAGCCTCAACCCCGCCACCGGCAGGACCTACGGCGCGGACTTCCCGGTCGTCACCGTGGAAGACTGGGTGCACAGCCAGGCCCGACTGGCCGATCGCCTCGGCATCCAGAGCTGGGCCGCCATCGTCGGCGGAAGCCTGGGCGGCATGCAGGCGCTGCAGTGGACCATCAGCTATCCCGAGCGCGTGCGCCATTGCCTGTGCATCGCCAGTGCGCCGAAGCTGTCGGCGCAGAACATCGCCTTCAACGAAGTGGCGCGCCAGGCGATCCTCTCGGACCCGGAGTTCTTCGGCGGCCACTTCCAGGAACACGACGTGATACCCAAGCGCGGCCTGCGCCTGGCGCGGATGGTCGGCCACATCACCTACCTCTCCGATGACGCCATGGGCGCCAAGTTCGGCCGCGACATGAAGTCGGAGAAGCTCAACTACGACCTGCACAGCGTCGAGTTCCAGGTGGAAAGCTACCTGCGCTACCAGGGCGAGGAGTTCTCCACCCGCTTCGACGCCAATACCTACCTGCTGATGACCAAGGCGCTGGACTACTTCGACCCGGCCGCCGCCTACGGCGACGACCTGGCGCGTACCCTCGCCGGGGTGAAAGCGGACTTCTGCCTGATGTCCTTCACCACCGACTGGCGCTTCTCCCCGGCGCGTTCGCGGGAGATCGTCGACGCCCTGCTGGCGGCGAAGAAGAACGTCAGCTACCTGGAAATCGACGCCCCGCAAGGCCATGACGCCTTCCTGATGCCGATTCCGCGCTACCTGCAAGCTTTCAGCGGTTACATGCACCGCATCAGCGTATAAAAGGACACCCATGCGCGCCGACCTGGAAATCATCCAAGACTGGATCCCCGCCGGCAGCCGCGTGCTCGACCTGGGCTGCGGCGACGGCGAGCTGCTCGCCTGGCTGCGCGACCACAAGCAGGTGGGCGGCTACGGCCTGGAGATCGACCCCGACAAGATCGCCAAATGCATCGAACGCGGCGTCAACGTCATCGAACAGGACCTCGACAAGGGCCTGGGCAACTTTGCCAGCAACAGTTTCGACGTGGTGGTGATGACCCAGTCGCTGCAGGCCCTGCGCTACCCGGACAAGGTGTTGGCGGAGATGCTCCGCGTGGGCAGAACCTGCATCATCACCTTCCCCAACTTCGGCCACTGGCGCTGCCGCTGGTACCTCGCGCGCAATGGCCGCATGCCGGTGTCGGACTTCCTTCCGTACACTTGGTACAACACGCCGAACATCCACTTCTGCACCTTCCGCGATTTCGAGGCGCTCTGCCACGAGCAACACGCAAGGGTGCTGGACCGTCTGGCGGTGGACCACGAGCACCAGCATGGCTGGGCCTCGCGAATCTGGCCTAATCTGTTGGGTGAGATCGGCATCTACCGGATCAGCGGCGCTGGCGTGCAAGACCACCGCATCGCCGTCTGATCGCGGCTATCTGAAAGAGCCCGGGAGAAACATCATGCGCCGCCTGCTTACCTTCCTCGCCTGCCTGGTCCTCGCCGTCCCCGCCTTCGCCGAACAGGTGAAGCGCCTGGGTGACCTGCAGGTGCACTACAGCGTGTTCAACTCCAGCTTCCTCCAGCCCAACGTCGCGCAAGCCGTGGGCGTGGTGCGCAGCAAGGCCCAGGGCGTGATCAACATCGTGCCGCTGGACGCCAGCGGCAAACCGGCCAACGCCACCGTCGCCGGCTCCGCCAAGAACCTGATGGGCCAGACCATTCCCCTGACCTTCAAGCGCGTGGTCGAGGAAGGCGCCGTGTACAACCTGGCACAGTTCCCCATCGAAGGCCGCGAGACCCTGACCTTCTCCATCCAGGTCCAGTCCGGAAGCGAAGCGCCGCAAAGCTTCGACTTCATGCAGGAAATCTTCCCCGACGAATGATCAAGCTCGAACAACTGGTGCTGGCCAGTCACAACGCCGGCAAGCTCAAGGAACTCCAGGCCATGCTCGGAGCCCACGTGAAGGTGCGTTCCATCGGCGAGTTCAGCGACGTGGAGCCGGAAGAGACCGGCCTGTCCTTCGTCGAGAACGCCATCCTCAAGGCCCGCAATGCCGCGCGCATCTCCGGCCTGCCGGCGCTGGCCGACGACTCCGGCCTGGCGGTGGACGCCCTCGGCGGCGCGCCGGGCATCTACTCGGCGCGCTACGCCGATGGCCAGGGCGACGCGGCCAACAACGCCAAGCTGCTGGAGGCTCTGAAGGACGTGCCGGACGCCGAGCGCGGCGCCCAGTTCGTCTGCGCCCTGGCCCTGGTGCGACACGCCGACGACCCGCTGCCGATCCTCTGCGAGGGCCTGTGGCATGGCCGCATCCTGCACGAGGCCCGTGGCGCCGAGGGCTTCGGCTACGACCCGCTGTTCTGGGTGCCGGAGCGCGAGTGCTCCAGCGCCGAGCTGGCCAGCGACGAGAAGAACCGCATCAGCCACCGCGCCCGCGCCATGGCCCTGCTCAAGCAGCGCCTGGGGCTATGAAAGCTGCAAGCCACAAGCCGCAAGCTTCAAGTAAAAGCGGCTTGCAGCTTGGGGCTTGCAGCTTCGAACTGCCGCCTCTGGCGGCCTACATCCATATCCCGTGGTGCGTGCGCAAATGCCCGTACTGCGACTTCAACTCCCATGCCGCCGGCCCCGAGCTGCCGGAAGACGCCTACGTCGACGCCCTGCTGGCCGACCTCGACACCGACGCCGGGCACGTCCACGGCCGCCGGCTGACCTCGATCTTCTTCGGCGGCGGCACCCCCAGCCTGTTCTCCGCCCGCGCCCTCGGCCGGCTGCTGGAGGGCGTGGAGCGGCGCGTTGGCTTCGTCGATGACATCGAGGTCACCCTGGAGGCCAACCCGGGCACCTTCGAGCAGGCCAAGTTCAGGGACTACCGCGCACTCGGCATCAACCGCCTGTCGATCGGCGTGCAGAGCTTCCAGGGCGACAAGCTCGTGGCCCTCGGCCGCATCCACGACGGCGGCGAGGCAGTGCGCGCAGCGGACATGGCGCGCGCCGCCGGCTTCGACAACTTCAACCTGGACCTCATGCACGGCCTGCCCGGGCAGAGCGTCGAGGACGCCCTCTCCGACCTGCGCACCGCCATCGACCAGGCGCCCACGCACCTGTCCTGGTACCAGCTGACCATGGAGCCGAACACGGTGTTCTGGAGCCAGCCGCCCGAGCTGCCCGAGGACGACCTGCTGTGGGACATCCAGGAAGCCGGCCAGGCCCTGCTCGCCGCCGAGGGCTACGCGCAGTACGAGGTGTCCGCCTACGCTCAGGCTGGCCGCGCGGCGCGGCACAACCTCAACTACTGGACCTTCGGCGACTTCCTCGGCATCGGCGCCGGCGCCCACGCCAAGCTGAGCGCGCCGGACGGGCGCATCGTGCGCACCTGGAAGACCCGCCTGCCCAAGGACTACCTCGACCCGGCCAAGCCCTTCCAGGCCGGCGAGCGCGCGCTCGACGCCGACGAGCTGCCGTTCGAGTTCCTGATGAACGTGCTGCGCCTGACCGACGGCGTGCCGGCCGAGCTGTTCGAGCGGCGCACCGGCCTGCCCCTGGCCAGCCTCGCCGCCGCGCGGCGCGAAGCCGAGACACGCAAGCTGCTGGCCGCCGATCCCACACGCCTGGTCGCCACCCGCGAAGGCCAGCTGTTCCTCAACGATCTGCTGCAGCACTTCCTGCCCTGACAGCGGCGACGCCGATCCGGTAGTCTATGCGCCCGTCCCACCACCGCAGGCGCTCCGAGTGCTCGACCCGCGCAGCATCGTCTTCATCCTGGCGGCCCTCAGCCTGCTGATGGCCGTGGTGCTGTTCGCGATGCCCGTGTCGATCCGCCAGCGCCTCGGCGGCGCGCGCCACTGGAGCCTGGCGATGCTGGTGCTGGCCGGCGGTTCGGCGCTGTTCGGCCTGCGCGACATGTGCCGGACCTGCTGTCGGTGACGGTGGCCAACGCCGCCAGCCTGGCCTCGGTGGCGATGATCTACTCCGGCGGCCGCGCCTTCTTCGGCCTGGCGCCGCGCAACGGCCTGCTGGCCGCCACGGTGGTGGCCGCCTGCCTGGTGATGGTCGTCTGCACCTACGTGCAGGACCTGTTCTCGGTGCGCGTCGTCGTCTTCTCGCTGGTCTCCGGCGGCCTGCTGTTCCTGTTCGGCCTCGACACCTCGCGGCGGCGCCCGCGCCACCCCGGCAGCGCGCGCTTCCCCTACCTGTTCACCTCGATCACGGTGTTCTTCGACGTGCTGGTATCCGGCCTGCGCATCGTCAACGCGGTGCTCGCCCCGCACACCGGCAGCGAGAACTTCTTCGCCCCCACGCCGATCAACGTGCTGTATTTCTCCACCCACAGCCTGCTGGCGATCTGCATTTCGGTCGGCTTCATCCTGATGCTCAACGAGCGCCTGCACGCGATGCTCGAGCACCAGCTCAGCCATGACGCGCTGACCAACGCCTACACCCGCACCATCGTCATAGAAATGGCCGAGCGCGCCCTGGCCGGCGGCCGCCGCCCGATCTCCCTGCTGCTGCTCGACGTCGACCACTTCAAGCACGTCAACGACACCCTGGGCCACCAGACCGGCGACGCGGTGCTGCAGCACATCGTCGCCACCCTCGGCACCGCCCTGCGTCCGGACGAGCCGCTGCGCCGCTACGGCGGCGAGGAATTCATCCTGCTGCTGCGCGACGCCAGTGCCGAACAGGCCATGGTGGTGGCCGAGCGCCTGCGCCAGCGGGTCGCCGACACGCCGTTCACCCGTGCCGGCGAGGCCCGCAGCATCACCCTGAGCATCGGCTGCGCCACCGCCGCGCCGGGCGAGACCCTGGAACAGCTGCTGCAGCGCGCCGACGCCGCGCTGTACCGGGCCAAACGCGCCGGCCGCAACCAGGTGCAGCAGGGCTGACCCCTTCGACCGACACGAGGACTCCAGATGGACCTGCTACTCGACCTGATCGCCACCCTGTCCCGCTGGTGCCGCGGGCACCTGTACGAAATCGCCCTGGCGATCATGGCCACCCTGCTGGTGCTGTTCGGCCCGGCCATCAACGCCTGGGTGCAGCGCTCCATCGGCGGCCTCAACTTCATCCTGCGCACGCTGATCTTCGTGCTGGTCTGCGCGGTGGGCTACGGCCTGGCGATGGTCTTCCTGACCCCCTGGCTGGCCAAGGGCCTGGGCTACTTCAACAACTACACCCTGTCGCCGGTCCTGCTGCTGGTGTTCTTCCTGATCGGCGTCCTGGCCGACCGCAACTGACCGTTTCCCCGGACCGGGCGGCACCGCGACGGAGCCGCCCAAAGCATCCGACGAACGGTACAACCCGGCGCAAGCGCCCACCCCGTTTGCTGACCACGCGGTCAGTCCATCAGCCCGCCGCAGAGCGGGCGCCGCTCCCTCGCCCGGCGAAACTTGCGCCCCGCAGAACCTCGTCTAACGTAAACCCCCACCACGCCTAATCGACGAGCGGAACCACCTTGGCGGCGAGTCTCCTCGCCCCACGCCAGGCCACTCGGATCAATCGGGAGCCCGCAGGGAAAGCCTGGAAAAATGGATAGCTCGCTATTGATCGAGGTCAATATCACCCCCCTCGATGGCGCGCTAAATAAGACATAACTTCTCTCCGGATTGGAGGTGTTCGATGTCCTCTTCAGCGCAGAAACTTCGATTGGGGGCGCTCATCGCCCTGGTGGTGGGCTCGATGGTCGGCGGCGGCATCTTCTCGCTGCCGCAGAACATCGCGGCCAGCGCCAGCGCCGGTGCGACGCTGATCGGCTGGCTGATCACCGGCGTGGGCATGCTGACCCTCGCCTTCGTGTTCCAGACCCTGGCCAACCGCAAACCCGCGCTGGACGGCGGGGTCTATGCCTACGCCAAGGCGGGCTTCGGCGACTACATGGGCTTCTCCTCGGCCTGGGGCTACTGGATCAGCGCCTGGATCGGCAACGTCAGCTACATGGTCCTGCTGTTCTCCACCCTCGGCTACTTCTTCCCGGTGTTCGGCGAGGGCAACACCCTGCCGGCGGTGATCTGCGCCTCGGTGCTGCTCTGGCTGCTGCACTTCCTGGTGCTGCGCGGCATCAAGGAAGCGGCCTTCATCAACACCGTCACCACCATCGCCAAGATGGTGCCGCTGGCGCTGTTCATCGTGATCGCCGCCATCGCCTTCAAGATGGACGTGTTCACCACCGACTTCTGGGGCAACGGCAACACCGAGCTGGGTAGCGTGATGGACCAGGTGCGCAACATGATGCTGGTCACCGTGTGGGTGTTCATCGGCATCGAGGGCGCCAGCATCTTCTCCGCCCGCGCCGAGAAGCGCAGCGACGTCGGCAAGGCCACGGTGATCGGCTTCGTCGGTGTGCTCCTGCTACTGGTACTGGTCAACGTGCTGTCCCAGGGCATCCTGACCCAGGCCGAGCTGTCGGGCCTGAAGAACCCGTCCATGGCCGGCGTGCTGGAGCACGTGGTCGGCCCCTGGGGCGCCCAGCTGATCTCCATCGGCCTGATCGTCTCGCTGGCCGGGGCCCTGCTGTCCTGGACCCTGCTCTGCGCCGAGATCCTGTTCGCCAGCGCCCGCGACCACACCATGCCGGAGTTCCTGCGCAAGGAGAACGTCAACCACGTCCCGGCCAACGCCCTGTGGCTGTCCAACGGGCTGATCCAGCTGTTCCTGGTCATCACCCTGTTCAACAGCTCCACCTACCTCAGCCTGCTGTACCTGGCCACCTCGATGATCCTGGTGCCCTACTTCTGGTCCAGCGCCTACGCGGTGCTCCTGGCCTTCCGTGGCGAGACCTACGAGAACGCCGCCGGCGAGCGCAACAAGGACCTGCTGATCGCCGCCATCTCCACCCTGTACGCCGTCTGGCTGGTGTACGCCGCCGGCATCCAGTACCTGCTGCTGTCCGCCCTGCTCTACGCCCCTGGCGTCATCCTCTTCGCCAAGGCCAAGCGCGAGCTGGGTCAACCCATCTTCACCGGTGTCGAGAAACTGATCTTCGCCGCCGTCCTGATCGGTGCCGCCATCGCCGCCTACGGCCTCTATGACGGTTTCCTCAGTCTGTAAGAGAAGGAGTTCGATATGTCCAAGAAAGCCCTCGGCGTCCATTCCGAAGCCGGCAAGCTGCACAAGGTGATGGTCTGTTCGCCCGGCCTCGCCCACCTGCGCCTGACCCCCGCCAACTGCGACGAACTGCTGTTCGACGACGTGATCTGGGTCAGCCAGGCCAAGCGCGACCACTTCGACTTCATGACCAAGATGCGCGAACGCGGCATCGAGGTGCTGGAGATGCACAACCTGCTGGAGGAGACCGTCCAGAACAAGGACGCGCTGGCCTGGATCCTCGACCGCAAGATCACCCCCAACAGCGTCGGCCTCGGCCTGCAGAACGAAGTGCGCTCCTTCATCGAGGGGCTGGAGCCACGCCGCATCGCCGAATACCTGATCGGCGGCGTGTCCGGCGCCGACCTGGCCAAGCACAAGGGCTCGGACGTGGCGAAGATGTTCAACGCCTACCTGGGCGAGTCCAGCTTCATCTTCCCGCCGCTGCCCAACACCCAGTTCACCCGCGACACCACCTGCTGGATCTACGGCGGCGTCACCCTCAACCCGATGTACTGGCCGGCGCGACGCCAGGAGACCCTGCTCGCCAGCGCGATCTACAAGTTCCACCCGGACTTCGCCAACGCCGACTTCCAGATCTGGTACGGCGACCCCGACGTCGACCACGGCGCGGCGACCCTGGAGGGCGGCGACGTGATGCCGATCGGCAACGGCACCGTGCTGATCGGCATGGGCGAGCGTAGCTCGCACCAGGCCATCGGCCAGGTGGCCCAGGCTCTGTTCGCCAAGGGCGCCGCGGAGAGAGTCGTGGTAGGCGGGCCCCGCCCGGGCCGGGCCGCCCCGTTGCCGTCG
>OGQD01001981.1_pt1 | contig 12141 bp, 7 predicted proteins | sample 1553091 | NCBI WGS metagenome assembly OGQD01 (sample SAMEA2580290, study PRJEB22360) | human gut metagenome | biome: human gut; feature: human-associated habitat; material: faeces | place: Denmark | collected 2008/2010
ACGATCGTATTGCGGGCGAACAACACCCGCTCGGGTGCCAGCGTCCGCTCGAGGTCCTTGCCCGTGCCGAACTCGATGTTCGAGCAGTCGATGAAGGTGTTGTCCGTCAGTTCGACATCCTCGACCTGGCAGTAGCGGTTGGGCAGCGAGTTGGGCACGGCATCCATCAGGGCCAGCGCCGAGAAGAAGCGCTCGCCGGCGATGCCCACCAGCGTGTTGCGGCGCACCTTGTGGCCGGCGTTGATCACGCGGATACCGCCCGTATTGCGTTTGCCGTGGCCCACGAAGAGGTTCTCCTCGACCGTATTGCGGTCGCCGTGGCGCAGGGCCAGCACACCCTCCGACTCGAAGAAGACGTTGCGGCGGATCGTATTGTCGCTCGACTTGATCGAAACCACCTCGACCTCGCCGTTGCAGCGGTCGAAGAGGTTCTCCTCGATGAGCGTATTGGACGACGAGTAGGCCTGCTGCGAGGTGCCGACACGGATCGTCTCGGCGCCGTTCGAACCGTAGACCGGACGCGGACCGAACCAGTTGTGGTCGATGCGGTGGAAGTTCTGCTGGCTGCGCTCCTCGTTGAGCATGACGATCAGCGTGACACCCAGATTGAGCTTGCCGGTCAGCGTGCAGTGGTCGACGCGGTTGTGGCGTCCGTAGAGCAGGATGTAGCTGTAGGCCATGTCGCGGCGTGCGGGGTTGTAACCGTCGACAACACACTCCGTCAGGCGGCAGTGGTTGGCCACCTCGCGGCCGTTGCGGAACTCGATGACCGAACCCGACGGCGCATGCCCGTCGCGGAAGCAGAGGCCGCTCACCTCGACCCATTCGCCCGCCAGACGCAACGTCGAAGTGCCCGTGAAGACCACTCCGCCGGGCGTCTGAGCCTCGATGCACAGGGGCTTTTTCTCGGTACCGCGGCCGAGCCATTTCAGCGTCAGATCGGTGTATACGCCATCTTCGATCACAATGCGGTCGCCGGGCTTCGCCTCGCGCAGCGTCGCGGCCACATCGCCTGCAGCCACGCGGTATTCACGCGCCGGGAGCGTCGCAGCAGCCAACACGGCCACCGTCAGCAACAGATATTTCAGCGATTTCATCATCTTCTTTCTTGCCGTTATTCGGTTTTCCACGAGCACCCGGCCGCCTCACGGATGGCATCCATGGCGGGCTGTACGTTGGGTTTGGCCGGAGCCGAGGTCAGCGAGGGCAGCGAGACACCGCGCTGACGACCGTAGAGTTTGTTGTCGTTCCACTCGATCTCGGGGACCGCAGGCTCCGTGGCGCAATCCACGGCGTAACCCGACGAGGTGGCCGAAACGGTGTTGCCCTCGATCACCGTCGAGACAACGGGCACCACCTGATTGCTCGAACTGCTCGCATAGTTGACATTCAGTCCGTACTTGCAGTCGTAGACCATGTTGTAGCGCACCTTGGCATTCTTGACCTGCCAGTAGCCGCTCAAAGCCGGATTCTCCTGCCCGCGCACCAGACAGATAGCCGACCGGTAGCCCGTACCGGCCAACCCCTCGAGGTAGTTGCGCTCGACGGTGTGTCCCTCGCCGATCAGGCGGATACCGCCCGTCCCCGACATGCCGTTACCGACGAAGTAGTTGCCCGTCACCGTGCAGTTGTTGCCGTGGCGCATGGTCAGCGTACCCTGGCACTCGACGAAGAGGTTGCGGCGGTAGGTGTTTCCGCACGACTTGTTCGAGACAATCTCGGCCTGCTCGCCGTGGCAGTGGTAGAAGTAGTTGTCCTCGACCGTGCAGGCGGCCTCCTGCATCGAGTAGGTGCTCGTGCCGATGCGGATGGTCTCCTGACCGTTGATCGCCTTGTCGTTATCGTCACGGAGCGTAGCGGGACGCTCAAAATGGTTTGCGACGATCGTATGGCGGGGCGTGATGCCCTCCTCGAGCCAGACAACCATCAGCGTGCCGATGTTGCGTTTGTCGCGGAACGTACACCCCTCGACACGGTGATCCGTGCCGTAGAGCGAAACCCACTTCGTGTCGGTTTCGGCATCCTCCCGCGTATTGTCGCCCGTAATGGCGCAGTCACGCACCGTGCAGTGCGAGGAGCCCTTGGCCAGCGTCACGACCGACTTGCCCGAGACGGGTTCGGGGTTGCGCCACCAAAAGCCCTCCACCTCGGCATACGTACCCGAGACCGAGATCCGCGACGTACCCGTGAAGCAGACCGCACCGGCCTTCTCGGCCCGCAGGATGACGGGTTGCTCGGCCGTACCGGCACTCTTCAACTCGGCGATCTGATCGCTGTAGAGTCCGTTGCGCCAGACGACGACCGTACCGGGCTGCAGCGTCCCGAGAGCCTTCAGTTCGTCGGCCGACGAGACATAGAGCGTCGTCTCGGGATCCGGGGTCGGATCGGAATCCTGTTCCTCGTCGGATCCGGCCCCCTGGGAGGTATTTCCGCTGCCCGCCGACGGCTCCACCGCGGAGGCTTCGCCCCCCGAGCAGGCCAGCGTCTGAATGGCCAGCAGCATCAACAATATGGTTTTACGCATCATGCCTGAGTTTCTTTTAAACGTCCCCGGAAACCCTCCTCCGGTCACTCCGGAAGAGGGTCTCCGGTTTCGTTCCCCAATTAACCTACTAAAAAACCGGTTTTTTATTCATTCAACGTTTTCGACCAGTAAAGATCAAATGTAATAAGTCCCGAGTAATCCGTTATTGATCCAGCCTTACCATCTGTACCCATCTGATTCGGATCTGCACAAGTCACATTCTTAATGACAATAAATCCCTGCTTATAAGCATTCTCGTAAGCTGTAGGTTTGTTTCCGAACGTATAGGTAGCATAACGGACTACAACCACATCGCCTACCAGCCAGTCTCGGTCGGTTCCAAAAGAGGGAGCAGATGAGCCCGTACTGTCATCGCACAGAGTCATTGATGTCAAAGTCCCGGCTTTGATCGCTTCAAAAACATCACCATCCTTCAATACTCGATATGCGGTAATAGGCGTTCCATAGGTTGAAGAAACAGACGTTCCATCACTAGTACGATGACACTTCAACTGTGTATCCTTATTCGAGACACTCTGCCAAGCCATCTTGCCCTTACTATCTGCCGAAACCATAAGATAGGGTTTGACAGCATAGTATTCGTCACTTGTAATCTTTGTCTTATCCAAGACATCTGCCTTTACTACAGGATTATTCTCCTCCAGAGCATAAGGATCGTAACGGTCATTCAACCATTTGTCTGCCGAAATAACAACTCCTTCATCGGGAACCAAGAAAGCGTGTTCTGAAGCTTCAAGCGTAAAATTCTTAGACGAACTAGAACCGCAACCAATGCTCAAATCCTTGTAGTAGTAGAACGGATAGACCTTGGCCGTGTCGAAGTCCACTTCGTTGCCGCCGTTGTAAAGCGCCTTCACGGAGACCTCCGTAGCTTCGGTGAACGTCACGCCGTCCGGAACAATGAACTGCGCCTCGACATCCGTCGGCTCGCCAACCAGCGCGGCGGCAACACCATCAACCTTGAAGCCCTCGATCGAGGCCAGGTTCTCACCCTTGACCGTCACCGTCTTGCCCAGATAGAACTTGTTGTCCGTGCCACCGTCCTGCGCCGTCATCGAGATCAGCTCCGGTTTGGCCGGACCTACGGGCGTCGTATCCACACGCCAGGCCGATGCCACCGTGGTCGTCTGTGCCGGAGTACCCCACTGTGCCGTCAGGGCAGCCTCGGCCACGACCGGATCGGGCTGCGCAATCGACGAGGGGAACTTCACCGTGACGCTGCCAGCCTCGGCCGACATCACGATCAGATCGTAGTCGCCCCACTTCATGCCGCTCACCAGATCGAGGTTCTGACCCATGAAGGTCACCTCGTCACCGATGATGTTCTGTGTGCCGTCGGGCTGCGATGCGGCATCGAACTTCGGCGTGTGAAGCGTGAAGAGCGTCTCGCCCGTCACGTCAATCGTCGCCGTGCCCCACTCAGCCGTGATGGCCATCTGGCTGTCACCGGCGGCATACTCCCCGGCCGGAACGGCCACCTTGATCTCCTCGGCCGATACCGACGCAAAGGCGGCCGCCTCGACCGTCACTTCGCCGAAGTGTATGCGGGTGATCTGCTCGAGGTTGCGGCCCGTGAGGGTCACCTCCGTGCCGACCGTACCCTCGGCCGGCGCGTAGGCCGTGATCAGGGCGTCGGTCACCGGTACGGTCACATAATACGGATAGTGGAAAATGACGCTCTCACCGTCGGCTCCGTAGACGTCGATCCACACCTGATAGGGAGCGTCCTGCTGGGCAAGATCCAGCGCCGGAACCTTGAATTTCAACGCCTTGATCGTCTTCTCGGTGATTTCAGCCTCCACCTCGTTCATCGTTACGTGCGACACCACGTCGAGGTTGAATCCCTCGGCCGAGATCTCCGTACCGACGTAGGCCCGCGTGCTGCCGCTCTCGTCGGTCATCGGCAAGAGGGTCGTCGAGTTGATCGAAGGCGTATGCTGAACATCGACCTCGCTCATCTCGGGGCCGCAGGCGGTCAGCGCCGCCAGCGATCCCGTAAGAAGAAGGGTCAGATATTTCGTGATTCGTTTCATCGTCGATTGGGTTTTAGGTTATTGTTGGTTTGCCAGTTTCGAGTAGTCGTAATCGTACTTCTGCCAGTAGCAGTTGAAGGTCACGTCACTCGACGAGGGGGCCTTCGTGTTGTTGTAGGTCTTGAAGTTGACCGTGCGGATGTGGAGGAAGCCGATCCGGCGGATGTTGGCGGCCACATTCTCGGCCGAACCGTCGTAACCGTAGTAGAGCACCATCAGCACGGCGTCGACATCCACCGCCGCGGCATCCGTGCCGGCCGTGTACTTGCCGGCGGCCCAGACGTCGCTGTTGAGCGTACCCTTGGCCGAACTGATGCCGATGCTGCCCACGGTCTTGGCCTCGACGTCGATCGGGAAGCTCTCCTCGTCGATGTGCTCCAGCGTCTGGTTCTTCACCTGGTCGATCAGCGCCTTCTCGGCGGCATTCGAAGAATCCAGGTAGCGGAACGTCAGCACCGGAGTGCCGTAGCAGTCGCCCTTCACGCCCGTAACGCGGTATTCGTCGGCCGAATTGTTCTCGAAGTAGAAGTTGCGCAGCTGACCCGTCGAGTTGGCCGGCGAGTTGACCTGCAGCTGTCCGGCGCTCACGCCCGAGAAGAAGAAGTAGGGGTTGACCGAATTGTACTGCTCCTCGGTGATCACCGCCTTGTTGGGCGTATTGCCTGCCGAGCAGGTCGCAGCCTGATACTGGTACGAGATCGGGTCGATGACCGTCCGCCAGTCGGAGTTGGCATAGACGCGGCCCGTCTGGGGCGAGAAGAACGACGACATCGACTCCACGTCGCGGCCCTGGGCCCAGACGCGCATGTTCTCCCAGAACATCAGGTAGGGAACGTAGACCACGAAGGATTCGCTGAGCGTGATGGTCTCGTTGCCGTCGAAGTATTCGGCCACGACGTTCGTCTCGGTATCACCGTCCTGGAAGTCTCCGGCCGGGACCGTGAAGGTCAGCGACGCGGGCTGTTTCGAAACCACCGCTTCGACGCCGCCGACCAGAATGCGGTCAACCTTGTCGAGATTCTCGCCCGTCAGCGTCACCGACTTGCCGACGGCCGTACGCTCCAGCACAACCGGCTGGTCGAAGACCGGAACCACTCGCACCACTACGATCGAGGGTGCCTCGTCGAGCGGCGTGGTCACCGACGAATTGCCGTCGAAATAACGCAGCGTGATGCGCACGTTGCCGTTCTCGACATACGGAACGCGGGCCACGATCTCCGAGGCGCTCTGCTCCTGAATGTCGCCCTCGTGACCGTTCTCCTGCCCCTCGGCCGTGAAGATCACCGCCTCGACGGCCGTGAGGTCCGAACCCGACAGCAGCAGCTGCTCGCCCATGACCACCGACTCCTGCAGCAGGGCCGGCTTCAACGACGGAACGGCATACGAATAGGTGAATTCGCTCTCCGATTCACCCTTGCCCTGGGTATTTTCGAGGATGATCCGCCCGTCGCGGCCGTTGGCTCCGGCCACGATCGACAGACGCGTATCCGACACCTTCTCCTTGATGACCATCTCCTGGTCACCGATGTAGGCCTTTGTCACACCGCTCAGGTGCTGACCCGTGATGATGATCTCCGCACCCACGGGGGCCGACGCCGGCGAGAAACTCTCGATCAGCGGCGCATAACGCGTCACGTCGTCCACGTAGGTCTTGTCGCAACCCGTCGCCAGCAGCATCCCGGCGGCCGTTGCAAAAGCACATATCCGATTCAAGATTCGTTTCATAGGTTTTTGCTGTTATCGGTTAGTATCCGGGATTCTGCGCCACATCGGGGTTGATGTTGATCACCGAGATGGGGATCGGAAGCAGCACCTGCCACTCCGAAATCGGATTGACCGTATAGTCGTATTCCGAATAGAAGAGCTCCGAAGAGAAGAAGTTGTTGACCGTCGTGACGGCAATGCCCCAACGCATCAGATCGAACCAGCGCTGGTTCTCGCAGGCCAGCTCCAGACGGCGTTCGTTGCGCACGGCCTCGCGGAAGAGGAATTTCGACGAGAGATCGGCCGTCGTATAGGTCGACACACCGGCGCGCTCGCGGATCATGTTCAGATAGCGCATCGCCTCGTCCGTGGGACCCGACGTCTCGTTGATCCACTCGGCCAGCAGCAGCGCCACATCGCCTACACGCAGCACCGGCCAGTCCTTTTCACCGTCGTACTCCGTGGTGATCGGCGAGAGGAACTTGTCGCACCAGCGGGCCTCGACCGTCAGTCCGGTCGTGGCGTTGTAGTAGCTCTCCTTCAGGGTTACCTCCTTGCGCTTGTCGGGATTCTCGGCCGTGCCGTTGTTGTTGAAGGCCGACACCAGATCGTCCGACGGATAGTTGTAGTGTTTGGGCGAACCCATGATCACGTTGTTGCCGTTGTTCAGCGGGCCGAAGAGCGTGCCGAAGGGACTTCCCAGGCCGACGTTGCCCGACAGGTAACGCACGGCGAAGATGATCTCCGGGTTCATCTCGTTGTCCGTGGCGAAGATCCGGTCGTAGGGAACCAGGTCGGCGCCGCTCTGCGGATTGCCGGCCGAAGCCAGCACCGAGCGCAGCAGATCGCCCGCCTTCATGTACTGCTCCGAGCCCACCTCGTAACGCGTCATGTAGACCTTGGCCAGCAGCCCCTTGACGGCCGGCATCGTAGCGCGGCCCTCGTCGCCCGAAGCCGCCTTCTCGGGAAGCATGCTGCCGTCGATGATGGCATTCAGGTCACCCTCGATCAGCGCGTAGATATCCTCCACGGGCGAACGCTGCATGTAACGCGCCTCGTCGGCGCCGGTCTTCTTCGTCACCAGGAACACCGGGCCCCACAGACGCACCAGATTGAAATAGAGGTGTGCGCGCAGGAACTTGGCTTCGCCTTCATACTGGGCGCGCTGAGTGGGATCCTCCACCACGTCGAGGTACGAAATCACCTTGTTGGCGCGGTCGATGGCCGCATAGGCGGCATTCCAGTAATCCTCGACCCAGGTGTGGGCCGTGGTGATGGTCCCCTGGTCGAGCTGTTCGATGAGCTTGGTATCCTGCGACGAGGAGCCGTTCACACGCATACGCGTGTTGTCCGACCGCAGCTCCGTCAGCGCCCACTCGTAGTACATGACATTGTGCAGGCCGTTGTAGGCGCCGATCACCAGGTTGTTCACCGCCGCGGCATCGGTCACATACTCGTCGGCCGCAATTTCGGAATAGGGGTACTGATCCAGGTTGCAGGCGCCCAGAGCGAGCGTCAGGATCATCGAACCGATATATTTGAGCGTAGTTTTCATCTTCGTTCCGGGGTGTTAGAAGTTAAGGTCGATGCCGAACGTGAAGGTCGACGTGAGGGGGAATCCGCCGCGCTGGTAACCGTCGATCAGCGGGCTGGCATACTGGTTGGTGGTCGAACGCGACTCGGGGTTGATACCCTTGTAGTCGTCGCTCCACAGGTAGAGGAGGTTCGAACCCGTGACGTAGAAGCGCAGGCCGTTCAGACCCAGTTTGCGGGCCGACTTCTTGGGCAGCGTGTAGCCCACCGTCAGATCGCGCAGACAGAGATACGAGGCATCCTGCAGGCCGAGATCCGTCAGCATGATGTCGTAACCGTTCTTGGCATAGGGCGTCTTGCCGTCACCGCGGTGCGTGTCGCTCACCCAGCGGTTCTCCATGTAGGCGCGGTTGTACTTGTGCGACTCGTTGTAGTTGATATCGCCGTTGAGAACCGTGACACCCTGCACGCCCTGCAGCAGGAACGAAACGTCGAAGTTGCCGATGCGGAAGTTGTTGGTCATACCCCACGTGAAGTCGGGATAGGGATCGCCCAGCACCACGCGGTCGTTGTCGTTCAGTTCGCCGTTGCCGTCGGCATCCCACAGCCGCAGTCCGCCCGGCAGAGAAGTGCGGATTGGCATTGATCTCGTCGTAGTTGTTCCACACGCCGAGGCTCTTGAAGCCGTAGTACTGGATCAGCGGGTCGCCGACACGGGCGATGTAACTTTCCGAACGTTCGCCCTGGGTGATGACCTGCGTCTCGCCGCCGATCTCGAGCAGCTTGTTGCGCGTGAGCGAGAAGTTGACGGTCGTCGACCACTCGAATTTCTTGTGGTTGATCTGGTGCGTGTCGAGCTGGATCTCGACTCCGGCATTACGCACCTTGCCGATGTTGTTCCAATAGGACTGGAATCCGGTGAACGACTGCGTGGGCTGTTCGAAGAGCAGCGCCCGGGTCACCGAATAGTAGCCGTCGAGCGTCAGAGCAATCTTGTTGTCGACGAAGCCCGCATCCAGACCGAAGTTCCACTCGTCGGTCTGCTCCCACGTAATGTTCGAGTTGGCCAGCGTCGAGGAGGTGTTGGCCGAACCGGGGGTCAGCGAGCCGTTGCCCGCACCGGTGGGATAGTTGGCCGAATTGAGCACCTCGAGGGCTGCCACATAGTCGATGTTGTTGTTACCCGTCACACCGTACGAGGCACGCAGTTTGAGGTTCGAGAAGACGCGCTGCTCCTTCATGAACTGCTCCTCGGAGATGCGCCAGCCCACCGATACCGAGGGGAACCAGGCGTTGCGGTTGCCCGACGAGAAGAGCGACGAACGGTCGAGTCGCAGCGAGGCCGACAGCAGATAACGGCCGTCGTAGCTGTAGGAGAGACGTCCCAGATAGGATTCGAGCACCTCGTTCGGGTAGCGGAAGGTTCCCGTACCCTCGCCGTTGCCGTTGTTCTCGGAGGCCAGCTCGAAGATCGTGGCGGCGTTGAGCGTATGGATGTTGTCCGTCGGGAAGCCCGTGCCGCTCAGGGCCACGTTCTGCACGCGGGTCGACTCGGCCGTGTAACCGGCCAGGATGTCCAGTTCGTGGCGGCCGAAGGTGCGGTTGTAATTGAGCGTGTTCTCCGTCAGCATGTCGACATAGAGCGAGCTGGTGAAGGTGGCCTCACTGGCCGTACCGTCCTTCGTGGCGTTCTTGTTGGCGTAGCTGTACGAGGGGCGGTAGCGCACGTTCACACCGTTCGAGGTCTTGAACTGAAGGCCCTTGCAGATATCCACCGTCAGATAGACGTTGGCCATGCCCTGGAAATTCTCGTTCCAGCGCGTGGTGTTGGCCATCACGCTGCGGGGGTTGTTGTTGGCCGAGTTGAAGGGCGATGCGGCCGTTGTATTATAGGTGGGATTGCCATACTCGTCGGGATCGCCGATCGGCGCAAAGAGGTTGTTGAAGTGGCTGCCGCGGGCAAATCCCGTATAACCGGTCAGGGCCGTGGTCCAGGCGTTGTGGTAGACGGGCAGGAACGACGGTGTACGGTAGAAGTCGATGAAGTTGTTGCGCGGGCGCGAGGCCTTCTGGTAGTTGGCCGAGACGTTCACGCCGAAGGTGACGGCCTTCGACAGGTTGGCGTCCACCTTCGTACGGAAGGTCACCTTCTGCACCTCGTTCTGGAGCATGATACCCTGATCGCGGGTCCAGGCGGCCGACGAATAGTAGCGGATGTCGCGTTTGCCGCCCTGAACGGAGAACTGGGCGTTGGTGACACTGGCCGCATCACGCAGACCTTCACGCTGCCAGTCGGTCGAACCGATATTCTGCTCGATCCAGGCGGCAACCTTGTCCTGCGTCTTGACGGCCGGGCCTCCCCAGGCGGCCTCACGCTCCTGCCACTCGAGGTATTCGGTGGCGGTCAGCAGATCGTGGAGCTGGTAGGCCCACTTGACGCCCTGATAGAGTTTGACCGAATAGCGGGGTTTCTCGGACGAACCGCTCTTGGTGGTGATCATGATCACACCGTTGGCGGCACGCGAACCGTAGATGGCGGCCGAGGCGGCATCCTTCAATACCTCGACAGACTGGATGTCCGAAGGGTTGAGCGTCTGCAGACCGTCGGGAACGGGATAGCCGTCGATGATCACCAGCGGCGAACTGTCGGCCGAAATCGAGCCCGTACCGCGCACGCGGATCGAAGGCATGACACCCACCTCGGAGGTGGTATTGTTGATCGTCAGACCGGGGATCTGACCCTGAAGCGCCGTCGTAACGTCCGAAACGGGACGGTCGGCCAATACGCTGCCGTCGATCTTGGCGATCGAACCGGTCAGGTGCGACTTCTTCTGTACGCCGTAACCCACGACAACCACCTCGTCGAGCTCGGCGGCCTCGGGTTCCATCTTCACATTGATCGTAGTCTGCTTTCCGACCTTGATCTCCACCTTCTTATAACCGACATACGAGAATTCGAGCAGGGTCTCCTCCCCGGGAACGGAGAGCGAATAGGAACCGTCAATTCCGGTTGCGGTTCCGGTTGCCGGGGGCGGATCCTTCACCACCACGGAGACACCGATCAGAGGGCCGTTCTCATCACTGACCAGACCGCGGACCGTGATTTTCTGCGCATGGACAGTTGCCGCGCCAACCAGCAGAGCCAGCAGCATCAGCGACTTCAGCAAGTAATTTTTAGCCATAATGCAGTTTTAAGTATAGGTTAGTTTATTGATTATATGGCACTTACAAAGGCCCGGAATCACCCGTCTGGTTAACCAAACTGGATTACCAAACTGGTGTACCAATTTCGAACCGAGCACAAAGATATAGAAAAAAAGGTTAACGGACCAAGATTAAAACGAAAATTTTTACCCTTCGGAACCATTTTTTTTGAAGCGGGAAAAGCGGAAAATCGACACACCGAAAATCGGGTTGTCGGAAAGGTCGGAAGAAATATTCCAATATTGTCCGAAGAGGGAACAGGGCGTGCCGTTGACCCGGCGACGCGGAAAAGTCATGCGGAGCATAAGCCCCTGAGACACGGACAAAAGACCGGAATCCGGACAAACGCCGGAAGTCGTTTTACACATTTAAATAAAAGAGCCAATACTTCGGGTTATTTTTCATAAAACGACACACCTTTTTAATAAATCAACGCGAAATATTGTCATTCTGCTGAAAATTTGTAACTTTGTAAAAACCGAAAACCAACCAACCGCGAACTATGCCAAAACGAGAACTCTTACTGGGAGACGAAGCCCTCGCACTGGGGGCCCTCCATGCGGGACTGTCGGGTGTCTATGCCTATCCGGGCACACCCTCGACCGAAATCACCGAATACATCCAGGGACATCCCCTCGCCGCCGCGCGCGGCGTCCACCGCACGTGGTCGTCGAACGAAAAGACGGCCGTGGAAGAGGCGCTCGGCATGTCGTTCGCCGGCAAACGCGCGCTGGTCTGCATGAAGCACGTGGGCATGAACGTGGCGGCCGGCGCCTTCGTCAACTCGGCGATGACGGGAGCCAACGGCGGGCTGGTCGTCGTGGCGGCCGACGACCCCTCGATGCACTCGTCGCAGAACGAGCAGGATTCGCGCTTCTACGGGAAATTCGCCCTCGTGCCGACGTTCGAACCCTCGACGCAGCAGGAGGCTTACGACATGGCGAAGGCCGCGTTCGAACTCTCGGAGCGGTTCCGGATTCCGGTGCTGATGCGCCTGACGACCCGCATGGCCCACTCGCGGGCGGTGGTCGAGGTAACGGAACCCCGGGCCGAAAACGAACTGCACGCGCCCGCCGACACCCGCCGGTGGGTGCTCATGCCGGGCAACTCGCGCGTGAGGTA
>OGQD01001983.1_pt1 | contig 12133 bp, 9 predicted proteins | sample 1553091 | NCBI WGS metagenome assembly OGQD01 (sample SAMEA2580290, study PRJEB22360) | human gut metagenome | biome: human gut; feature: human-associated habitat; material: faeces | place: Denmark | collected 2008/2010
AATTTGTGCCGAGCCCCAAGACGACGCGCTTCATGCACGGCTCCTTGTCATTTCGACCGAAACGTAATCGAACACCGCGTTGATGGGCGCTTCCGGCTTTTTCAGCTCCACCGTCACGCTCTGCACCTTCGGGTAGTTCTCCAAAATCGCATCACATACCACCTGCGCCGCGCGCTCAATGAGGTCGTATTTCTGCGCCGTGAACACCGCGTTCACCGTTTTGCGCACGGCGGCGTAGTTCACGGTCTCGTTGAGATCATCTGTCTGCGCCGCGCGGGAAATGTCCGCCTGCATCGCAATGTCTAAAATAAACTTCTGGCCGTTTTCCTTTTCCTCCGGGTTCACGCCGTGGTAGGCAAATATCTCAAGGCCCTTAATGCGTATTGTTTCCATTTTTATACTCACTTTCTGAATTGCTTTATCGCATCCGCTACGCGCGCCGCCTGCACCGCTTCAAACGTATCGTGCGCGCGCACCATGTCTGCGCCGAACAGCACCGATGCCGTATGTGCCGCCACCGTGCCCGCCATGCGGTCTTCAAACGGTGGGTTGCCGCAAACAGCACCGATAACGCGTTTTCTTGACGCCGCCATCAAAAGTGCCGTACCCGGCACGCGAAGCTTCTCCGGGTTTGCGATAAGCGCGAAATTTTCCTCATTTGTCTTGCCAAAGCCGATGCCCGGGTCGAAGCAAAGGCGATTTTTATTGACGTCATGCTGTTCCGCTTCCGTCGTTTTCTTCTCAAAAAATGCCCGAACGCGTTCCAAAATGTCGCCGCCCGCGCCGTTCAGATCATCCGGATCGCCGGGGTGCATCACGATGCAGCCGCAGTCGGTGTTTTCCACCGCGCGCCACATTTCCGGTGCAAAACCCGTCACGTCGTTGATGATATGTGCGCCGGCTTTGAGGGCTTTTTCCGCCACCTCGGGGTAAAACGTGTCGATGGAAACAGCAAGATTCGTCTTCTCCGCAACTGCCTTCACCACGTTTTCAATGCGCGCCCATTCTTCTTCGGACGAGATGCGCACACTGCCCGGGCGGGTGGACTGCCCGCCGATGTCCACAATGTCCACGCCCTGCGCTTCCATCTCTACCGCGTGGCGCACCGCTTTTTCGGAGTCAAAATACTTGCCGCCGTCGGAAAACGAATCCGGCGTCACGTTCAAAATGCCCATCACATAGGTTCTGTTCAGCGGAAAGCGTTTTCCCGCCGCGTAAAATTCCGTCATATCGGTCTCCTTACTTTGCGAGCAGCAGCATGACCTCGTTGCGGGTCTTCGCTTCCGTGCGCATGCAGCCGCGCAAGGCAGAGGTCTGCGTCAAAGCGCCCGCCGCACGCGCGCCGCGCATCGTCATGCACAAGTGCTCCGCTTCAATGAATACCGCCACGCCGCGCGGGTTCAGGTTTTCTTCGATAAAGTCCGCAATCTGCGCCGTCAGACGCTCCTGCACCTGCGGACGCCGAGCAAAGCAATCGACAATACGGGCAAATTTGGAAAGCCCGATGATCTTGCCGTCGCGCGGGATATACGCAATATGGCACTTGCCGATGAACGGCAGCAAATGGTGCTCACATACGGAGTAAAGCGGAATGTCCCGCACAAAAACGAGCTCGTCATGCTCGCCCTCTTCGTGGAAAATTTTGAGATGCTGCTTCGGGTCGGATTTTAACCCCGAGAAAATCTCCGCATACATGCGTGCCACACGGTTCGGCGTTTCCTGCAGGCCCTCGCGCTCCGGGTCTTCTCCGACAGCCAGCAGAATTTCCCGCACCGCTTTTTCGATTCGTTCCAGATCCATAAATGAACACCCTTTCCCTCATGTTTCTCGTTTCCGTCATTATAGCACAGAAGCTGAGAAAAAGAAACGGCCCGCAGCGAAATTTGCCGCAAACCGTGCTTTCTTCAAAACAGATCGAGCATGTTGTCTAAATATATTTCTTCCCGCACGCGCAGCCGGTATTCCGGCTTTGTCATGTAGTAAAGCAGAAATTCCAAAATGAGCGCACTGCCGAGTCCCCTGCCTTCAATTTTAAAGTTCGTGAAGCCCATCGGCAGATACACGTTCTGTATATCTGCAACACCGATAAAACCCGGGTTCTCCATCGCCTTTGAAAAGCGGTAGCCCTCCTTTGCGTTCGGCGCGGTGCAGATATGCTCCGGGCCGTCTATACCGAGGTTTTTGCGGCTCACGGCCTCATAGCACGCTTTGCGGTCTTTGCAGCCGAAAGAGCAGCACTCGTTGCAGAGAAATTCCGCCTTGTCCTTCAGCGCCTGCGGCAGCGCGTTCAGCTTCTCAACTTGTTTATTCAGCCGAAAATCCGGCACGACAAACCGAAAATCTTCGCGTTCGAGCTCCCGTTTAAAGTCTTCAAAGTCCGTCAGCACCTTCGTCGTAGACGAAACAAAATACAGCCCCGGGTACGTCTTTTTTAAATAGTCTAACAGTAAATCGGAATGCACGATCACGCCGTTTTGCGGGCTTTCGCTTTCCGCAAACAGCTTGCACAGCGTGTTGCACTTCGGGTCGGATAAATGCTTTTCCTCCAACAAAGAATTGCTGAACGTCAGCCGCGCGGAGATGTTATATTCCCGCATGAGCGAGAGTACCGCGCGCGGGTCGTGCTCGCCGTCGCCGAGGCGTCCGCCGCCCCAAAGGCAGTCCGCCGGCGCGCCGTAAACAGACGCGATCTCGCACCACTCGTAAAAATATTCTCTGTGCGCTCCGTACAGCGGCAAAAACACACTGTACAGCTCGAAAAATTCAAATAAGCCGGGCAAATGATAGTACGCTGTCACGTTTCCCTCCGATTTAATCCCCGTACGGGTCGGCAATGGCTTCCGAAAGCTCCGTGCCGTCCTCCGCCACCTGCCGCACCGTCACACGGTCGCCTTTTTCTATGTCGTCCGCCGCACAGGTCACGGCGTATTCGGACAGGAACGTCGTCTCCTTCGCGTTGCCGTCCACGTAAATCACGCTGTACGGCGTGAAATTTTTGCCGCGCACCATCAGCATATCGTTCTGCACATACGCCGTGTTCACGGTGATGTCCCGCGTGCCGAAGCGCATGTCGGTCTCCTCAAACGGCTGCTCGCCGTGGTACACCACACGGTCGCCGTACAGCATGTCGTATTGCAGCGTGCGCAGCTCCGTTTCGTATGCACCGCGCCACGGGTTTAACTGGTGGAATTTCGTCAGTGTGCCTACGTTGATGTCTAAAAGCTCCAAAACACGGGACGAAAGCTGATACGCCTTCACGTTTCTATCCGCGCCCCCCACGCCGCAGTTGCTCCAAATGACGTACTCCGTTTCAAACAGGCCGCCCGCAGAAAGGTCCAGCATATCCTTGCTGATCTCCAGCGACGGCATGTGGTCGCCGTACAGCACCAAAACGGTCGGCTCCTCCCACGTCGTCAGCACATCGGTCAACGTGCGCAGAAATTCATCCACCTCGTGAATCTGCGTCGCGTAATATTCCATTTGTCCGCGCAAAGCGGGGTCTTCTATGCCGGAAAGCACTTTGATATCCGCCGTCTCGCTCTCCTCCGGATACGCGCCGTGCGGCTGCACCGAAATGGTGTAAATAAGGTCGCGTTCCTTCGTTTCGGAAAGCGCCCGCACAATCTCTTTTGTCAGAATCTTATCCTTCGCCCAGCCGATTTCGTTTGTCTCCACGTGGTTCATGTATTCAAGCGTCGTGAATGAATCGAACCCGAGCTTCGGGAACACGATGTTGCGGTCATAGAACGTCGCCGTGTTATTGTGAATGACGTGCGACGCGAGCCCAAGTTTTTTTAAGTCATACGCGATGGACTCGCACGGCGTTTCCTGCAAAATCGTCTTGTACGGATATTCGCCCGTGCCGAAGTCCTGCACATTCATCTGCGTGATGACCTCAAATTCCGTGTTCGCCGTGCCCGCGCCGACGGACGGCGCGGTGAAATACCCGCTGGGGCATGTCTCCTTCAGCTCTTCAAAATACGGCACTGGGTTTTCGGAGAACGTCACGTCTTTTAAGCGGTTCACGTCGAAAAACGACTCCAGCTGCAAAAAGATGATGTTCGGCACGTCCTCGGGCGCTTTGTCCTTTGTGCGCAGCACCTCCGCTGCAATGGCGCGCACGCGGCGGGCGGAGTAATCCTCCGGCCGGTCGATACCCGTGTCAACGAGACTGCGCGTAAACGTGTACGTAAAGCCGTAATTCTCTGTCAAACGGATAACATCCGTATATGTATTCTCACCGAAGCCTAAGGACGTCGGCAGATACGGAATGACAATGCACGCGCAAAGGAGTATCACGCTCACCGCCGTGTTAAAGAGCCGGTGCACCGGGCTTTTCGGGCACTTTTTAAAAAGCATCACAAGCCCCGCAAGCAGCAAAATCACCGCAATAACAAGCAAAATAAATGCCGGTACGCTCATGTAAATGCCGATAAACGACCAATCGAGCTGCAAAATCGCAAAATCAATGGCGGAAAGCGGCGAAACGCGGTAGCTGAGCACATATAAATTCGCAATGCCAAGTCCAAGCCACACCGTGCCGATCAAAATGCCGAAAAACCACCGTCGCTTGGAAAACAGGCACAGCGAAAGGGAAAACGTCAAAATCAGCACGTTTTCCAAAAATGCCAGCGGATGCGATTCGAGCAGCACCAAAACAGCGGAAAGACTCTGCCTGTCCATCAGTTCTATGACGATATTCAAAAATAATCCGCCGAGAAAGCACCCCAAAATACCCCGAATGCGCGTTCCCTTTTCAAACAATCCGCACAGCGTATGTAAAAACCGCCTGATGTCCTCCACCCCCGGTCTCCTGCTCGCAGTTTCTCAGAACTGCGTATTCAGCATGATTATAAGACCGAAAATGAATTTTTTCAAGCGGTTTCAACTTAGTATTTTCTTAAAATTTTTGGGTCCGCATTTCACGTTTCACGCGCCTTTGCAGCCTGAATTTCTTTCACATCCACGCCGCGTGGGGCAATGTTCTCCGTATACGTCTCATAACAGTCCCCGTTTCTGCGTTTTTACGCGAACTGTGCGTTATACAAATGTCGGTAGAATGTGTCGCCCTGCATCAAGCTTTCATGCGTGCCGCGCTCCACAATCTCGCCGTCGCGCACGACTAAGATCATATCCGCGTTGCGAATGGTCGATAAGCGGTGCGCAATGACAAAGCAGGTCTTGTCCGCCATCAGCGTACGCATGGCCTTTTGTATGCGCAGCTCCGTGCGCGTATCGACGTTTGAGGTCGCCTCGTCCAGAATGAGCAGGGACGACTCCAGCAGCATCGCGCGTGCAATGGTCATCAGCTGCTTTTGTCCCTTTGAGATATTCGCGCCGTCGTCCTCGAGCACCGTTTCGTAACCGGCCGGCAGCGTCCTGATGTAGTCATGGATGCCGCACGCCTTGCACACGCGCTCCACGTCTTCGCGCGTCGCCTTTTCGCTGCCGTAGGCGATGTTTTCATACACCGTGCCCGTAAAAAGCCATGTGTCCTGCAAGACCATGGAGTAATTGAGGCGCAAACTGCGGCGCGTCAGGTCTTTGATCGGCTTATGGTCAAGCGTAATCTCTCCGCTGTCCACATCGTAAAAGCGCATCAGCAAATTGATGATGGTCGTTTTGCCCGCGCCCGTCGGGCCCACAATGGCCACAAGCGCGCCCTTCGGCACATGCAGCGAGAGATCTTTGATGATCTGTCTGTCCTTTGTGTAGCCGAAGTTCACGTGCGAAAGGTCTACGTCACCCTCAGCTTCGGTAAGGCCTTCGGCATTCGGACTGTCCGCGACCTCGGGCTCTTCATCCAGTAAGCGGAACACGCGCTCCGCCGCCGAAAACGCCGACTGCAATTCGCCGATGATGTTCGCGATTTCGTTGATCGGCCCGCTGAACTTGCGGGAGTACAGTACAAAGCTCGAAATGTTGCCGATAGAGATTGACCCGCCCAAAAACAGCAGTGCGCCGAAAAAGCTGACGAGTGAAAGCGAAAGGTTGTTGACGAAGTTGACGGAGGGTCCCACCATGCTGCCGTAATAATCGGCGCGGTAGTACGCGTCCACGGTCTCGTCGTTCTGTTTATCGAGCTTCTTAATGGTGTTTTCTTCTTGGCTATACGCGCGCAGCGTTTTCTGCCCGCTGATCATTTCCTCCACAAAGCCGTTCAGCTCGCCCAGCTTTGCAGAGCGCTTGCGGAACAGTGGCCGCGTAAAGCCCGTGATCTTCTTCGTCATGAACATCGAAAGCGGCACAGTGAAAACAAACACCAACACAAGCGTCGGCGAAATGGAAAGCATCATGATGAGCGCGCCGATGACCGTGACGGCGCTCGCGAACACCTGCACCATATCATTCGTAAGCGAGGTGTTGATGGTGTCGATGTCATACGAAATACGGCTCAAAATGTCGCCCGTCTGGTGTGTATCGAAGTACCCCACGGGCAGCTCGCTCAGCTTTTGGAACACATCGTGCCGCATCGTGTTCACCACGCGGCGGCTGATGACGATCATAAGGCGCGTCAGCGCATACGAAAGTGCTGCGGATATCGCGTACATCACAACCATCAGAACGCCGTAGCAGCCCACCTTTTCAAAATTGACTTTGCCGCGGCCGAGCTCCATCGCATCCACTGCAAGACCCGAAATGTACGGTCCCGCCAGTGAAAGCAAATTGCCGCCGACCGTCAGTAAAATCGCCCCGAGCATCAAATATTTGTAGCGCATCAAATACGGCAAAAGGCGCGACAGCACCGCCTTTTTTTTTCTTTTGGGCTTTTCGTGTTTTTCCGTTTGCACGGTTTCCGGCCTTTTCATGCGTGCACCTCCTTTGCGAGTCCCTCGCCGATCTGCGACTCCCCGATCTCACGGTAAAGCGGACAGGTCTCCATCAATTCTTCGTGCGTACCCATGCCGATGACATTGCCGTTTTCGAGCACCATGATTTTTTCCGCATGCATGATGGAACTGATGCGCTGCGCAATGATGATCTTTGTCGCGTCCGCACAATGCAGGCGAATTTCTTCACGCAGCTTCGAGTCCGTCCTGTAATCGAGCGCGCTCGAGGAGTCGTCCAACAGCAAAATGTCCGGGTCGCCCGCCAACGCGCGCGCAAGCAACAGTCTCTGTTTCTGCCCACCCGAAAGGTTCGCGCCCTTAATGGCGACCGGCGCGTCCAGGCCGCCCTGTTCTTCAATAAATTCCAGCGCCTGTGCGCGTCGTGCCGCTTCCAAAAGCTGCTCATCCGTCAGGTTTCGCCCTAAGCGGATATTCTCGCGTATCGTGTCCTTAAACAGCGTGTCGTTTTGGAACACCACGCCGAACTTCGCGCGTAAATCGGACGTCGCGTAGTCGCGGATATCCACGCCGTCTATTTTCACGGAGCCCTCCGAAACGTCGTAGTAACGCATGAGTAAACGAATAATCGTCGATTTACCCGCGCCTGTCGCGCCGATGATGCCGAGCGTCTCGCCGCGCTTTAACGCAAAATCGATGTTCCGCACCGCAAAGCTGCCGCGCGCATAGCGGAACGTCACGTGGTCAAACTCCACATGCGGCGCGTCCTTCGGCAAAAAGCTGAAGTGCGGCTCAGTCTCGAAAAGCTCCACCGGCGTGTCCAGCACTTCCAATACACGCGCAGAGGAAGCCGATGCGCGTGAAAGCATCATGAAAATGCGGTTAATCGCCATTAAAGCGTTCAAAACAATGGTATAAAGGTTCATAAACGCGATGATCTTGCCGATCTCGGAGGTGCCGTTGTTTACGCGCACCGCGCCCACCGTGATGACCGCCACAATGCCGAGGTTCAGCAAAAGGCTCATCACCGGGTTGATGAGCGCCATGGTGCTCTCTGCCGTGCGCTCCTTTTCGGTGAGGTCGTCGTTCACCTTCTTAAACCGCGCACGCTCATAGTCCGATTTGGAAAGCGCCTTGATGACGCGCACGCCCACGGCGTTTTCACGCACCACGCGCAGCATGGAATCGGAAGCCTTCTGCACGATCTTAAAAAGCTTCGCACCTTTTCGCGAGACGTAAAACACAATTACGCCCACAATGGGCAAGGACGCCACCATAATGAGCGTCAGCATCAGATCCATCGTCAAGGATACGATGATGCCGCCAAAAAGCAGCAGCGGCGCACGGATGCCGATGCGCTGGATCATGCCAATCGTCTGGTGCAAAACGTATGTATCGCTCGTCATGCGCGAAATAAGCGACGGAATTGTGAACGCATCGACCCTGCTTTCCGAAAGATACGAGATCTTTTGGAACAGGTCGTGCCGGATCTGCCGCGTGCAGTCACGCGCCACAGCGGACGCCATGCGGTTCGCCGTAATGTTGCCGCCCCACGCAATAAGCGAGCACACGATCATCAATCCACCCCACAGACATACCGGGCGAATTTCTTTCAGCGGGATCAGATCGTCAATGATATACGACAAAATCCACGGAATCGCGAGCTCCACAAGCGTGCCGACCGCCTTAAAGCTGATGCCCATGCCCATACGCGGCAAAAACGGTTTTAAATACACCGCCAGTCTTTTCAAATTACATGCCCTCTTTCCCCTAAGAAGCTCTCAATAGTTGTATTTGCAACTATTATAGCGTATCCCGCACAACTTTTCAATATAACCATGAAATATTTTGGTAAATTTAAGCCTTTGCTTGACAAAAAGCCCCCCCGTGGTATAATAGACAAAATTTGTCGTTTGCGAAAACGAAGGAGGGAATTCCATGATCCACACAGATTTTGACCCGGAGAAAACAGCCGTCATTGAGCCGAGCGAATTCTATCACCCGATGGAAAATATGCCGGAAGCACTCATCGGCGTGTTCTCACGCCCGCTTACGGAGAAATACGCGGCGGAATTTCACGGCGAAGTCATCATGCAATATCAGGACTGCAACGGTGGAGAACCGGTCTATCGCTGCACTGCGCCGAACGGCACCGCGTTTGCGCTGATGTGCATGCGCATCGGCGCGCCGTCTGCCTGCGGCATCATGGAAGAGATGATCCCCCACGGCGTGAAAAAGTTTTTGATGCTCGGCTCCTGCGGTGCACTCGATCACGCCATCACCGCCGGGCACATTCTGGTACCCTACGCCGCCGTGCGTGATGAGGGCACAAGCTACCACTACGCCCCGCCCGCCGAGGAAGCCGTACTCGAGCCTGCCTGTGTAGATGCCGTCTGCCAAGCGCTCGAAGACATGGACGCCCCCTATGCCCGCGTGAAAACGTGGACGACCGACGCATTCTTTCGCGAGACGCGCGGCAAGGTTGAAAAGCGTTTAAAGCAAGGCTGCTCCGTCGTCGAGATGGAATGTGCCGCCATGGCGACCGTCGCGGCGTTCCGAAACGTCAAATTCGCCCAGTTCATGTGGGCGGCAGATTCCCTTTCCGGCGAAAAATGGGACGCCCGCAACTTAAATAAGCTCGGCACAGATGCCGGCGAGATCTACATGGAAGCCGCCATCCGCACCTTGGAGTACCTGTAAACATACAAAAAAGGTTAAGAAAACCTGAATTCTCCCCGCACAGACTGGAAATGTGCGGGGAGTTGTATTATACTATATAAAATGGGTTTTATGGGAAAGTCGCAAGTCCGTTCCGCAGAGTCGGAATTTCAGTACGATTGAGTCAAGAAAGGAACATGAATATGAACGTAAAACATGAAGAATTGACCGTCCGCGCCTTATATGATCTCAGCTACACCGCGGCGCGCCCGCTGCTTGAAGCCTGCACCTACCCGTGGGAGGCGCTGCCGAAGATCGGCGAGTTCATTAAAGCGCTCGGCAAAACACTTTCGCCCGAAGAATACGAACAGCGCGGCGAAGACGTGTGGGTCGCGAAAAGCGCCAAGCTTTACCCGAACGTCTACATTGCAGGCCCCACTATCATCGGGCCGGAGACCGAGGTGCGCCCCGGCGCATTTATCCGCGGCAACGCGCTCATCGGCGCTGGCTGCGTCGTCGGCAATTCCACCGAGGTGAAAAACGCCATCCTGTTCGACGGCGCGCAGGCCCCGCACTATAACTACATCGGCGATTCCGTCATGGGCCATAAGGCCCACACCGGCGCGGGCGCCGTCACGTCGAACTTAAAGCAGGATCACTCGAACGTCACCGTCTTAAAGGACGGCGAACGCGTAGAGACCGGCATGCGCAAATTCGGCGCCATGCTGGGCGACCACGCCGAAATCGGCTGCGGCGGCGTTTTGAATCCCGGCACGGTCGTCGGCAAAAACGCACGCGTCTATCCGCTTTCCATGGTGCGCGGCTTCGTGCCCGCGAACCACATCTATAAAAAGGCCGGTGAGGTCGCCGAAATTCACGACTGATCTTCGCCGTAAAGAAAAGAGGTCTTTATGGAGCTTTTAAAGCAACTCATCACGCGCATACTCGGCTCCGGGCTGCTTTCCACCGCCCTTGTGCTCGTGCGTGCCGTCACCGTCCTGATGGTTTTGTACGTTATCTGGCGCTGCTATACCTCGTTTAAAAAGGGACAGCGCCGCAAAGACCCGGTCGTCATGCTGGAGGATGCCGCCACCGGCGCGCATTTCCCCGTTTTGTACTGGGAAAATTCCATTGGGCGCAGCCGCAGCTGCGATATTCAAATACCCGATAATTCCGTTTCGCGCGACCATGCCGTTTTAATGCGCCGCGAAGAGGGCTGGTTCGTGTGCGATACCGGCTCCCACGCCGGCACACGCGTGCGCAATAAACAGATCACAGAGCCCACGCTCGTGCAGATCGGCGACAAAATCCGCATGGGATCCACCACGCTCACGCTGCGTAACGCGTCCGACGTGCCGCAGAAAAAGCGCAGCATGTTCACCGGCTTTTCCAAAGAGGCGGCGTCCCCCTTTAAGCTGATGCTCGTCGTCACGCTCGTTCAGATGTCGCTCACCTTGCAACTGATGATCGGCACAGGCGAATTCCGCCTCTACCCCGCCGCACCGTTCGTGATTCTGTTCACGGCAAGCTGGGTGCTGTACTTTTTCTCCCGCCGCATCTTAAAGCGCGTCAGCTTTGAGATTGAAACCGTTGGACTGCTCCTCAGCAGCATCGGCATCCTGCTCCTCAGCGGTGAGGGGCTCGACACCGTTAAAATGCAGATTGCCGCGTTCGGCATCGGCATTGTGCTTTTCTGCTTCCTTGTTTGGTTCATGAGCGACCTCGAGCGCGTCATGAAGCTGCGGCTCTACATCGCCATCGGCGCCATTTTGCTGTTTGTTGCAAACCTTGTGCTCGGCAAAGACGTCAACGGCTCCCGCAACTGGATCTTCATCGGGCCGTTCAGCTTCCAGCCCTCGGAGTTCATCAAAATCGCATTCGTGTTCGTCGGCGCGTCTACGCTCGACCATTTGCAGACGAAAAAGAATATCACGGAGTTCATCGTGTTCGCCGCCATTTGCCTCGCATTCCTGTTCCTCATGCGCGATTTCGGTACGGCGCTCATCTTCTTCGCCTGCTTCCTCATCATCGCGTTCATGCGCTCCGGCAGCTTCCGCACCATTTTCCTCATCCTCGCGGCAGCGTGCTTCGGCGTGTTCCTCATTTTGCAGTTTAAACCCTACGTTGCCCAGCGCTTCTCGGGCTGGATGCACGTGTGGGAGCACACACAGGACAGCCTCGGCTACCAGCAGGTGCGCACCATGACGTATATCGCAAGCGGCGGCCTCTTCGGTCTCGGCCTCGGCAACGGCATCTTAAAATATGTCGCCGCCGGCGACAGCGACCTCGTGTTCGGTATGCTGTGCGAGGAGCAGGGCCTTTTAATGGGCATGGCAGTGCTGTTCGCGCTCGTCCTCTTTATCCTCTACGCCCGCAGCGATGTCACACGCAGTCGCTCCACGTTCTACGCCATCGCGGCGTGCGCCGTCTCGGGCATGCTGCTCTTTCAGGCCGCGCTCAATGTCTTCGGCCCCACGGATGTTCTGCCGCTCACCGGCGTCACGCTGCCGTTCATCAGCGCAGGCGGCTCCAGTATGATCTCTGTCTGGGGGCTTCTGGCATTCCTCAAAGCGTCCGATGAACGCACCTACGCCGCCCGCCGTGCGGGAAGACACCCGAAAGGCGAGGCCGACGAAGACACAATTTCCTTCACCCCGCCGCGCTACTCCCCGAACGACCCGCCCACG
>OGQD01001984.1_pt1 | contig 12131 bp, 9 predicted proteins | sample 1553091 | NCBI WGS metagenome assembly OGQD01 (sample SAMEA2580290, study PRJEB22360) | human gut metagenome | biome: human gut; feature: human-associated habitat; material: faeces | place: Denmark | collected 2008/2010
TTAGCATAAAGTAAAAAGCTGGGAAAAATTATTTCTCAGCTTTTTTTATTGATTTTGAATTTTAATTTTTCAAAATAAAAAGTAAAATTTTAATAAAATTTATTTAAAAACCAAAAGAATTCAGTCATCCTTAAATAATTATTTGTGATGAGATAAGCGAATAAAATGAGGACGATCATCGTTAAAAAAGATAGAATTTTTGGCGATTGCCTGTAGTAATGAAATAGCCATCCTAATAACAGTGGATACACAAAAACAAAATGACCTCCGTAGATGTATGACGTGTGAAGTCCGAATCTCATAACACAGTGAATGATAACGTCAAACAGAAAAGAAATCATGAGAACCTGAACCATTTTGTTTCTGAAATTTTTAAAATAACTCCAACAAATCAGGATCAATAAAACGGCAATAAAAATATAAGGAATCCATGATGAATAAACAGTCATTATAATCCCTTTATAGTGGTAACCGCTCATGTTATGTTTATCGCGGATCAGAAAATTTGAAAAAAGTATATTTCCCCCGAAAAAGTACGAAAGGATCATATCCCATGTAGGAGTAGAATTTACATTGGAGAATTTTTCGTACTGTTCATTGGTTTTGCTGAATATATTCTGATATTTAAAATCGATTCGGTTTAAGTATAATAAAACAAAACAGACACAGGTAAAAAGTCCTCTGAAAACCGCATTCCCAAATTTTTTCCAGTTTCTAAAGACTCCCTTTTCAAAAGCGACGGGAATGAAGATTTTAACAATATTCGTTACCGTTAAGCCTCCGATGGTAACTCCTGAAAAAGCTAAAGCTAAAGCCGGAATTTTCTCCTCTTTCTTTAATTTTATAGCTGAATAATGATGAAAGAGGGTCAGGAAAAATAAAGTGTAGGTAAAGTTTTCCGGAGTGAAAGAAAGGAGAATATTCGTTGAAAATGCTCCGAAAAACAGAATTAGTAAAAGGCTTAAAACTAAAGGAAGACGGATAATATTTTTAAGATATTTAAAAACCTGAAGAATGCTTAAACTTACGGCAAGATTACTCATCCAGGCTAAAGCGAAACGGAAATTTCCATCCATTTTTCCGTTGGAGAAAAGTAAAGCCAATTCTCGGATCCAGTTAAAAAAATAGTAGGAAAGCGGGTGTCTTTCAAAACTTCCGCCAGTCATTACAATAGATTTGTTGTCGAAGCTGAAATATGCATCCCAGGGAATTCTTCCGTCAAAGATAATTTTGTGATGAATCGCAATGTATGACCCCATATATCCGTAAGCGACGAGAAAGAAAAGAAAAACAATAAGTTCAATTCCCGTCGACGGAAAAAGCAATTTGAAAAAATGGATAAATTTTGTTTTGAATTTTGACACTTGCAAAAACTTTCTGCAAAAGTAAAATAAAAAACCCACCAAATCTGATGAGTTTTTGTATTGATTTTTATGATTTTAAAATTACGAACTGCACGAAAGCGTTGAACATCCCGATACATCATCATAATCTGAAGGTCTTTTTGCTGAAAATTCCGAATAAACAGTGTGGTACGGATTTTCTAAAGCGTGGGTTAATTTTTTCAGCATTTCTGTTTTTCCGTCATTAATTTCCTCAATGCACTGGTAGAGAAGATAATTTCTTAAAATAAATTTAGGATTGGCTTTATGCATGATTTCCAAAGATTTTTCCCTTGAAATAATATTTTTTTCTAGTCTTGACTGATAAGCTTTCATAAAATCCTCCAGTTTCGAAAGTTTCTCATCATTTAAAAATGTGTAAGAGACATTTTCAAATTGCAATCTGAGATCTTTCTGGTCATCATATTTTTCGAGTTCGTTGAAAAATAAGGTATAATCTAATTGAAGATCCTGCATCAGACTTTGCCATGTGGTAAAGAATTTTTCATCGCTGGTTAACAATTGATCAAAACCGAATTTTCTGCACAGCATTCTGTCGTGCGATTCCCAGAAATAGCTTCCGTAATCATTTAAAACATCTTCCAAGAATTTTTCATCTTTAATTAAAGGATGAAGTGCATTTGCCAATTGCCATAGGTTCCATTGGGAAATCTGTCCCTGTTTTCCGAAAGCATATCTTCTTCCGGGAAGATCGGTGGTATTCGGGGTGAAATTTAAATCGTATTCATCCATCATCGAATAAGGGCCATAATCGATCGTTAAACCTAAAATCGACATATTATCTGTGTTCATCACCCCATGAACAAATCCTACACGATACCATTCTACCATAAGATCGGCAGTTCTGCGGCATACATTTTCGAAGAAATCTTTATACTTCTGAATTCCTTCCGAAGAAATTTCTTTAAAATAATGATCGATTGTATAATCTACAAGTTCCTGCAATGTTTTGTATTCCTGTTGGGCAGACATCAATTCAAAATGACCGAATCTAAGAAAGCTTTCTGCGATTCTGATGACTACCGCTCCTTTTTCCAGTTCAGGATTTCCGCTGTACATGATATCTCTTACGACGTCTTCTCCGGTAAATGCCAAACTCAATGCTCTGGTTGTAGGAACTCCTAAATGAAACATCGCTTCGCTCATCAGATATTCACGTACCGAAGATCTTAAAACGGCTCTTCCATCTGCGTGTCTGGAATAAGGCGTTGCTCCGGCTCCTTTCCACTGTATTTCGTTTTTCTTTCCTGAATTGTTTTCAATTTCTCCGGCAAGAATGGCTCTTCCGTCTCCTAATTGTCCTGCCCAGTTTCCGAACTGATGTCCCGCATAAGCAGTGGAGTAGGTTTTGATATTTTCGGGAAGATGTGTTGCTGCCAAAAAATTAAGATCTTTTTCGTCAAGCGCTCCAAGCCCGATTTCTTCTGAAAGTTTTTCGTTAAAAGCAATTAACTCTGGATGATCAAAACCAACCGGCTGAACAGTGGAAAATAAAACCTTCGGAGTATTTCTCTGTAGGGTATTGCCGGAAAAATCTCCGGGAAACTTTTTTATAAAGGGTTGTTGTATGTTTTCAAGATTCATAATTCAAAGGTATTAATTAAAAAGAAAAGACCTTCCAAATGATTGAAAGGTCTTGTATATTTCTAAAAAAGAATTTATTTATTATTGAAGTCTATGTCTTCCCCTGTATTTAGGTTTTCATTTACATTTTCTTCTTTTTTACCCGGTGTTTTCGGTCCGCTTGGATCTGCCGGTTTCGGATTTTTGATCTCATCAAGAGTCTGTAATCCGCCATCATCTCCGTAACCTGCACCTAATCCCTTAAGATTTGAACAGCCGTCTTTCCATTCTGAAGGTTTCACGAATTTATCATCCGGAGAGATTTTTAAGCTTTTATCTGCCCATACTTTCTTCATGTAGATTGCCCAGATTGGTAATGCCATTTTAGCTCCCTGTCCTTCTCCTGTTCCGTAGAAGTGGGTGGCTCTGTCTTCCCATCCAACCCATGCTCCGGTTGCCAGTTTCGGTACGATTCCCATAAACCAACCGTCTGAGTTGTTCTGGGTTGTTCCTGTTTTACCGGCAATTTCGATATCTTTTGAAATTCCTTTTCTTCCCAGTTCTCCAGAAGCGGTTCCGTATTGCGCTACACCTTTCATCAGTTCAATCATGGTATAAGCGTACAGCGGATTCATCACTTCTTTAGGTTCTACATTTACTTCCTTAATTACGCGGCTGTTGGCATCTTCAATTCTCCAGATCATCTCCGGTTTGTTGTAGTTTCCGTAGTTTGCAAAAGTACTGTAAGCTCCTACCATTTCGTAGATGGTAATATCCGAAGCTCCTAAAGCCATTGGTAAACTTGTGGAGATTTCTTCTGTTACTCCCAAATCTCTTGCGGTTTGTATTACGCTTTGTGTTCCCGTCATTTCGGCAAGACGAAGAGCAACAGGGTTTTGTGAGTGCGCCAATGCATCTTTTAAAGTAAGCATTCCGCCTCTTCCCGGAACACGATAGTTTCCTTTTGTAAATGTTGCATTAGAAATAGTAGAACAAGGTGTTAAACCTAGTTTCATAATCGCAGTTGCGTAAACGAAAGGCTTAAATGTTGAACCTACCTGTCTTTTACCCTGCTTAATGTGGTCATACTGGAAATGCTGCCAATCGATTCCTCCAACCCATGCTTTAATTTCTCCTGTTCCCGGAATTACAGACATCAATCCTGCCTGAGCAACTTTCTTGTGCCATCTGATAGAATCCCAAGGAGACATTTCTACTTCTTCTTCTCCAGCCCATGTAAATCTTGAGGTTTTGACAGGTTTTTTAAATTCCATTAAAATAGAATCTTCCGGCATTCCGTCTGCTTTAAGAAGTTTGTAGCGTCCTGTTCTTCTCATTGCCTGAAGCATCAGATCATTCACCTGCTTATCATTCAGGTAATAAAATGGCCAGTTTTTTCTTCCTCTCTGTTCAGCATCAAATCTTTTCTGAAGATCCGTTAAATGCTCTCTGATCGCATCTTCTGCATATTTCTGCATTCTGGAATCAAGAGTTACATATATTTTTAAACCGTCTTTGTAAAGATTTAATTTTTTGCCGGTTTCTTTTTCGTAATCGTCAAGATATTTGTCGATTTCTTTTTTCAGATAAAACTTATAATATGCTGAGTAGTCGTCATTGATATTTTTAATAGGGTGATAATCTATTTTTATAGGTGTTTCTACAGCTTTATTAAAAGTTTCCTGATCCAAATATCCTGTTTTTAACATCTGATCCAACACAACATCCCTTCTTGCTTTTGCTCTTTCCGGGTTTCTCATTGGATTATTTTTTACAGGGTTTTCAAGCATTGCAACAAACATTGCAGCTTCCGGTAAGGTAAGCTCAGAAGTTTTCTTATTAAAATAAATCTTCGAAGCCATTTCAATTCCGTTGGCATTATATAAAAAGTCAAATTTGTTAAAGTATAAAGTAACAATTTCTTCCTTTGTATATCTTTTTTCAAGACTTACGGCAACAACCCATTCTTTTAATTTTTGAAAAACTGCTTTTATTTTATTGTCAGCTCTTTTTCCAGTAAATAATAACTTAGCTAATTGTTGTGTAATTGTAGAACCACCACCACGACCGCCTCCAAAAACTACTGCTCTTGCAACGGATTGTAAATCAATTCCTGAGTGTTCTTTAAAACGTTCGTCTTCTTTTGCCTGTAAAGCATAGATTAAGTAAGGCGGGAGATCTTTGTAAATGATAGGCTGTGTTTTCTCTTTTTCAAATTTACCCAAAAGAACTCCGTCTGAAGAGTAGATTTGTGAGGCAACATAAATATCCGGATTTTCAAGCTCTTTTACATCCGGCATTTCTCCAAGAAACCCTTGCGATACGGCAAAGAATAGCCCTGAAATTCCTAAAACCAAAGCAAAGAATCCGATCCAGATAAATTTAACCCACCTTTTCCAGGTAGTGTCTTTCTTTTTAGGAGGAAGAGGGAAGGTTTTCCCTTTGTTCCCAGTATTTTGTTTGTTCACTTCCATTGATGATTACGGTTTAGCCGTTTCTATTTTTACTCCAATGTCTTCAATTCCCGGAAGGTTGTCGTTTCTCATCGCCTGAGTAAGACCGATTTCATATTTTCCTTTTGCGGGAAATTTATAATTCAGTTTATATTGAAACAAAGTTTCCTTCGTATCTCCAAATCCTGTTCCGAGCCATTCTCCGTTAGGTTTTGCCAATACATAATTTAACGTATCCGTTTGCTTTTTCTTACTTTGAAGGTCGGTAAAATTGACAATAAACCTTATATTGCTGTAAGGATAATTGTTATTATTTCTTACAACAAATATAATATTTTTAGGATTTTGCGGATCTGAAATTTCAAGATTAAATTTTTGTTCACTTTTCTTATTCCATTTGTTATCAACAGAATTCATAAAAACTTCTCCTTCGGTGGAAGAATTACAGCTAAAGAAAAGAATAAGAGTAAATAATCCTAAAATTTTACGCATTGTTATCTTTTTTTGGAGGAAACTTCTTTTTAAATTTCTTTTTGTTTGGATTTGGTTTTTTATCAGTTTCAGCACCTGCAGCAGCTTCTGCTTTTTCCAACTGAGGTTTCGGCAGTTGAGGCTTTTGCGGTCTCGGTTGGTTGTTATTAGAATTGGCTTTTGGATTTTGCTGCTGTTTTTCCTGTCTTTGAGGCTTTTCAACAGATTTTTCATTTCTTTCAGTACGCTCCTGTCTCTCAGGTCGGTTGTTGTTTTTCTTCTGACCCTGCTGATTCTGGCTGTTCTGATTGTTGTTATTCGGTCTGTTTTGGTTTTTATTTCTGTTGCCTCTGTTTTTCTTTTCGAAACGGTCTACGTTGTTCTCCTGAATCAGGTCGATGCTTGCAAAAGGAGTTTCCGGCTGTTTCAGCTCTTCCAGTGGAAGTGTTTTTTCTCCGCGTTTATTCTTGGAGATCAGCTTTTTAACCAGATCAATATCAAAATCGTACCACGCAATTGAATTTTCTACATAAGCAAACCACATTTTCTTTTTGAAAACGTCAATTTTAATGCAGAAAGCTCTTCCTTTCTCGGTATCCAGAGTGGTGGAAGAAGACGGGAAATTGCTTAAAGCATCCAGATAACTGTCTAATTCATAATTAAGACAGCATTTAAGTTTACCACATTGTCCGGCAAGTTTCTGAGGATTGATACTCAGTTGCTGATATCTCGCCACATTGGTATTTACAGATCTGAAATCCGTTAGCCAAGTCGAGCAGCAAAGTTCTCTTCCACAAGATCCGATTCCCCCTACTTTTGCTGCTTCCTGTCTGAAACCGATCTGTTTCATATCGATTTTTGTACGGAAAGCTCCGGCGTATTCTTTAATCAACTGTCTGAAATCTACACGGTTATCTGCCGTATAATAAAAAGTGACTTTAGAGGCGTCTCCCTGATATTCCACATCGGTGATCTTCATTTCAAGACCTAATCTGTGCGCTATTTTTCGGGCGTCTATTTTTACGCTGTCCTCTTTTTTTCTTGCTTCCTGCCAAACTTCAAGATCTTTCTGATTGGCCTGTCTGTATATTTTTAGTGCCGATTCTTCAGAGCATTTTTTCTTTTTCATCTGAATCTTTACCAATTCTCCGGTGAGACTTACCACACCTACATCGTGTCCGGGACTCGATTCTACTGTTACTACACTACCTATATGTAAAGGGATATTGTTTACATTTTTATAAAACGATTTTCTGTCATTTTTAAATCTAACTTCTACAAAATCACATCGGTTCGGTGCGGGATTGTTGATGTTAGAAAGCCAGTCAAAAACACTTAATTTATAACTATTACCACAGGTATTTACATTTTCACAGCCATTCGCGGTCTTCTTGGGTCCGCAAGAATGTGCAGAATCGCCGGATGTTTTACATCCACAACTCATATATTATATATTTAATTTGCAAATTTATGATTTTTATCTTTATGAGGTCTAAAATAATCAAATATTCGGGAATCGTTTTGTTTAAGACTAAACAAAATGTTATTTTATGAAGGTAGTTTGAATTAATCATTTAATAATGATGTTTTTAAAGGTTATTTTACTTAAAGTGCTATTTTAAACATAGTTTTCTTTTGCGTTGATGTTTAAAATTTTATGATTTATTAACAGATGTATCTAAAATAATTTTATATTTGGATTATATAATAATAGTCTATGAAAAAAATATTGATATCAACAGCTTTATTGGCAGGTGTATTATCTTATGCAGGAGGCTTCAGGGTTTCTCTGCAAGGGGTGAAGCAGTTGGCAATGGCGCATACCAGTGCACATGCTGAAGATGCGAGTGTTACGTTCTTTAACCCTGCGGGAATGTCTTTCATTCCTTCAAAACTTAGTGTTGCTGCGGGTGGATTCGGGATAAGTTCTAAAGTAACCTATCAGAATCTTACTACTTTGGAATCTTATTCTACGGATAATCCTATGGGAACTCCTATTTATGCTGCGGTAGCTTACAAAGTGTTAGATAATCTTTCTTTAGGTTTTAATTTTTCAACGCCTTACGGAAGTACGGTAGAATGGCCAGATAACTGGGCTGGAAAAGAAATTGTAGAGAATATAGAACTGAAGGCGTTTTATTTTCAGCCGATGATTTCTGTGAAATTATCACCTTGGGTTTCTTTCGGAGCGAGCTATATTTATGCTAAAGGAAGTGTAGACTGGACGAAAGCAGTTACTCAATTAGGAGGAAATTTAAATCTAAAAGATGATAAGGCTTCAGGACACGGTTTTGGTTTAGGTTTCTATTTCAGACCAGAAGAAAAACTGGATGTAAGTATTGCTTACAGATCTCCGGTTTATATGAATGCAGACAAAGGAAAAGCTACATTTAATATTTCTCAGGCATTATATTCTTCAGTAAGATTAGATGCTAACGGACAGGATAATTTTAAGGCTGTTCTTCCTTTGGTGGATGAATATACAATTGGGGTTACCTATAAAATAACACCGAAATGGCAGGTGTCCGGAGATTTCAACTACTACGGATGGGAGAAGTATAATAAACTTACATTAGATTTTGAAAACGCATTGGCAGGAAATCAGGCAGATGATCCTACCAAAAATGTAACGCCTAAAAACTTCCACAATTCTAAAGCTTTCAGAATCGGAACGCAATATATGATTACAGATAAAGTTGCAGGAAGATTAGGATATTATCATGATGAATCACCTTATGACGACGCACACTTCAGTCCGGAAACACCATCTTTTGATGCTAATGTAATTACCGGAGGGATTGGATTTAAACTCAATAAATTAGGAGTAGACCTTTCAGGAGCTTACAACTTCCAGAAGTCAAGAAATATAAACAATGCATTTTATAACCTTTATGGGCAGGCTAAAGCACAAGCATTTTACTTTGGGTTAGGTTTGTCTTATAACGCATTTTAATTTTTAATCAAGAATTATGAAAAAAATATTAATTTCTACATTCGCTATTTCAGCGTTGTTGTTAAATGTAAGTTGTGATACAGACTTCGATACTGATGTAAAGGATGTGGTGGTAACTTCCGGAGAAGCCAATTTTTCCAAATATGTATCTTTAGGAAATTCTCTTACTTCGGGGTATAGAGACGGAGCTCTTTATTTGGATGGACAAAACGAATCTTATCCTTCAATGATTGCAATGCAGATGAAGCTTGCAGGAGGGGGTGATTTTAAACAGCCTCTAATGCCAAATAACGTTGGTGGATTTAATAATCTTCCGGGATTTTCAGGTAAACTGGTTCTTAGTGTAGTAAATGGGTCACTTACACCGGTGCCATCTGCTCCTGCAGCGGCGTTAGATAACATTTCTTCAGGTGCACCTTATCAGAATTTAGGGATTCCGGGAGCGAAATCTTTCCATTTGGGTATTGCGAGCTATGGATCTCTTAATCCGTTTTATGCAAGATTTTCTACAGGGGTAAGTCCTGTAGCGGCAGCAGTAGCTCAAAATCCTACTTTCTTCTCTCTATGGATCGGAAATAACGATATTTTAAGCTACGCAACCAGTGGAGGAACAAATTCTACAACAACAGGAGGCGTTACAACATATACACCTGCTGTAGTTCAGACAGGAAATATTAATCCTGCAACTTATGGATCTAATGATATTTCTGATCCTAATGTGGTAGCGTCCAGCATCAATTCTTATGTAACAGCGCTTACAGCGAACGGTGCGAAAGGAGTTATTGCCAATATTCCAAGTGTAACAGCAATTCCTTTCTTTACAACGGTTCCTTACAATCCGTTAACTCCGGCTGCTTTAGGTGCTAATCTTAATACGCTAAACACAAGTTTGTACGGTCCGCTTAAACAGGCGCTTACAGCTTTTGGAGCAGGGGATAGAATCAATCTTTTATCTTCTACTGCCTCAAATCCTGTTTTGATCAGAGATGTTTCTTTAACGAATTTATCAGCACAGCTTACTGCGGCACTTACGCCGTCTTTAGGAGCGGCTACAGCTGCTGCTTTCGGACAGATTTACGGACAGGCGAGACAGGCAACCGCAGAAGATTATATCCTTCTTACGACCAGAGCGGTAATCGGATCTACTAATCCGAATGCTCCGGCTTCCATTAATGTATACGGTATTTCTTATCCATTAGAAAATCAGCACGTGCTTTCAAAAACTGAAGCAGCAAATGTCACAACAGCTATGACTGCCTATAATACTTCGATTAAGTCTATTGCAGATGCTAAAGGACTTGCATTTGTAGATGCAAATGCTAAAATGGTAGAACTTAATTCTCAATCCGGAATTTTTTATGATGGGATAAGATACACTGCAAAATTCGTAACCGGGGGAGCTTTCTCTCTGGACGGGGTTCACCTTACAGGAAGAGGCTATGCAATTATTGCCAATGAATTTATTAAAGCAATCAATGCTAAATATAAATCTACCTTACCACAGGTGAATCCAAATAATTATTCCGGAGTAAAATTCCCATAATAACTGGATAAATAAAAACTTAGAAACCACAAGAGTAATTCTTGTGGTTTTTTTTTAAATTTGCAAAATCTTTAAAAAGTAAAAATGGCCGATCAGTTAAGTTATCTATTTTCTACAAGGACGAGTAAGGACTTGGCAGAGAAAATTGCCCAAAATTATGGGAAAGAATTAGGAAAAATCAACTTTCAGACATTCAGCGACGGAGAATTCGAACCTGTTTTAGACGAATCCGTAAGAGGGGGAAGAGTTTTCCTGATTGGATCTACGTTTCCGCCGGCAGACAATTTATTAGAGCTTCTTCTGATGATTGATGCTGCCAAAAGAGCTTCTGCTAAGAGCATTACCGTAGTGCTTCCATATTTCGGACTTGCAAGGCAGGACAGAAAAGACCAGCCCAGAGCGCCAATCGGTGCTAAGTTGGTGGCAAACCTTTTAACGGCAGCAGGAGCTACAAGAATCATGACAATGGATCTACACGCAGATCAGATTCAGGGATTCTTCGAAATTCCGGTAGATCATCTGTATGCTTCTACTATTTTCGTAGATTACATCAGAGATCTCAATCTGGAAAATCTTACGATTGCCTCTCCGGATATGGGAGGTGCAAAAAGAGCGAAAAACTATGCAGGTCACTTGGGTGCAGATGTAGTAATTGCTTATAAGGAAAGAAAAAAAGCAAACGTTGTAGAAGAAATGTTCCTTATCGGAGATGTGGACGGGAAGAATGTTATCCTTATTGATGATATGATCGATACCGCAGGAACACTTTGTAAAGCGGCAGACATCTTAATGGAAAAAGGAGCGAAATCTGTAAGAGCAATGGCAACGCACGGAGTGCTTTCAGGAAAAGCTTACGAGAATATTGAGAAATCAAAATTATTGGAAGTTATTGTTACTGACTCAATTCCAGTTAAAAATAATTTGTCATCTAAAATAAAAGTGCTATCTTGCGCCCCATTATTTGCGGACGTTATGAAGATGGTTCACGAGCATCAGTCAATTAGCAGTAAGTTTGTTATTTAACTGATATTTAAAAGTTTGCAAATTTAATTTGAAACAATTTTTTAAATTTTTTATAAATGAAATCTATTACAATTCAAGGTACAAAAAGAGAAAGCGTGGGCAAAAAGTCTACAAAAGCTTTACGTGATGCTGAATTAGTTCCTTGTGTTGTTTACGGAGGTGAAGCTCCTTTGAATTTCTCTGCTACTGAGAAATCTTTCAAAGGGTTAGTATACACTCCTGAAGCACACACGGTATCTATTGAGGTTGATGGTCAAACAATTCCGGCTGTTCTTCAGGATATTCAGTTTCACCCGATTACAGACAAAATTCTTCACGCAGATTTCTATCAGTTATCTGATGATAAGCCAGTTATCATGGAAGTTCCTGTAAGAATCACTGGTCGTTCTAAAGGTGTTGTAGCTGGTGGTGTTCTTCGTCAGTCTTTCAGAAAGCTGAAAGTAAAAGCAATCCCTGCAAACTTACCGGATGAGATCGTTGTAGACGTTACTCCGTTAAGAATTGGTAACAAACTTTATGTAGGAAGTATCAAAACTGAAGGATACTCTTTCATGCACCCGGACAACGCAGTGGTAGTAGCTGTTAAGATGTCTAGAAATGCAATGAAAGGTGGTGCAGCAGCAATGGACGATGAAGATGAAGAAGAAGTTGCAACTGAAGAAGGAGCAGCTCCTGAAGCGACTGAAGCAGCAGCAGAATAAGAATTTCTTATTGAGATATAG
>OGQD01001990.1_pt1 | contig 12110 bp, 12 predicted proteins | sample 1553091 | NCBI WGS metagenome assembly OGQD01 (sample SAMEA2580290, study PRJEB22360) | human gut metagenome | biome: human gut; feature: human-associated habitat; material: faeces | place: Denmark | collected 2008/2010
CGTCCGCTTCTGGGCTCTCTCGAATATTTCTCCGGCCTTGGGGAGCCGGTACGGCGGGGAATAGGCTCGTTGTTCAACGTAGCGGGCGGCCATATTCAGCATGTCTTCAAAGTCGATTCCTTTCGCTGTTTCGAGGGCTTCGCGAAATCAACCGCTAGCGGCCAGCGGTGAATTCTCAGCAGCGAAACCAGCCAGGAAAACGAAAGGGCCGGCCAACCCGAACCGGCCCCTCACCGACAGATGCTTGCATCAGGTTTACCAGATGCCGGTATGCCCGCTAGCGTGCACCTAGCGCATTGCCGCCAGCTTGATGCCAAATCCCAGCCGGCAAGCTCCAGCCCAACGCTCCAGCAAATTGGCGGCACGCGGATTGGCCCGCATGCGCTCGGTCAGTTTGTGGGTCAGCAGAACGGCCGCCAGGCCATAGAGGAAGGTCACCACCGCCACAGTCACCGCCATGAACGCAAAGGTCACCAAGCCCTGGTGCCTCACCGGTTCAATGAACAGCGGCAAAAATGCCATGTAGAACACGATCGCCTTGGGGTTCAGTAGCGTGATCACCATGGTCTTGGGGCAGGTCCAAATACCTCGAACACGCCCATAAGACTCAGTTCATCCTGGCAACCCACCACAGCGGCAGAACCTTCATAACGATCGCCATCGCCGTCCACGGCCAGGCAGGCACGCAAGCACTGCTCGGTGCCCGCTCAATGGTCTTTGCCAACGCCTTGCAATCGACTTCCTCGCTGACAGCGAAAGGCAGCGACCTCGCTCCAGCATTCAGCTCCGTGCGGATGTAACCGGGGAACAGCGTGCTCACCTTGATCGGCGTGCCAAGGAGCTCGGCGCGAATCCCCTCGCCCAAATGAGCGAGCGCGGCCTTGCTGGCGGCATAGGTTGTCAGGTGCTTGGGCAGACCACGCATGGCACTCATGGACGAGATAAGCACCAGATGGCCCGCATTCTGCCGGCGAAATATCTCGACGGCAGCCTCGCATTGCGCCAGGGCGGCAATGAAGTTGGTTTCGGCGGTACGCCTGTTGGCCTCGAAATGGCCGGTACCGATGCGCTTGCCCTCCCCCACGCCAGCATTGACGACGATGCGATCGAGACCGCCGAATCGCTCGGCGAAGTGACGGAACACCCGGAACACCTCTGGATGGTCGTTGACGTCCAGCGCCTCGACCTCGACTCGCACGCCGAATGTCTTCGTCAGTTCGTCCGCCAGTTCGAGCAGCCGCTCGGTCCGTCGGGCGCACAGGGCCAGACTGTAGCCACGAGCGGCGAACTCCCGTGCCATACCGGCGCCCAGACCGGAACTGGCGCCGGTGATCAGTACGATCTTGGATGGTTTCTGCATATTCCCCTCTGTATCTGTCGAGTCACGCCGAATCACTTTCACGCCCGGCTTTTGCTGCTGCAGCCGATCAGTTGCAGGCAGCGCCAATAAGGGAGCAACCAGGTAGCACAGCCCTCGTGCCTTTCGTCAACAGGCTGCCGATCGCACTCCGATAAATCATTTCCGCCCCCCTGCACTCTGTTAATCGGCGCAACAAAGGTAAGCGAGCGCACGGCCTACGACCTGGTAGGCACCAGAGCGCCCGACCACATCGCCTTCCTAACCAGCAACTAGCCGGAGATCCGCGCACGCTGCCGACAACACGGGGGACCAGCGAGCTCGTGGTGCCCGAATTGGGGTTGCTACAAGTATTCCTGGTCATCCCTTCAGGTCTGACCGTCAAACTCAACTTCCCGGCCAGCGAGGCCAACCGCTGACTAGGCGGATCGCCGCAACGTGTCCATCACTTGCTCGGCATTGGCCGAACAGGGCCGGTCGGCAGGCTTGCTCTCCGTGTGCCGGATCACCGTCAGTAACCGTGCCCGGTTCTGCCGCAGTTTGCGTTGCAGCGCCTCGATCTCCGCCACCTTGTGGCGAAGGGTCGAGAGCAGCTCCTCGCGGTTCCAGTTGGCGAAATCGGGTGTCGGCAGCAGGTGGCGGATCTCGCCGAGGGAAAAACCGGACTGCTGGGCGCTGGTGATGATCTCCAGCAACTGCACCGCCTGTGCCGGGTAGTCCCGATAGCCGTTGCCCTGACGCCTGACCTGGCGGATCAGCCCCTGGGCCTCGTAGAAGCGAATCTTCGATGGCGTCAGGCCGGTGCGGCGCGACAGTTCACCGATTCTCATGGGCTGTCATCTCCAGTAGGCAGTGCAGCACGGGCCCGTGCTGCGATTTCCGAAAAATACGCCGGCCACCACGGATCAGGAGGCCCCCAGCGGTCGAAGGACGCAGGGCCTATCAAGGCTGCGTGGATACCTCGGCGGACGTCGTCGAAACAGCAAGGAACCTAGGCAGGGTCGAGGTCACGCGGCGATCGTGCGAGGGCACTATCACCAGGCGCGGATTTGCCGCCTGCAACTGATGCAGCTTGCCGAGGTTGGCGCGTACCGTCTCCGGGTCCTCGTCGACCATGCGCCGAGACAGCCAGGGGCGTTCCGCCGGGATGTCCACGCCCTCGTGCTGCCAGGCCTGGTCGCCGATCAGGGCGTAGTCATGCTGCGCGGTGCGCACGAAGGCCACCACCGAACCCGGCGTGTGGCCGGCGATCGGCACTATCACCACCGAGCCGTCACCGAACACATCGTGGCTGGCCGGGAAACCGGCGTAGGCAGGCCCGTCGAAGTCGTACACCTGGTAGTTCAGCGGCTCAAAGCTGCGCATCAGCGCGGTCGCCTCGCCGCCGTTGGCGATGAACTCCCGCTCGGTACGGTTGACGAAGACCGGTACGCCCTTGAGGTCCTCGACGGCGCCGATGTGGTCCCAGTGGTTATGGGTGATGAACAGCCCGAGGAGCTGGCCGGGCGTGATCCCCGCAGCCTGCAGCTGGTCGGCGAGCGGCGTCTGCGCATGCACCTTGGCCAAGGTGCGCATCAGCCAGGGCACGGTCTTCATATGCTCGGCCAGGTTCCGGCCGAAACCGCCCTCGAACACGATGATCCCCCTGGGATGGCGGATGACGAAGCAGTCCATGCCGAACGGCAGCTGCTTGATCTCGCCGCCGCGATAGGCCAGTAGCGCGTTCGAATCCATGGTGCCGGTCTCCGCCACCGAAATGTCGACCGTGGTGGCGGGCACGGGCGGCAGCAGCGCACCGGCCTGCGCAGGCAGCGGAAGCTTCTGCGGGGTGAAGGTCCAGCCCAGGGCAAGCAAGGCGACGACCAAGGCCGCCAGCAATGTCTTCTTGATCATGCAGTTCTCTACCTTGTTGTTGTGATTGCTTGGATCTAGCCGCGCGCCATCCACTTGCGGTACTGGCGGGTGCGTCGGGCGACGTCCAGGCGCTCCAGGACCAGCGCCAGCAATGGCGATACCGAGGGTTTCGGCGAACGGCCCAGGCTGATGGCACGCATCTGGTACTTGATACTGGCCATGTAGGCGCGGGCCGCCAGCAGCTTGTGCTTCCAGCGGATCGGCGGCAGCTGCGCCTCGACCTCCTGGACGCGCTGCCAGCTCAACGGCAACCGCGGCGCCAGCGCCAGCGCCGAAGCCATGCCGGCCATGGCCATGCCGCCAGCAAGCACCCGCTCCGCCACCTCGCGCCGGTGGATGCCGCCGGTGACCATCAGCGGCATGCGCGCCGAAGACACCATTTCCCTGGCGAACTCCAGGAAGTACGCCTCGCGCGCCAGGGTCCGACCGTCCCGCGAGTCGCCCTGCATGGCCGGCGCCTCGTAGCTGCCACCGGACAACTCCACCAAGTCCACTGGCAGCTCGTTGAGCATCTGCAGTACCTGGCGCGCATCGCGAACGTCGAACCCGCCACGCTGGAAGTCGGCGGAGTTCAGCTTCACCGCGACGCAGAACTGCGGCGACACCTGCGCGCGCACCGAGCGGATCACCTCCAGTAGCAGGCGAGCACGGTTCTCCTGGGAACCGCCCCAGCGATCCTTGCGGCGGTTGCTCAGCGGCGAGAGGAATTGGCTGAGCAGGTAGCCGTGCGCGGCGTGGATCTGCACACCGGTGAAGCCGGCCTGTTCTGCCATCACTGCAGTACGAGTGAAGCGATGCACGACATCGTCTATATCCGCCTCGCTCATCTCCCGCGGCATCTGGAACATTCGCGACAAGGCACCGAGTTCCAGCGCAACCGCCGACGGCGCCATGGTCGGCTGGCCCATGCTGGCCAGCATCTGCCGGCCGGGATGGTTGATCTGCAGCCAGAATTGCGCCCCTCGGCTACGCCCCGAACTGGCCCACTGACGGAACCGCTCCAATTGCCGGTCGTTTTCCAATACCACACCGCCGGGACCAGTCAGTGCGCGGCGATCGATCATGACGTTGCCACTGAGGATCAGGCCTACACCGCCATCGGCCCAGGTTTGGTACAGACGCAGCAGTTCATCTGAACCCATGTTTTCCCCCTGCTCCACCGCGCAGATGTAGCCTGTCTCGTGCTGGAAAACCGGATCGTATTCCCGAGCCCGGATCAACCTATCCAGGTCCTCGAATACCTCCTCTACCGTCAAGCGAGCACGTGCTGCCTCCCGGTAGTACAGATCCGCCCCACATCACGGTGCATCGTGACGAGGTCTATCAGCGCATCCAAGCAAGCCCCCAGCAATCTTCCTGATTGCCATCTCAAAGGAGCTCCACCATGGGCCTGCTGAGATTTCTGGGTCTGTTGTATGTGCTGCTTAGCATCTTCGCCGGCAGCGCCGCCGTAGTTGCGTTGGGGATTCTTGCGGTGCGCTTTTGGCCGCTGATGCTGGTAATCGTAACGACTCTCGCCGTGTTTCAGATGGCGTCTAAGCGCCTGCGCGCGTCTCGGCCTTAGGTCGTCATAAGCAGGAGCCCGACGGGCTCCTGCTCCATTTTTTTTTTTTGATCGGCAGGCAGCTTCCGGCCCAGACCGTGTAAAAACGCAGTGGGCAATGGATAGCTGGTTATTGGATTTTTTTAGCGGCGCCCAGAGGCCCCCGTGCGCTTCTGGCGTGTCGATCCGAGTCATTCAGCTGATTTGGGCAAGTGCGGCTTCCGCGATGCTGTACAACGAGGTCATCGGGCCGCCGCTGTCGCCCCCGAAGTCAGTGTCTTGGGTACGAGAACAGTGATTCCAGCTTCCTGGCACGCCAGGATTTCTTCGCCTTTGAAATACCCTCTGTCGGCGACCGCTGAGAGTGCCTCGACACCCATGGCTGCTCGCGCTTGCTTGGCCATCGAGCTCAGTTGGTCTCGATCGACGCCGTCGTTCGTGACCTCGTGGGTCACGATCAGGTGGTGCGTCGCGTCGACTGCTGCCTGCACGTTGTAGCCGACCATTCCCGTGCCACGCGTCTTCATTGAACGGGCGTCGGGATCGGTCAGCGAGAGCTGTTTATCCGGTGTTTCGTTGAGCTGAACCTCGATTTCCTTGAGCTCCTGCATCTTGGCTTTCAAGGTCTCGATCTTGTCGCGGAGGCGTTCGGCTTTGACCTGAGCAACGGCAGGCTCCTGACGATCTGCAGTGTCCAGCGCAGTGAGGTAGCGGCTGATGCTGGACTCGATCTCCTCCATCCGACGTTTCAGCTTGGCACTGGTGAAGTTACGGTCACGATTGTTGACTGCCTTGAACTTGCTGCCGTCGATGGCCACCAGCGCTTCGGCGAACAAACCGAGTTGCTGGCACAGCACCACGAACTGTCGGCAGACGCCGCGGATGGCCTTGCCGTTGTCCTTGCGAAAATTGGCGATGGTCTTGAAGTCCGGTGTCAGACGTCCGATCAGCCACATCAATTCGACGTTGCGCTGAGCCTCACGCTCAAGCCGGCGACTGGATTGGATGCGATTGAGGTAGCCGTAGATATAGAGCTTCAGCAGAACGCTGGGATGGTAAGCGGGGCGACCGGTTTCTGCCGGGACGATACCGTCGAAGCCCAGCCTACCGAGGTCAAGTTCATCGACGAACACATCGACTACTCGAACCGGGTTGGTGTCCGCGACGTAGTCATCCAGGCTCTCGGGCAGTAGCGTGGTTTGACCTCGACATTCGCCCTGGATGAAACGCTTCATGGAGTGCCCCCGCTACGAAAACCACCGGCAGCATAGCAAGGGCGCTGGCCACGTTTTTACACAGCCTGGGCCAGAAGCAGACCTTGTATACAGCGCAGACACGTGCTCTGTGTGTAGCTGTCTGCGCCAGGGAGCACCAGAGCACTCAGCCCGGTCTAGTCGATTCGTTGCCCGGACGCCCCACCGGTGTAAGGAGGCCGGGGTTACTCCTGGTCTGTCCACTTGGAACTGCTGTTTGTCGAGCCTGCAAACGGTTCACCATCTAGGGGAAGGCCCGTTCTTATTGCCCCGCTCAAAGCACAATGATCCATATCAACAAATCGGCAATTAACCACTACAACAGTCTGTTGCAGACATCGCAATAAAAATGCCTTGTTGTTTCCAAGAATCACTTCTAGTTTCTTTTCGCCACTGAATGAAGCGACCACCTCCGATTCGACTTGCAAAAGGGAATTAGCAAAACATGAAGCTTGTACTTAATTTCGATGGTTCAGCCCTTACCGCAAACAATCTCCAGCAGGCAATCACAGCTGCGGGAGCCAACACAACCATCAATATCGACACTGCTCAGGCCGTCAACATAACCACGCTCCTCCAGGTCATCGGCATCGCGGGAAATACCAAGCGCCTGAACGCCACATTCAATGGTGCTCAGTTGACCTCAAGCAATCTGCAACAAGCAGTAAATGCATCCGGCAGCAACACCAATATCGCCGTCAATACCGCACAGGCAGTAAACATCAACACGCTGCTTTCCATAATATCGTCCGTGGGCACTACCAAACATTTCAGCGCGGATTTCAATGGCGCCCAACTCACCGCAAATAATCTGCAGCAGGCGGTAACCGCCGCGCAATCAGGCACAAGCATTAGTGTGAACACGGCTCAAGCGGCGAATATTACCGCCCTTCTCGAGGCGATAAATGCTGCGGGCAGCAGCAAGGCATTTAGTGCAAACTTCAACGGAGCCCAGCTCACTGGCACAAACTTGCAGCAAGTTCTTACCGCCGCCGGCACAAATACTTCGATTGGCGTAAATACCGCCCAAGCAATCAACATCACAACTTTTCTACAGTTGCTCAGCATCGCTGGAAATACCAAGAAATTCAGCGCCGATTTCAATGGCGCTCAACTGACTTCGAACAACCTCCAGCAAGCCGTCAGCGCGGCAGGAACCAACTCGAGCATCAGCGTCAACACCGCCCAGGCGGCGAACATCACACCCCTCCTTCAGGCCATACAAAATGCGGGCAACAATAAAAACTTCAGCGCCGACTTCAATGGCGCGCAGTTGACAGCAGATAACCTGCAGCAGGCGCTGACTGCCGCGGGCACTAAGACAAAAATCAGTGTTAACACTGCTCAAGCAGTGAGCATCAACTCCATGCTTCAACTTCTCTCTATTGCCGGGATCAGCAAACTCTTCAGCGCCGCGTTCAACGGTGCGCAATTAACGGCAAACAATCTTCAACAAGCCGTCAGCAATGCTGGGGCGAACACGACGATCATTGTCACAAGCGCTCAAAGCGCCCCCATCGCTACGCTGCTGGATGCCATCGGCACTGCGGGCTAATGCCCCTTCGCAGGTACTCACTGAGTACCTGCGCTCTCCATCAATTCATTCGAGTACGAATTTCAACCAATCTACCGTCGACAAAGCGCAGGTATTGATATGCCCCATTGCTAGGGCCATAAACCCAATTCTCAATTGTTGCAGCGCCTTTTGCTACGTAACCGTTAGCGTCGACAGCAGGCCCCACAACCTGACGCTGCGCTGGCTGGCCACACTTTCTAATCACATCAACTATCAATTCGCCTTCGCTTATCAAATTACTTCCGCAACGCATTGTGGCTGCTTGAGTAGATGTTGCAGAAAAAGCAAGCAAACCAAACAACAGACCAATGCAAAATTCCCTAAACCTCATAACGTACTCCTTGAGAAATAATCCGCCAGAAAATCGACCCGCCTTAAGACTACCACACCCTTGCACCCGAGCGTCATATACACACGTCAATATTGACACACATCTCGGAATGACTGCTGACGAGTATAAGAAGGGAGTCATTGGTCGTTTAAGGCTCCGTCAAATTACTTGAGGTGAGTTGACCCAGACAGCGGAGCACTTCCCCGGAAACCAGCGTTCTGCTCGCTCCATTCGTCGCGTTCATTTTCTGGTTCATTTATCGCAGCATCCATTGATGCGATAGTCCGCTATGGGTTGCGGATTCAACCGATCAACGCAACAGCCTGGTTAAAACACTCGGCAGGTGTCGAGTACCCCAGGGTCTTTCTGGGTCGCTCGTTCAACCGCCGAGCGACCTTATCCGGCGCATCCTACGAGTACAGCGAGAGATCAGTTCCCTTCGGAAAGTACTGCCGTAGCAGGCCGTTGGTGTTCTCATTCATCCCGCGCTGCCAGGGGTTCTGTGGGTCACAAAAGTAGACCTGGATTTCCGTCGTCAGAGTGAATCGCTTGTGAGCAGCCATCTCATTGCCTCGATCCCAGGTCAGGGATTGGTGGAGCTCCTGAGGCAATCGCCGAGCATTCTCGATCAGTGTATTCACCACTGTCTCGGTGTCCTTTCCATTCACTTTCACCAGCATCACATAGCGGCTGTGGCGCTCAACCAGCGTGGCGATCTGACTATTTTTGCTACCGCACAACAAATCGCCTTCCCAGTGTCCTGGTACTGCACGATCTTCGACGATGGCCGGCCGCTCGCTTATGGAAGTCGTATCGCTGATACGGCCATGGTTACCGGCTTTCTGGGTGTGATGACGTGACCGGCGCATCGCACGACTACGGCGCAGATACTCCAGCAATTCCTTCTTCAATGCGCCGCGGGCCTGGATGAAGAGGCTACGGTAGATGGTCTCGCGTGACACTTGGTCGGCCACGTCCGGATATGTACGCTTCAACCATCCAGCGATCTGCTCGGGCGACCACTGGATCTGGAGCTTCTCCGCAACAAGCTGCGCCAACTTTGGGGACTGGGCAAGCTTGCAAAGCTTGGGGCGACGGGCCCTATCCCATGCCGCCTGTTCAGCCTGGTTGGCACGGTAGCTTCGACAACCAGCGTTACGGCTGATCTCGCGGCTGATAGTGGATGGAGCTCGTTCCAGACGCATCGCGATATGCCAAATCGACTGGCCAACAGCAAGTGCTCTTGGAATCTCCTCTCGCTCAACTAGTGTGAGCGCCAACCTGGAACGTCGTCGAGTAGCTGGGCGAATACCACCTGTCTCCGCGAGAATCCGCTGGATCGAGGAATGATTTCGGTCGAACAGCTGAGCAATCTGCTGGAGGGAATCACCTGCCTTCCAGCGATCCCACATCGGCGCCTTCTGGCTTTCGGTGTAGTAGATCCGAGGCCTTTGCTTCATCTGCAACACTCCTCCTGATTACACAGGGTTCAGTGCGTTGCGTTCACCGGTTGAATCTACAGGCCATAGCTGTCATTCGACACTGGCAAAGAATTCAGAAGAGATTCACCCAAAAATCTTCCGACCGGTGATAGCATGGTACCGTTTTGACATCAAGGAAGATTGTATGGGCTCTAAAGTTAGTGGTTAATTATCGACGACCAAGCAGCAGATGGCGCACCAAAAAATATCGCACCCAATGGCCACCTGACGCTAAAAATTAAATCATCAAAATTCTGAGAAATACTCGGAACAAATTGCCTAAAAAATACCAATAAATTCTATCGAAAGCAAAGGAGGCATGCACACTTTTCGACGGTCGCACGTGATCCATATCAAGGCTACGAAAACAATTTTGCGCAAAGCTAATTCAGTCCATATAAACTGGCTAGTTAAGGAGTATTCATGGAGCACTATTCGCACATACTTCTACTTTGCGACCCTTTTCTGCGAGAGTCAGCCGCCATGGAGCGGGCTAGAGCACTTGCCGCCGCTTGCGGCGGCCATCTACATCTAGCCATTCTGGATGACTTACCAATCGGAATGGGGGGAATTGACAGCACTCTACAAATACGCGCTAGAGAAGAGACGAGAAAGCGGCAAGAGAAGTGGCTGACCAGCAAAGCCGACAGCATGCAAGCCTGGGGCATCAGGACATCGGTTCAGGCTGCGTGGACTGAAGATGCAGTGAAAGAACTTCTTGAAATTGTGATAAATAAAAATGTCGATCTTATAATAAAAGACACTCTACTCGAGAAAAGCTTGCATCGTGCCTTTATAACACCACTAGACTGGAAGATTCTGCGCCACTGCAAAGTAGCAACACATTTAGTTAGCTCGACCGACCACCCTCTTCCGCAGAAAGTAGTTGCCGCACTCGACTTATCAAAGAGCACGTCCGAAAGTGATGAATTAAATAATCGCATCATGGCATCAGCAAAACAACTCGCCCTTCAAAGTAATGCTGAACTTCACATTCTTCATGCGCACAACTTAAGCACGGACTTCTTAGTTTATGCGGCCGGCCCAGTGCCATGGACGCCCGAGCTACAAGATAAAAAAACGGAATATCCACAGCAGGAATGAAGAGAATCGCAGAAAAATACGGAGTCCCCAGCCAATATCAACATCTTATAATTGGCTCTGCAAAACAAGTGATAGCTGACTTTACATCAAAGCACGGAATAGATGTAGTTGTAATGGGCGCCATACACCATCCCGGGATAGAGAGAATAATCGGCAGCACAACGGAGCAAGCGTTATACAAAGTAAAAACCAGCATTCTTGCCGTCCAAGCCTAGCTGCATACTCAGAGATACAGGCGAGCTATACCAGGCAACTCGACCTGCACTTCAAGTAAAATAGATCAAATCAGATCAATGGAGCTACAACCATGAGACGTCTATCCCTCGCCATATCCTCCGTCTTGATTGCTCTAAGTGTTAGCGCAAGTGAAGGCTACACAGCCTCATATGAATTATGCATAACCAAAGCCGAAGGCGAGACATCTGGACTGGCGAATTGCTCCAATGAAGAGCTATCTAGGCAAGATGCGCGACTTAACAAAGCTTACAAAACCGCCATGAGTGTAATATCAACTGAGAACAAACAGAAGCTATTGAATTCCCAGCGAATCTGGATAAAGTTCCGAGACGCCGACTGCGGGATCTACTACTCTCTAACTGGAGGGACGATGGATATTCTAAATGGCTCTGGGTGCGAGCTATCAATGACCAGGGAAAGAGCCGAAGCTCTTGAGTGGATGTCTCAGAATGGTGGTGAATAGTAGAACATCATAACCAGAGATACGAACGTTTCTTGGAAACGCCAGCCATATAGCTGGCATTTCTGCCGATTCACTTCAGATCTTTTATCGTCTTAACTTGATCCTTATTAACTCTCTGCAACTTACCATCAAGCTCTCTAAACTCATAAAATCCACTTTTTGAATCATAGCGTGGCGTATCAAGCGTCTGCAGTTCCCGCCCGTCATTTAGCACAATCGCAGATGGAGTTGAGCAGCCTGAAAGCCCACCTACAAAAACCAGAATAGCAACGAAATACTTACCCAAGAAACACCTCCAGCGCACATCAGATTCGAACAAACAGATCAAGCGCGACAAGCAAAAATACGGCAAGTAGCACTCGACAAAAGTACCAAAATTCCGCCAGAACCAAAAGCGGCCCAAAGAACATATTTTTGTCCTCAGGTGCCATTCATTCAAACACAAGTCAAACCAAAAGCCTGTCACCCCATAGAAACAATCAGGGCCTTAACCCTACCACGGAAAACATCTTCGATCGCCACTAAAAAACCACAAACCAACCTACTCTCACCCACAGAAAATTGCTCGCCAACCAGAAAACACGCCATTTTTCTTTTACTTCCGAGATCTTATCCGAATCACAATACCCCATGACAGTAACATCTTTCCACTAAACAATTATTGATCTGCCTCACGGCCCCTCCCCCATAGAAGATGGCTTAATAATTCTCCACCGAACTACAAGGAAGCTTATTTATGCCGCAAGAAAGCAGCCAAAAACTACGACTCGGCGCGCTGACAGCGCTGGTCGTAGGCTCCATGATCGGCGGGGGGGGGTTTTCTCCCCCACAAAAAAAAGCGGCTGAATAGC
>OGQD01001991.1_pt1 | contig 12110 bp, 10 predicted proteins | sample 1553091 | NCBI WGS metagenome assembly OGQD01 (sample SAMEA2580290, study PRJEB22360) | human gut metagenome | biome: human gut; feature: human-associated habitat; material: faeces | place: Denmark | collected 2008/2010
GAGACGGGGCACGCCCCGCCTCTACAACTAGGTATAAGGATAAACGAACTGATAGGTATATGGATGTACGAACTGAGGTAATAGATTCATTATTTCCTAAATTTGAATATATCGCTAAAATTAGTGAACTATTTTTAGAAGAACAACAATTTCTTTGTCGAGGTTGTTGAATAGGCATATAACTTTAAAATATAAGAGATATGCCAGAGAATATAATGAAAACGTTATGGGATGAGAGCGATGATCTTCACGATGAGACCATGTCTACCAATTCGGTATTGTCGGATGATTACACGTCTAATGACATTCAAGATTTACAAGAAACGATCGAAAATGAAAATATCGAGGATGGTATAGAGAGCGATTCGATTGAACATTGAGTGAATGCATATTGGGTCCCCGAAGGGAAGATCTCCCTTTGGGGATCTTTTTTGTGTGAATTGTGAAAATCTTTTTCCGGATTCTAAATAATAACAATTTGAAATAGAATTGTAACGCAAAACTTCGTTATCTTTGTCCATTGTAATTCTAATATAACAATGGCATGAATAAAACGCTTATGGCCGCAGGTTTAGCGGTTATTTTGGGAGCTTGTTCCTCCTCAAAGAAAAGCGATGTAGCGGAAGGCGCTACACCCAATCCGTTTTTTACGGAGTATACGACACCGTTCGGGGTGCCTCCGTTTGACCAAATCGAGGTGGCTCATTACAAGCCGGCTCTTTTGAAAGGCATGGAAGAGCAGTCGAAGGAGATCGAGGCGATCGTGGCAAATCCGGATGCGCCGACATTCGAGAATACGATCGTGGCCTTAGACCAAAGTGGCGAGTTGCTTACTAAAGTAATGTATGCTTTCGGTGGCCAATCCAGTGTGAATACCACGGACGAGATCCAAGAGCTCGAACGTGAGCTTTATCCCCTTTTATCCAAACATTCGGATGATATCAGCTTAAATCCCAAGCTTTTCGCCCGGGTGAAATCCGTATATGAGAATCAGGCGAGCTTCCATCTGGATAAGGAACAGAAGAAGCTGTTGGAGGAAACCTATAAAAGTTTTGTCCGGGGAGGAGCCAATCTGCCGGAGGATAAGCAGGCGAAGTTGCGTGAGCTGAACGAGAAGATATCCATGCTCCAACTTACTTTCGGACAGAATACCCTGAAAGAGACCAACGATTTCCAATTAGTGATCGATAATAAAGAGGACTTATCCGGTCTGCCGGAAGACGTGATCGTCAAGGCGGCGCAAACGGCCCAAGAGAATGGTCTGGATGGTAAGTGGGTGTTTACCCTCCATAATCCGAGCGTGATGCCTTTCCTTCAATACGCCGATAAGCGTGATTTGCGTGAGAAGATCTTCAAGGCGTATACGAATCGTGGCAACAATAATAATGAGAATGATAATAAGGAGGTCGTTAAGCAGCTGGTTGCCGCTCGTCTGGAGAAAGCCCGATTGATGGGATATGAGGATTATGCCGCTTTCGTATTGGAAGAGAATATGGCGAAGAACGAGAAGAACGTGTACGACTTGCTTGATAAAATCTGGCCATCTGCCTTGGCGAAAGCGAAAGAGGAATTGGCCGATATCAACGCCGAGATCAAGAAGGAAGGCGGTAATTACGAGGCCGAGGGCTGGGACTGGCGTTATTATTTCGAGAAAGCCAAGAAAGCGAAATATAACTTGGACGAGAACGAGATGCGTCCTTATTTTGAGTTGGGACATGTACGTGAGGGCATCTTCTATGTAGCCAATAAATTATACGGTATCACGTTTACCGAGATCAAGGACATCCCGAAACCGGACCCCGACGCTCTCGCTTTCGAGTGCAAGGATAAAGATGGTACGCATCTGGGCGTATTGTATATGGATTTCTTTACCCGCCCGGGCAAAGGAGGTGGCGCATGGTGCGGCGGTTACCGTTCACAAACGTATAAGGATGGGAAACGGGTAGCCCCGGTGGTTACTACCGTATTTAATTTCAGCAAACCGGCGGAGGGACAACCGGCGCTTTTGACGGCCGACGAGACCGAGACCGTATTCCATGAGTTCGGTCATGCCTTGCACGGTTTATTCTGCGACGTTCATTATTATGGCGTGTCCGACGTGCCTCGTGACTTTGTGGAGCTACCTTCGCAAGTCGATGAGCATTGGGCCGTTGAGCCGGAGGTATTGAAAGTGTACGCTAAACATTACCAGACCGGCGAGGTAATACCGCAAGCCCTTGTAGACAAGATGATTAAGAGTGGCAAGTATGGACAAGGCTTCGCTACGACGGAGTATCTGGCGGCTTCTTATCTGGATATGGATTTCCATGCGATCAGCGGTGACGCTGCGGATAAGAAAGTGATCAAGTTCGTTGACCAGACGAATAATGTTCCGGCCAACTTGAATGTGATGGATTTCGAGCAACAGACGTTAGGCCGTCGTGGTTTGCTGAAACAAATCCCTTCCCGCTACCGCACGACTTACTTCAACCATACGATGGGTGGTGGCTACACCGCCGGCTATTATAGCTACATCTGGGCCGAGGTATTGGATTGCGACGCTTTCGAGGCATTCAAGGAAACCGGCGACATCTTTAACCAAGAATGTGCCGATAAATTCCGTAAATACGTACTGACCCCGGGCGGTATCGACGACGCTATGGATATGTACAAGAACTTCCGTGGCAAGGAACCGGGTACGGATCCGTTGCTGAAGAATAGAGGATTGAAATAATCTAGAAATGGAGATTTTATAAAGGCGGACTGGTTGGTTCGCCTTTTTTTGTATATGCTCAGCCTCCCGGATCTGTATTACATTTGCTAAGTTTTATCACGAAAAAATAGCGATAGTATGGAGAAAAAGGATTTAGTAGAAGGGATGAGGTTGTATATCTATAAATTGCGTGTGGATGGGCGTTATTCCACGGCGAAGAGCTATCAGGATGCATTGAACTCATTCATGCGGTTTTGTGGGTTGGAGGTAATTCCCTATATCTATGTCAATAAGGAGAACCTTCGGCGTTATCAGGCCTTTTTGTTGAATAAAGGATGTACATGGAACACGGTGTCGACCTATATGCGTCGGATCCGTTGTGTGTACAACATGGCGGTGGAGGAAGGGTTGGCCCCCTATATCCCTTATTTATTTAAGGGAGTTTTCACGGGTATAGAGAGCAAACGCAAAAAGGCGTTACCACAGGATTTATTACGTTCTCTGATGACGGCCTCATTAGATGATCCGGAACTGAGAAAAACACGGCAGGCATTGTGCCTGATGTTCCAGTTTTGCGGTATGGCATTCGTGGATTTCGCTCATCTGAAAAAGGAGAATGTCCGGGGTGGGGTTTTGGAATATAAACGCCAGAAAACGGGTACTCCGATGCTTATAGAGGTACAATCTACCGCATGGGAGTCGCTGAGGGAACTGTCAAGTGATGTAGGTAAGGACTCACCCTATTTGTTTCCTTTCTTGAAAGGGATAAAAGTGGGAAAAGAAGCCTACAAGGAGTACACTTCCGCTTTGGCCCATTTTAACCGGAATTTGAAGAGGTTGGCGAGAGCCTGCGGTGTGTCTATCCCGATCACCTCATATTCGATCCGTCATTCTTTTGCGATGATTTTGAAGGAACAGGATGTCCCGATTGAGATGATCAGCGAACTATTGGGCCATAAATCGATCAAGACTACGCAAATCTATTTGAAAAGTTTCTCGTTGGAAAAGATGTCTGCGGTGAATAAAATTTGTTTTGAGAGTGTGTACAATCATGTACCGAAAGTAGGGTAAAGGGAGTAGGCTACTTGGGGAGTAGCGTATTCTTTCACGGCGCAAATGTAGTAAAAAATAACTAAAAACAAGCAAACAAATGCGCTTGTTTACTCATTGTAGGCGTTTGATCCTCTCTATTCTTTGATTTTCTTATTTTATCCTAGACGTATAGACATGGTGATGCGGGTGAAATGACCTCTTGTTCCCGGTATCATTCCACCATGCCTTATAACCTGTGTGTATTCCTGTAGAGACGGGGCACGCCCCGTCTCATCCCCTCCAAATGGTAACTTAAAGATACTATCAGACAGTGGGAGACGGGGCACGCCCCGTCTCTACAACCGGGTGATAACCGTTCTCGCACCTTTTAGGCTACTCCCCAAGTAGCCTAAGATTTCGAGAGATGGTAATTTTCAGTAATGCCATATTTAAAAATATAAAGCGCTGTTTATCAAGATGATGTAAAAGATTCTTGGTAGGGCTCTGAATTGCCGTGGGGTCTGTTTTCGGGCCACGGGATAACCACTAGAAAAGATAATCATAGAGATGGATATATTGACAGGCAAGTGCTCGGATAGGTTCATGGCGCATGTTCTGAAGCGACGTGACCAGGAGGCCGTCCGCTGGTACGTGCTCACGCTCCCTACCGCCGGTGGCGGGCGTGACAGGATCAGCCCCTCGAAGGGGCTGGACGCTGAGCTTTCCCGCCGTGAGCGTCGTGGGGAGGCCTTGTTCGAGTATTTCTCCCCCTCGTATGTCGAGGCGAGGAAGGTGGGCGGCAAGATGGTCAACACGAAACGGCCCCTGCTGTACAACTACGTGTTCGTCCACGCCTCGGAGGACGAGATCTTCCGCCTGAAGCGTACGCTTCCCCTGTATAATTTCCTCCCCCGGGTTTCCTCCGGTGGGCGGTCTTATTTCCCCTACCTCTCGGATCGTGAGATGGATACCTTGCGTTGGGTCGCGGCTTCTTACTCCAACGAGCTTCCCGTATACGTGCCAGATAGCGGCCGCTTGTTGAAAGGCGACCGTGTGCGTATCACCTCCGGCCCTTTTACCGACATGGAGGCGGAGGTGGTGGTGCAGCCGGGCGGTGGGCATAAGGACGTGATGGTGCGTATCCTCGACTGTCTGTGGGTCCCCTTGTTCGAGGTGAGAGCTGGGGAGTACGAGTTGATCGAGCTGAACACGGGGGGCAAGCACGTGTATACCCATTTGGACAACGACCGTCTGTCGGAGGGCTTGCACGATGCCTTGGGCCGTTACCATGCCTCCGGCGTGGTAGTGGATGAGGATGTCCGTCTGGCCCGTGAGGTCCTGCGTGGCTACGCCTCTCTCCGTGGTGAGACCGACGTGATCCGTTGCAAGCTTTACTCTTTGCTCCTTCCAGCCTATCTGCTTTTGGGCGAGTCGGATGAGTTCGATCGTTTGCGCTCCACGATGCGCAGCATGCTCCCGGTGATAAAAGCGGGGCAATCCCGTGCCTTGTTGCTGGTCACGCTGTACGGCTGTACGGACAGCAGCCTCTACCAGCGCATGGCGCACGAGGTGGTTGACCCGTGGCTGGACGAGCCTTCTCCCAAGAAAAGTAAGTCTGTGTTGATACGTCGTCTACGTGATTACGACGGTTGGCTGAAACATAATGAATAAGGAATAATTCAAAATTCATACATCATACATCATAATTCAAGACATGTCTTCCCTTCCTTCGGGCATCCGTTTGATGAACCTGTTGCGTGACCATTTGACAGAGATCATGGATCGTGAGCGTGCGAACCTGAACTCAATACACCTGTATTGTACGGGATCTTACTGGGTGTCGTTCGAGCGTTCTGCCTATCAGTTGCGTCGTGTGTTTCCGGATAGCGAGACTACGCCGCTGCGCCTGTTCGCTTATCCGTTCCCGATCGTGATGGTGTCCGTTACGGATCGCTCACTCCGTTTGTACGCCCGTAAACATATCTTGAGGAGGGACGAGACGGATTACAAGCTATTGACCGTCCCCGGGCTTCCCATGGCGGATTACCATGTATGGCACGCTGGCGAGGTGGAAGGCTTGCCCCAGCTGACATGAACTCCAAATATGAAGCGCTGGAAAAGTAATAAACTCAATTATGGTATAATGATTTTGATTGATGGTTGGCAATTAGCATGAAATTTCGTATATTTACTCTAGAGGAAAAATAATTGTCATAAATTAATGAAAGCGGACGTGCTAAATTCGATAAAAGAGACCTTACGTAAGGTGATCTTGATTTCCATCTGAAAGGCACTCATAAGGAAATGCCGTCCGATGAGATGGGCAATGGGGCGATAGACCCCCATGAGCAATCTTAGGTGACTTGCGCCACTAACCTAAGATATTTTACCAACGCACCTAAGATACATGGTGGATGAACCTAGGATATTTTTTTAGTCAAAACAAATGCTTTGGGTCTGTTACGGATCTGAAGTGACTACTTATATACAATAATCATTATGTCAGAGGAAATCAAAATTGCTGTAGCTGGAACCGGTTATGTCGGGTTGAGTATTGCTACGCTGTTGGCACAGCATCATCCGGTCACTGCGGTTGACGTTATACCGGAGAAGGTGGAGACGCTAAACCGGAAGCAATCTCCTATTCAGGATGAGTATATCGAAAAATACCTAAAGGAGAAGGAGTTGAACTTGACGGCTACGCTTGATGGAGCGTCCGCTTATCGTGATGCCGATTTCATCGTTATTGCGGCTCCTACCAATTATGATCCGGTGAAGAACTATTTTGATACGCACCATATTGAGGATGTGATCGATCTGGTATTGAGTGTTAATCCAAGGGCGGTGATGGTGATCAAGTCGACCATTCCGGTCGGATATTGCCGGAGTCTTTATCTGAGATACGCCCAAAAGGGTATTGAGCGACTCAATCTGCTGTTTTCTCCGGAGTTTTTGCGTGAGAGCAAGGCGCTTTATGACAATCTTTATCCCAGCCGTATAATCGTTGGTTATCCCAAATTGCTAAGCGATGAGCAATTCAATGCGGAGAATGAGGCGATCGAGAGGATTGCGGATATTCCGGGTTTGGAGAAGGCTGCCCACACGTTCGCCGCCCTGCTTCAAGAAGGTGCCATTAAACAGGATATTCCGGCGCTATTCATGGGAATGAAGGAGGCCGAGGCCGTGAAGTTGTTTGCTAATACCTATCTGGCTTTGCGTGTAAGTTATTTTAACGAGTTGGATACCTATGCGGAGGTGAAAGGTTTGGATTCGAGTGCCATCATCCAGGGCGTGGGGCTGGATCCTCGTATTGGCACGCATTATAACAACCCTAGCTTTGGTTACGGGGGCTACTGTCTGCCGAAGGACACCAAGCAGTTGCTCGCCAATTATCAGGATGTTCCCCAGAATATGATGACCGCGATCGTGGAGAGCAATCATACCCGTAAGGATTTCATTGCGGACCAGGTGTTGCGCAAGGCCGGCTACTACGATTATAGCGAGAGGAACATTTTCCGGTGCTCCGAAGAGCGAGAATGCGTCGTGGGGGTATACCGTTTGACGATGAAATCGAACAGTGATAATTTTCGCCAGTCCTCTATTCAAGGCGTGATGAAACGTATCAAGGCGAAAGGGGTCAAGGTGATCGTCTATGAGCCTGCATTGAAAGACGGGAGTTCTTTCTTCGGCAGTGCCGTGGTGAATGATCTCGCCCGTTTCAAGGAGATGAGCCACGCCATCATAGCCAATCGTTATGATGATTGTCTGGACGATGTGTTGGGAAAGGTCTATACGAGGGATATCTTCGGTAGGGATTGAATCTTTAGATGATGGCTTTACAAGAGAGGCTGGGAAGGAATAAGACCATACTGGCTAATTTTTCCTATCTGAGTTTGCTGCAGGTATTCGCTATTCTATTTCCATTGCTTACCTATCCTTACTTGCTTCGGGTTATAGGCTTGGAATTGTATGGCGTGATCATATTCGCTCAATCTATAATAAACTATGTATCGCTGGTGATCAACTTCGGGTTCAATATGTCCGGAGCGAGGAACGTGGCGACTTACAAGCAGGATAGGGCAAGATTATCCCGGATCGTCACATCCATTTATTGGTGTAAGTTCATTTTATGGCTTGTTTGCCTAGTCCTGTATTTATCGGTCATCAGTATGGTTCCGTTCTTTGAGGATCATTATTGGGTGTATATTCTTTCTTTTCTGTTGACATTCAACGAGCTTATGTTGCCCATCTGGTTCTTTCAAGGGATTGAGAAAATGAAATATATCACATTCGTAAACCTGTCTGCCCGCCTGTTGTTTGTGGTTGCCATATTCTTGTTTGTCCATCGGCAAGAGGATTATTTGCTGGTTCCCTTGTTAAATGGGATCGGAGCTATACTGGCTGGTTGTCTCTCTTTATATATCTTGTTGGGAAAAGAGAGAGTAAGGTTTTCTTTGATACCGGTAAGGGAATTGCGATCGACCTATAAAGAGAGCTTGCCCTTATTTGTTTCGATCCTGTCCACACAGATTTATGTGAACGTTAATAAATTGGTGATCGGTTCTTTTCTGGGGATGTTGGAGGTTTCCATTTATGATATGGCGGATAAGGTGCTTCTTTTGATGAAACTCCCAGCCTCCATGATAGCGCAAGCCGTTTTCCCGAAGATCTCCCGTGAACAGAATATTCGTTTTATCAATCATGTGATGTTCTTATCGGTAGGGATCGCTTTACTTTTCTACATTAGTATGTTCTTCGGTAGTGACTGGTTGGTGTATCTTCTCGCCGGAGAACACATAGAAGAGGCTTCTGTCATTATGCGATTGCTGGGAATCTCCGCAATCTTGACATCTATCAATGGTTTCTTTGGAGGAAATCGTTTGGTCCCGCTAGGTTATTCGTTTGTGTATATGAGAGTGATGGTTGGTAATTGTCTGTTTTTCCTAACGGCTATAGGCTTGTTGTGGCTGACAGAAAGTATAACCATGTATACGGTTACAGTGATGGTTGTAGGGGTGGAAGTGTTTTGCTTTGTGTCGTTGGTTTATAGGAACTGGCAGTTAGGGTTGTTGGGGGTGAAAAGATAAGGTTGATTTGAGAGATACTTGATGTGGGAAAGATGGAGTGGAATGAAATATGATTAAATATACGGTTTGTTGAAATGTGTGATAAGAAAGATAATTCTATAGAATAATCTTGTTGTTGTAGCATTGTTTTATGCTGTTGCTTGAAAACCGTAGAAATACATAAATATACTCTAATAATTGGTCTATGCAGATGTGTGTAGTTGTGATTTTGTTATTTGTTTTAATGCCTTTTATGTCTTTTTATTTTGTAATTGCTGAAGTGTATAATAAGAGGAAATATTCATATTATTTATTTTTTGATGGGCTTGTTTTCTATGTATTATTTCCCCTATCAAGATCAATATAGATATATGGAGGGGTATTTGTTCCTTCAAGATAAAAACTTTAGTGATGTTTTTATTTATGATAATATTGTATTGTATTTTCTGAATTTATTTGATATATTTATGTTTGTATTTTCTAAGACAGGTATTAGCTATGAGATATTTAGATTTATAATCGTTGTTTTATCATATATGCTGGTTTTTGTTACAGTTAAAAAGACGTTGAAAAAAATGAATTGTAATAGTGATATTTGTTTTTTGTCTTTTTTAGTTATTTTCTTTTCTGTTCCATATTTTATTATATGTTCCGGGTTTAGAACAGGATTTGGTGCTTGCATTTTATCTGTTGGAGTATATTGTTTATATAGTTTAAAAAAGAGAATAGGATTGTTACTTGTTCTTGTTTCTTGTTTGATTCATTATATGTATTTTATCTATTTTGGATTGATATTATTTTCTTTCTGTGTTGGCAGATTGACGAAAGTTAAAATTGTGTTTTTCTTGATTATATCATTGTTTTTGCAATGTTTATTGCTTAAAATTAGTGGAAGTCTAGATTTTGAATATTTATCGTTAATAGGGAATGGCGATTATTCTGATTATGTTCAAGGAGAATGGGGACTTAATTATGGATGGAATGCAAAAAAATTTATTTCTATCATGGCGATGTCTTGTTTTCCTTTAATTGTACAAGTATTCTTTTTTAGAAAAATGATTAATGATAGTGGTTTTAGTAAACTTATCTTTTTGAATGTTTTGTTTTATATTATAATCTCTCCATATAGAATTCTTTTGTCAAGATATAGTTGGTCCCTTATTTTATTGATAAATATATATATACTTTATCATATATATGAGTATTGTCGAATGAGAAAAATGATGCTTTTGATTATTTTGACAACATTGATTATTTCTTTTTCTGCTTCTTGGAGAGTGAATCGTTTTTCTATGCCGTTTAGTCGCCAAGAAGAACTTTTATATAAACCATTACCATTGTTGCTGATGAATAGTTATAGTTTGAAAGAAGCATCTATTTATCTTTCAGTCGATGGTGAATTTAGATAGCCTATTTATGAATGATTTGGTTTCAATAATAGTACCAGTTTATAATTCTAGTCCTTATTTGAAGGATATGTTATGTTGTATTGTGTCACAAACATATCAAAATTGGGAATTGATATTAGTGGATGATCATTCTAGTGATGATTCATTGGAAATAATTAAAGAATTTCAGAAAAATGATGATAGGATAAAGTTATATATAAGAAACAGATTGCCTAAGGGAGCTCAGACTTGTAGAAATATTGGCTTTGATTATTCAGTAGGAGATTTTATCATTTTTTTTGATTCTGATGATTTAGTTGAAAGTTTTTGTTTGGAGCAAAGAGTTTCTTATCTGAATCTATATAAAGACTGCGATTTTTTGACGTTTCCTGCAATCGGTTTTGTGAGAAGAAAATACGACTTGAATTCGTTTATAAATGGTGTAGATAGGCATGTAGATACTCTGTCTTTATTCCTGTCGAGGAGAATTCCGTTTGTTGTTTGGAATAATATTTATAGAAGAAAAAGTATAATAAATCTGAGTTTGTTTTGGGATGAGGAGATCTTATCTTTTCAAGATTCGGATTATAATATTCAATCTATTTTAAAAGGATCGAAAATGAAATTTATTGATGCTCCTGTTGATTATTATTGGAGAATGGGGGGTAATCAAAAATCTATTCATAAACAAATAAATAAGAGTTTAGATCATTTATATTCTCATTGTTGTTTTTTTAAAAAGATGTCATCTGTTCCTACTCTTTGCAATACGGATAAATATGATTTCTATATATTAAATTACGCTTTGTATTTTATAAAACTAAGTGCTATATATAATTCTAGTGAATGTTTTGATAATATAGTTGATAATGAATTGATAAGATCTAATAAATTTTTCTATTTTAGATTGCAATTTGTAAGATCTATCTTGTTGAATAAGATACATAATATATATGTTTGTAAAATCATTTTTTTATTATTTTTTCCTGTAAGGCAAATTTCTAATTTTATATATCGAATCTTATTTGAATATGAGAGTATGAGAATTTTAAAAAGTAGAATCTAATGCTTCTTACTTATTCTTTTGACATTTTTGATACCTGCCTCGTCCGGAAATGTGGATCTTCGGATAATATCTTTTGTATATGGGCTGATCGTGCGTTGGGGAAGGTTGATAGATCTTATCTGAAAGATTTGATTAATTCCCGTTTAAACGCAGAGAAAACTGCGCGGAGAAATTCCGGCAAGGAGGATGTCTCCTTGGATGATATATACCGTAATCTTAGCTTGGAATCTTTCCCGAATTTGTCGAAACCAGCTCTTAAGCGGTTGGAACTGGAGGTGGAGCGTGAGAATTTATCTCCAGTGCGGCAAGCTTTGGATCTGATTCGGAACTATCGGAAAAAGGGTAAGCGGATATTGTTCATATCGGATATGTATTTGCCTTCCGATTTCCTGAAATCTCAATTGCGGAGATTTGGTTTCTGGGAAGAGGAGGATCGTATATATGTATCCGGAGAGATCGGCTTAACAAAGCATTCTGGGAATTTATTCCGGTATATTCAAAGAGAAGAGAGGATATTGAGATGTTCATGGATACATGTAGGGGATAATACATATAGCGATTATTATGTACCTAAGTCTATGTTTATACGGTCAAGGAGGATTTATCATCCTTATACCTCTTTCGAGAATCTGTGGCAGAATGATATGTGGTCTCCCTATAAGAAATTCTTGCCTTCTTATTTGTCGGGATTGGCTCGGGCTTATCGATTGTCCCTTCCCGCTTCGGATCGTTTGGCTTTTTTCGTGGACGTGTTGTTGGTTCCTTATTTCTTGTTTGTGTATAAGGTTTTGCGTGATGCCAAGGATAGAGGCGTGGACAATCTGTTTTTTTTGGCTAGGGATAGCTTCGTTTGGTATCGGATGGCG
>OGQD01001992.1_pt1 | contig 12107 bp, 14 predicted proteins | sample 1553091 | NCBI WGS metagenome assembly OGQD01 (sample SAMEA2580290, study PRJEB22360) | human gut metagenome | biome: human gut; feature: human-associated habitat; material: faeces | place: Denmark | collected 2008/2010
GGGCCAAACGATGCACGAGCAGGGCGGACCCGGCGCGGGCGATGGAGTCATTCCATGCGCCAAGCATCTCGCGGCAGCACCAGGACTCCTTGAGCAGGGCGTTGCGCTGCGCCACGCAACGCCCGTAGGTGCTCACCAGGTCGGCGTAACGGGCGCTCAGCTGAACGCCAAAGTCGTCGAGGGCGGCGCGGCGCACACTGGGCGCCATCGTTTCTAACACAAGTAAGGAAGGGAGGAAACGATCAAAACAGCACGCTCGGCAAAACCCCGCGCACGCCGGCGGCCGAGCATCTCTTGCCGTTACGGCTAAACGAGCGCTTGCCGTCCTCAACGCCCAGCCCCATATCGAGCACGCGGCCATCGCCCTCGAGTCTCAACTCGAGCCTGCACGAGCCCGTGCCGTCGTGCACGAGCTCGCCAGCGGTGGGATGCCTAAACGAGGCGCCGCTCGTCAAAAGCTGCAGCGCCTCTATAAGGTTGGTCTTTCCCGCCGCGTTGGGCCCCGCAAGCACCGTCACGCCCTCGTCCAGGTCAAGACGGTAGCTATCGAAACTGCGGTAGCGCGCGACGGAAAGGTTGCGGGCAAACATGGTCATGACGCAGCGCTAGATGCGAACCGGCATGACCAGGTACAGGTAGTTGATCTTGTCGTAGGACTTAAAGATACCCGCCTGCGAGTAGCTCTTGAGCTCCAGCGTGATCTCCTTCTCCTTGGACAAGGCATTGAGGCAGCCAAAGATGTAGTGGTAGTTAAAGGCGATGGTGCCCGACTCGCCCTCGGCCTCGACATCGATCGTCTCCTGCGCCAGATCCTGGTCATTGGAGATGGAGGACAGGCCCATCTGACCGTTCTCGACATCAATCTCGAACTTGACGGCGGGGTTCGCGCTCGCGATGACCGCCACGCGCTTGAGGGCGGCATTAAAAGCCGCCACGTCGATCTTGACGCTCGTCACGCACGAATCGGGGATGAGTTGCTTGTAGTTGGGGTATACGCCCTCGATACGACGCGACACGTAGGTGGTGTTGCCGGCCTCAAAGACAACCTGGGTGTCGGTGGCGCCGATCATGATGGTCGCCTGGCTGGCCATGATGCTCAGGGCGTCGTTGAAGGCGTCGGCCGGAACGTTGAGCTCAAAGGATCCCTCGAGCGTCGAGGTCTCGACCTGGGTGTCGCATACGGCCAGGCGGAAGGAGTCGGTTGCCACCAGGCGCACGGTGTTGTTCTCGACCTTCATGTGCACGCCTCCCAGAATGGGGCGGGCCTTATCGGTCGAAGTGACGCGCCATACGCGACCGACCATCTCGGACAGGATGTCGGTCGGGAGCTCCACCGCGCTCTCGATGGCATAGGCAGGGAACTCGGGGAAATCGTTGGCGTCGAGCGTGTTGAGGCGGAAGGAACTCTTCTCGCATCCAATCAGCACCTGACGCTCCGAGAGCTCAAAGGTAACCGGAGCGTCGGGAAGGGTCTTCGTAATGTTCGAGAGCATCTTGCAGGGAATCACCATCTCGCCCTCTTCTTCGACATGCGCGGCAATGCGGTGGCGAATCGAGATGGTGTAGTTAGAGGTTTGGAATTCCAAGATGCCGTCCTGCGCCTTAACGAGCACGCCCGATAGGATGGGAAGGGTAGATGCCGAAGCGACGCCTTTCATAACGACGCCAATGGCTTGCGTGAGCGAGCTTTGGCTGACGGTAAACTTCATCTTTTAATACCTTTCTATAGATATAAATATCTTAATAATAGTAATAGCACTGACGAAACTGTTGATTACTCCCAAAAGCGCTGGTCAACCCCAAAAAGAGAATCGACAGCACCCTGTGCGCAACCGACCGTGTTTTCCACGTTCAAAACCTGCGGAAAACTTTTCATCGCCTTGTGGCGAGTTTTAGACATGTTATGCCCGGCGTTTCGACAAGTTTTCAACAGGTGTCTCTATTTCCCTACGAGCGCAGTGTAATTTTATCTCGCAGCGATTTGAGATCCTCGGTTATGGTGCGGTCTTCCTGAATCATCTTCTGAACCTTTTTATAGCTCGTACTGACGGTTGAGTGGTTGCGGTTGCCAAACTCCGCACCCACCGCCGTAGTCGTCATCTCGCACATCTCGATGGCCAGATATATGGCGATATGGCGGGCTTTGGCTATGTTGGCGTTGCGGCGCGGGCCGATGAGCTCCTCGTGCGTCACGCCGTACTGCTCTTCAATGACAGACTGGACCGTCTGCACGTTGATCTTTTTGGCCGACGTATCGAAGTACTGGCTTGCGATGGCGTCGATGTCGTCGAAACTGAGCTCGCTGCCCTCGCGTTCGCGGTCTCCTGCCTCGCCGGCGCAGCGTTCGCAGAAGCTCTCGAGTTCGCGGATGTTGGTTCCCGAGACTTCTGCCATGTGCTTAAAGTGCTCGTCGGTCAGATGCCCACCATCGCCGCCATAGGCCGCCAGCAGCGAGTCGTCACCCGCCTCGGGTGCGGCGGCTATCGTGTTCTCGTAGTAGCGCTGCAAGATCTTGTATTTCATCTCGTAGCTGGGCTCCGCCACCAAACAGAGCATACCGGCATTAAAACGGCTGGTAAGGCGCTCGTCCATGCTCAGGTCTTTGGGCGCACGGTCGGCTGCGATGACGACTTTTTTGTTGTTGCGGATAAACTCGTCCATGAGCTGGAAGAAGTAGTCCACGCTCGCGCGCTTGCCGATGATGTTTTGAATGTCGTCGATGATGAGCACGTCCACGTCGTGGTATGCCTGCATGATGGGGGCGTTGCTCTTCTTTTGGCGGTCGAACTCCGTCATCAGGTCATCGAGGTACGCCTGTGAGTTGGCGTACTTTACCTTGATCTCGGGCGACTTTTCGGCGAGCTCGTTTTTGATGGCGAGCAGCAGATGGGTCTTGCCCAGCCCCGATTTGCCATAGATGAACAGGGATGTGCATGTGCCGCGTTCGTCCGCGAGCGCGGCAAACTTGAGGGCTGAGCGATATGCATGGCTGTTTTCTGGGCCGTAGACAAAGTTTTCGAAGGTGAATTTCGAGTTGGCCGCGAGCGGCGCGCCGTCGGTGTTCTGCTCGATCGGTGCCGCAGCTGCGGGGACGCTCATGGGCGATGTGGAGGCTGGTTTTGCACTCTTTGCAGGCGCCTCGCCTTTCATCTGGTTCATCATGCGGCGGAAATCGTCGGCCGAAAGCGTGTTTTTGATTGCGATGCCCGAATCCTCGCCCGGTGTTGCGTCGTGCGCGATAGGCATGTGTGTGGCAGCGGACATGGGGGCCGCCGGCGTCGAGACGGTGGGCATGGTTTCACGGGAAACATCGCCGATTTGATGCTCGGGAGCCGACACTGTGGTGGTAGCGGGCGCCGCCGGGGGAACGACGGGTGCCGCGGGTGCGGCGTTATCTGCCGCGGAGCCCTGTGGTGCCACGATGTTGAGCGCAATCGGTGCAAAGGCGATCTCTTCCAGGTACGCCTCGATGGTCGGCTGATGCTTTTTGAGCTGAGCGATGGCAAATCGTGAGGGGGCCTCAATCGTCAAGGTGTCCTCGGTCAGGCTCACAGCACGCGATTGCCCCAGCATGTTGATGAGGCGCGCATCTTGGCCGTCGCGCTGACAAAAGGCGATGGCATCCCCCAGGATGATGCTTGCTTCCTCGTCCACTGTCTCTCCCGTTCCTTAAGCTTGGGCCCGCACGCGAGCGCTTCCGATTTCGGTCAGATGGTATTTCTGCCCATGTTTGACTATCAAGCCCGTCTGCGCCAAATCGTTGAGCGTGCGCGACCAGGTGGGTGCAGAGTTTCCAAACGCCCGCGCCAAGTCTGTCGCGCCGCACTCTTGATGTTGGGCCAGATACCCTAATGCAGCGTTGCCGCGTTCGCTTATAAACACGTCCGACTGCGGTTGTGCGTATTGATTCGCCGCATTAGGATACATCATTTGAGCTGCTGGTTGTTGAGAACTCTGCATGGGCGGCGTCTGCTGTTGAAAACTTTGCGGCCACTGTTGGTAAGGCTGCGGCGGCATCTGCTGAGTCCAGGGGTTGAGGTTTCCCTGCGGCATCTGCTGATACGGCTGCTGGTACGGCTGAGGATACTGCTGTGGATACGGCTGGGCATATCCCTGCTGCGGCATATATTGGGGAGGATACCCTTGTGGGTACGGTTGGTAGCCCATTTGCGCGACGTTTGGCATGGCCGCCGTCTGCTGCACGGCGCCTGTGTCCGGATCTGCCGAGCCTATCCCCTCCGGCATGTTTTGCACTGGGTTGCCCAGCGGTGTCTGGGGGTCTTGCATGGGAAAACTTCCAGGCTGCTGCATCTGCTGCGCCACGGGCTGCTGTGCAAACGTGCTGGATAGGGGCCGGCTGCTCCGTCTCGGGGCGCACGGCGGCCCCTCGCCCTCCGGCTCGCTCGATTTCCTGTACGCGCTTGGGATTCAGGCTTACCGTGACCACGGTGCCGTTGCCCATGTTGTCCTCGATGGATACAGCGCCGCCGGCGTTTTCCAGGTACTCCTGCACCATGGGAAACCCGGCTCCGGTTCCGCGGATGTATCGTTTCATGTTGCTGTTTGCGCTGGTAACGCCAAAGTCGAACGCGCGCTCCTTGTCGTCGATCCCCGGTCCCTGGTCTGCGAATCGGATGGGGTCGCCGCCGTCTAGGATCGAGATGATGGGCTCTGCAAAGTGGGCGTGGATAAAGTTTTCGACAATCTCGCGGATAACCATGAGCGAGATGTGCCCGCCCTGTTCTTTCATGCACTGGTAGACGGTGTTGGTTGTCTCTTCCAGATAGGTGCGCACGTCCTTAGGTTCGATGACGATGACGCGCGGCGTCGACAGCATGTCGTCATAGACCGCGATGCGTGCGGCATACATGGCAGCCTGCGTTTTCGCAGCGGCCTGCTCTTCCTCGCCACGCTCTTCGCGCACGCCGGTGATGTGCTCGTTGTCGGGTGCCGGGTCTCCGGAATCGACCATGGTGTAAAAGTCGTCAGACATGCCGCTCGCAATCTTTCAAAAGGTTTCGAACAAATAGTAGCTCACCGTGCAACGTTTCTCATCTTTCGACAACTTTTCAAAACTTGTTGAAAACTTTGGAAAATGGGCGAAAAGTTCTCAACATTGCCAACATGAACTGTTGAAAACTCGATGAAATATCGTGAAAGGTTGCCATGAGGCGCAAATTTCGGTTGTGCTTATGGGGGAACCGTGTGAACTGCGCAACCTTTTACCTTTGATTTCTTGACATTTGAACATTGATTTCCCTACAATCTTCAAGCTCACGTGTCTATATCTGCGTCCGCGTCCCCGCGGACACTCGAAATGCAGCAGGAGGAACTTAAGATGAAGCGTACGTATCAGCCTAATAAGCGTAAGCGTGCCAAGACCCATGGCTTCCGTGCCCGTATGGCCACTAAGGGTGGTCGTGCCGTGCTCGCCCGTCGTCGCGCCAAGGGCCGCAAGCGTCTCACTGTCTAGCAGCGATACACACATCTCGCATGAAGACTATTAAGTCTCGGCAAGATTTCGAGCATGTGTTCAGTCAGGGGCGTCGTTTCAATCACCCTCTGATTCGAATGACCATATGTGAATCGGTTGGCGAAGGCGACTCCGGAAGGGTCGCCTTCGTTGGTGCTAAGCGACTCGGTTGTGCCGTCGTGCGCAACCGATCTAAGCGTGTGATGCGCGAGGCCGCCCGCAGCTGCGGATTTCCCGTTGCGGGTTATGACATCATCTTGTTTGCAACTCCCAAGACGAGGGTTTCCTCGCCGCAGGAGATGGACAAGGCGTTGCGTTCGCTTATGAAGCGCGCCGGCGTTGCCGGGGAGGAGCGATGAGCAATCACGTTTTGCGACGTGTTGCCATCGCTCCTATTCGCATATATCAACAGGTTATTTCGCCCTTATTGCCTGACGCCTGCATTTATTACCCAACGTGCTCGCAATACGCCATCCAGGCGATTGAGAAGCACGGTGTTTTGAGAGGCTGCTGGCTTGCCGTGAGGCGCATCGCTCGTTGCAATCCCCTGCACGTCGGCGGTTATGACCCTGTGCCCTAGCGGGCACTCGCTATCGGAGGAAAACTTACATGTGGGATTGGATCGTTAACATCCTTTTCGAGCTGCTCAAGCTCATCCAGACCTTTGCGGTCGACTGGGGCCTGTCCATCATCATCCTGGTGGTCATCATCCGTCTGCTGCTGACGCCGCTCATGCTCAAGTCGACCAAGTCGACGGCTCGCATGCAGGTGCTGCAGCCCAAGATGCTCGAGATCCAGGAGCGCTATGCCGACGATCCCCAGCGTCAGGCCGAGGAGATGCAGAAGTTCTACAGCGAGAACAAGTTCAACCCCATGGCTGGCTGTCTGCCGCTGCTGATTCAGATGCCTATCCTGTTCGCCCTGTTTACATTGCTGCGCAACCTGCCGCAGTACTTTAACGACGGCACGTTCTCGTTCTTCAACATCCTGCCCGACCTGACCACCACGCCGAGTGCTTCCTTTGCCGATGGCTTTATGGTTGCACTGCCTGCGCTGGTTTGCCTGATCCTGTTCGCCGTCCTGACCCTGATTCCGCAGCTCTATATGTCGCGCAACCAGACCGGCCAGCAGGCTCAGAGCATGCGTATGATGGCCGTTGTCATGACGGTCATGATGCTTTGGATGGGCTGGAGCCTTCCCGTTGGTGTTCTGCTGTACTACGACGTCTCGTCTGCTTGGCAGGTTATCCAGCAGATTTTTGTGACGCAGAAGGTCATCGACAAGGCGAAGGCCGATGAGGAGGAGCGTCTTAAGAACGCTCCGCTGCAGGTTGAGGTCACTCGTCGAGAGAAGAAGCCGCGCCCGCACAAGAAGAAGTAGTGGGATATCAATCTTATTTAGGTACCTAACTTTTGGAGTACGTTATGTCTGAAGAGATCATCGAGGATATGCTTGAGGAGGTTGCCCCGCAGGTCGCGGGCGATTATCCCGAGATTGCACAGCGCTACAAGGCTGGTGAAGAGCTGACCGATGAGGAGCTCGACACCATTGCCGATGTTGCTATTTCCATCCTGCGTTCCATCCTTTCGCACTTCGATGCCGCCAACTCTCCTATCGATGAGTATGAGGGCGACGAAGGTGAGCTGATTTTGGATGTAACGGCTCCCGACCTTGCTGTTCTCATTGGCCGTCATGGTCGCACCCTTGATGCCCTTCAGGTTATGTTCTCTTTGCTGGTGAGCCGCAAACTTGGCTTTAGGTATCCGGTCGTCGTCGACGTCGAAGGTTATAAGAGCCGTCGACAGGACAAGGTTGCTTCTATGGCCCAGTCCGCTGCCGAGCGCGCTATTCGCACTCATAAAAGTGTTTCTTTGCCGCCTATGAATGCCTACGAACGTCGACTGGTTCATATTGCCCTTCGTGGTAACGATGCTGTCGACACGCATTCTGAGGGCTCTGACCCCGATCGCCATGTTGTGATTGTTGCTCGATAATCTTCTCGAGTCTATGCTAAGGGGACGTGGTTTCCACGTCCCCTTTTTTTGTCAAAAGTTCTCGATACACTGATTTTTGTCAGAAAGGAGTCGTCTTGTTTGTTTTAACTGATGAGCAGGCAAGCCAAATGCTGGGCCGTCTTATTTCGTATCGCAAAGACTATTCTTTGAAGGTCTCCGACGAGAGCCTTCGTGTCTGTATCAAGCATCTTGATCTTGTTCTGGAGGCCAATAAGACTACTAATCTAACGCGCATCCTGAATGTTGATGATGCAGCCGTCCTTCATATTCTGGACTCACTTGTTTTACTGCCCTATATTGATAAAGCTCCTGAAGGTGCTTTGCTTGATATGGGTACCGGTGCTGGATTTCCAGGTATTCCGTTGACTATTGCAAGTGGGCGAAAGGCTACCTATATCGATTCCGTTGGCAAGAAAGTAGATGCTGTTAACTCCTTTGTTAGTGCGCTTAGACTCAAGCATGCTTATGCCGTTCACGATCGTCTTGAGGAATATGCTCGATCCCATAAGAAGCAATTTGCAGTTGTGACCGCCCGTGCGCTCGCACCATTACCGGTTCTCGTTGAATATGCTTCTCCTTTTCTAAAAGATGGTGGTCTCTTTGTTATTACGAAGGGGAATCCATCTGATGAAGAGTTTCAATCTGGTATTGCTGCTGCAAAGATATGCGGCTTTACCACGCTTATGACGGACGACCTTGATTTGCCGAATGGTCTGGGTCACCGTGAATTTATTATCCTTAAAAAGACTCGTCAGGCATCTGTTTCCCTTCCGCGTGCTAATGGCATGGCAAAAAAGAATCCGCTTGCCTAGATGTTTCACGTGAAACATAATGGATAGTGTCGATTGTTATGTTTCACGTGAAACATAACAATCGATGTCGAATCGGATTGTTTCACGTGAAACATCCTCCATTCAACAGCTTTAAATACACCAGGAGGGACCGTGGGATTTCGCGACGTTAAGCGTTCTAAGAGCGCAAAAGACACGCGTATCATCGCTATCATCAACCAAAAAGGCGGTGTAGGTAAGTCCACCACAGCTGTAAATCTTGCAGCGGCGTTGGGTGAACTGGGCCGAAAGACGTTAATTGTCGATTTTGACCCACAGGGTAATAGTACGAGTGGTTTTGGAATCGAAAAAGAAGAGCTCGATCACTGCATCTATGATGCATTGCTGAACGATGTTCCGGCAGAATCGCTCGTTCTTGATACAAATTGCAATAAGGTTTTTGTAATTCCGGCTACTATCCAGCTTGCAGGTGCGGAAATCGAACTTGTCAGTGCGATTGCCCGTGAAACTCGCTTAAAGGATCTACTTGAGCCTGTTCAGGATGAGTTTGATTTTATATTTATCGACTGTCCGCCATCGCTTGGTTTGCTAACCATTAATGCGTTAACAGCTGCGGATAGTGTTTTGATTCCTATTCAGTGTGAATATTACGCACTGGAAGGTGTCACAAAGCTGCTTGAATCGATGAAGATGGTTAAAACACGCCTAAATAAGAGCCTTGATACTTATGGCGTACTTATGACTATGTACGATTCGCGCACATCGCTTTCGAACCAGGTTGTGGAAGAGGTTCAATCGTATTTTGGTGACAAGGCATTCAAGACCTTGATTCCACGTACAGTTAAAATTTCAGAAGCACCCTCGTTTGGTGAGCCTGTAATTACCTATGCGCCACAGAACAAGGGCGCAAAGGCGTATATGAACCTTGCTAAAGAGGTGATTAAACGTGCCTAGCCCTAAGAAGCGCGGTGGCTTGGGTCGTGGACTCAATGCGCTGGTCTCAGAAGCTGAATATGAGACTGGTGGATCTGCAATGTCAGCATCAAATGCCTCTTCGGAAACTAAGCTTCCAATCGAAGACATCGTTCCGAACCCAAATCAGCCACGAATTCATTTCAATGAGACCGAGCTTCGAGAGTTGAGTGAGTCAATTCAGGAGCATGGCGTTCTTCAGCCGCTTCTTGTGCGCAAGCACGGTAATGGCTACGAGATTATCGCGGGTGAGCGCCGTTATCAGGCTTCAAAGCTTGCCGGCCTTGAAGAGCTTCCCGTCATCATTAAAGATGTTGATGATGAGCAGATGCTTGCACTCGCGCTGATTGAAAACCTTCAGCGTTCTGACCTTAACCCTGTCGAAGAGGCTAAGGGATATCGACAGCTCATCGATGCGAGTGGTATGACTCAGGAAGCCTTGTCAAAGGCTGTCAGCAAGTCTCGCTCTGCAATTACCAATTCGTTGCGTCTGCTTGATCTTCCAGAGGTAGTTCAGCAGATGATCTTCGAAGGCAAGCTGACTGCTGGTCATGCTCGTGCAATTCTTGCGGTTCCATATGAGGATGCACGCATTAAGCTTGCTGAGAAGGTTGTTGCAGAGGGATTGTCTGTCCGTGCGACAGAAAATCTTGCTCCATTGTTTTCTGCCGGAGAGACGCCCAAAGCGCCTCGCCCCGCAACACCTCAGTCTTTTAAAAAAGCTGCACGCGTTCTGCGTCAGGTGTTTAACACAAACGTACGCGTAAAGAGCTCGCGCGGTAAGAATAAGATCGAGATTGAGTTTAAGGATGAGGAAGAGCTGTCTCGCATTCTTGGCGAGATGATTCAATTTGATCAAGGAGGTCAGGATGAAGAATAGAGTTCTGACTGCTCTTGCTTTGGCTGCAACTGTAGCGGTTGGTGCAGTTGCGGGATTTAAGCTAGCAACAGATGATGAATTGCGTGGTCGCCTGCTTCGTGGAGCGCAGGATATCGTCGATACATCCAAAAAGAAAATGGATGTTATGACTGAGGATGTCGCTATGCGTACAGCGCAGGTAACTAAGAATCCCAAGATTAATCAAGATTGGGTTAATCATCAATGGGAAAATGTAGGCTTTTAGGTACCTAACAATTATTAGCCTTTTTTGAAGGGGTCCTTGTCTGAACGCCAGAACAAGGACCCCTTATTTATTGCGGAAAAGTTGTTGAACAATCGCGCGATGCAGATTAGTGATAGATATGAAATAGCCCCGGTTGCAATTTAACAACCAGGGCTGCTCGATGTTTCACATGAAACGTTTAGGGTGGTCTCCCCTACGCGTTTTTCTGAACCTTGAAGCGCTGTTTGAGTTGCCCGCAAGCAGCGTCGATATCGTTGCCGCGAGAGTTACGGATCGTGGTCTCAATGCCACGGGACTCAAGACGACGCTGAAGGTCTTCCACCTTATGAATCGGCGACGGCTTGAGAAGGCTGCCCTCGATATCGTTGAGCTGAATCAGGTTGACGTGGCACAGTGTACCCTCGCAGAAGTCGCAGAGCGCCTGCATCTCGGGGTTGGTGTCATTGACGCCCTCGATCATGGCATATTCGTATGTCGGACGGCGGCCGGTCTTTTCGGTGTAGAGCTGTAGGGCCTCGTGAAGGCGCAGGAGTGTGTACTTCTTAACGCCAGGCATAATCTTGTTGCGCGTGGACTGGATGGCGGAGTGCAACGACACAGCGAGCGTAAACTGCTCGGGAATGTCGCCAAACTTGCGAATGCCAGGAATAACACCGCTGGTAGAGACAGTAAGGTGACGGGCTCCAATGCCGATACCGTCGGGATCGTTAAGGATGCGCAATGCCTTGAGAACCTCGTCGTAGTTGGCAAACGGCTCGCCCTGGCCCATGAAGACGACGCTCGTGGCACGCTCGCCAAAGTCGTTGGATACATGAAGTACCTGGTCGACGATCTCTTGAGCGGTCAGAGAGCGCTTGAGGCCGTTCAGGCCGGTGGCGCAAAAAGCGCAGCCCATGCCGCAGCCTGCCTGGGTGGAAACGCAGACGGACAGCTTGTTGCGACGAGGCATGCCGACGGTCTCGACGGAGATGCCGTCGTGGTACTCGAGTAGGTATTTACGAGAGCCATCCTTAGACACCTGTTTGGTGAGCTCGGTCGGCGTGTCGAAAGCAAATGCCTCCTTCAGCTGCTCGCGGAAGGCCTTGGGAAGGTTGGTCATGTCATCAAACGAACAAACGTTCTTCTCAAAAACCCATTCGATGAGCTGCTTTGCGCGAAAAGCGGGTTGGCCAAGTTCGGCGACAAGTTCGCGAATATCGTTTTGGCTCAAGTCGCGAATGTCCTGAGATTTAGTCCTGGGATTCATGGAAGCCTTTCGATTTTGGGGAAACGTAGAGGGTATCGCTACAATATGGTATCAGCTGCAGAAATTATAGAGGAGGAGTCTGCCCATGCCGGGTAAAAGCCTAGAGAACATGCACGTAGCGGTCTTGGCGGGCGGTCATTCCGCTGAGCGCGAGATCTCGCTCAATTCGGGAAAGAATGTCGTGGTGGCACTGAAGGAGGCCGGCTACACCTCGGTTGAGCTGCTCGACGCCGCCGCCGATGACTTTATGGTGACTATGGCGACCGGTGGCTTCGACGTGGCGTTTATCGCCATGCACGGCGTCGGCGGCGAGGATGGCGCCATGCAGGGGGCCATGGAGACGCTGGGTATTCCCTACACGGCGTCGGGCGTGCTCGCCAGCGCATGTGGCGCCGATAAAGAGGTTTCAAAGCTTCTGTATGCCAGGGCGGGCATCCCCATTGCCCCAGGCCTGGCGCTTGAGGCGGGCGACGAGGTCGATATCGA
>OGQD01001995.1_pt1 | contig 12103 bp, 11 predicted proteins | sample 1553091 | NCBI WGS metagenome assembly OGQD01 (sample SAMEA2580290, study PRJEB22360) | human gut metagenome | biome: human gut; feature: human-associated habitat; material: faeces | place: Denmark | collected 2008/2010
CTGGCGGAATGCCAGCCGCCCCCGCCCCCGCCAGCAGCAGGCCGTGCTCCGGACAATACGGCGTGCCGGCGCGGGCGTAGAGCAGGCGCAGGTAATCGTGGATTTCGGTGACGGTGCCGACGGTGGAGCGCGGGTTGTGGCTGGTCGCCTTCTGCTCGATGGAAATCGCGGGCGACAGACCTTCGATCAGATCGACGTCGGGTTTTTCCATCAATTGCAGGAACTGCCGCGCATAGGCCGAGAGCGACTCGACGTAGCGCCGCTGCCCCTCGGCATAGAGCGTGTCGAACGCCAGCGAGGATTTGCCGGAACCGGAGAGGCCGGTAATCACGATCAACTGGTTGCGCGGCAGATCGAGGCTGATGTTTTTCAGGTTATGCGTGCGGGCGCCGCGAATGCGCAGGGTGTCCATGAATCTTTCGGGCAGGTGGGGTAAAGGCGAAACTATACGCAAAAGCCCGTCGGGGTGGGGTGGCGGGCGGCAGCAGGTGTTTTTGATAAATCAGAAAAAGATAAAAGTCATTGATTCAGACAGTGATATATTAAATTTCGCACGCCGCAAGCCTTGACCGCAGGGTGACGCCCCGAGGGCGCGGCGGCAGGATCGGCACGCCCGGAGGGAAAACCATGGCGTGCCGCATCCACGACGGAAGCACACCACAGAGATACAGATACAGGGAGACAAAATGAGTTTCAAAACCCGCATCGTGGCCGCCTTTCTGGCGGTGTTTGCTGTTTTTGTTCTGGCCACGGGTTTTGCCCTGTTCGGTCTGAATCAGGCAAAACACAGTTTCATCCAGCACGTCGGGCATGACGTGGCCTTCGAGCGCGCGGTGGTCGGCATGTATTCGCAGGGCCTGCAAAGCGGGCAGGCGTTGCGCAACGTCACGCTCGATCCGGCCAACAAGACGGGGCACGGCAATCTGGCAAAAGCGCTGGAAGAGTTCGACGGCCATCTGCAAACTGCCCAGACGCTGGCCAGCGGCCAGGCAGGGCAGCTCGAGATGCTGAAATCGGTGCAGTCACTGGCGAATGAGCGCCGGCAATTGATCGGCGAGGTCGTCAAACTCGCCGTGGATGGCGATCAGGCCGCTGCCGTCGCCTTGATCAACGGCAAGGAAACCCCGCTGTGGCGGCAGATCCGCACTTCGCTCATGGAAGAAATGAAGCGCTTGCAGGAAGCGCTGGAAGCTGCGAAACACAGCAATCTGAGCGGTATCGAACAGGCCGAGCGGTTCACCCTGCTGCTGGTGCTGGGCAGCGTGGTGGTGGCGATCGTGCTGCTGAGGCGCGTGTTGCGTACCTTGAGCCAGCAACTTGGTGCCGACCCGGCCGCAGTGCGCCAGATGGCGGAAATGGTGGCGGCAGGCGATTTGAGCCTTGCCATTCCGGCCTCCGAGCCCGGCAGCGTGATGGCGGCAATGGCCAGCATGCGCGAACGCCTCGCCGACATGGTGAGCGAGATTCACAACAATGCCGAGGGCTTGCTGCAGGCCGCGAATACGCTGCAATCGGAAGCGGAGCAGGCGGCAGCGCGTTCCAGCGAGCAGAGCGAATCGGTGTCGGCAGTGGCCGCCGCGATGCAGGAAATGACGGTCGGTATCGGCCAGGTGACCGAGCATGCGAGCGAAGCGCGCACCTGTGCCGAAGAATCCGGCAATCTCTCGCGCCAGGGCGGCACGGCGGTCAATCGCGTGGTGCAGGGCATGGCCCAGGTGGCGGAATCCGTGACCGAATCGGCGCAGGTCATTGCCGCGCTGGAACGGGAATCGGAAAAAATCGCCGCCATCGTCGGCGTCATCAAGGAAATCGCCGATCAAACCAACCTGCTCGCGCTGAATGCCGCCATCGAAGCCGCCCGCGCCGGCGAACAAGGCCGCGGTTTCGCCGTGGTGGCCGACGAAGTGCGTAAACTGGCCGAACGCACCGCGCAATCGACCGTGGAGATCGCAACCACGGTGGACGTGGTGCGCAACGGCATCCAGAGCGGCGTTGGCCGCATGGAAACCGGGGTGAAACTCGTCAATACCGAATCGGCGGACGTGGCCGAAGCCGGCAATACCATCACCACCTTGCAGGAATACGCCGGGCAGGTCGTGAGCGCGGTCAACCTGATCGGCGACGCCTTGGGCGAACAAAGCGCCGCCAGCAGCGAAATCGCCCGCCGGGTGGAAGTCATCGCCCAGATCAGCGAACAAAACGCCGCCTCCGTCCAGCACAGCGCCGGCGCCGCCAGCGAACTCCAGCGTCTGGCGCAGGGATTGAGTGAGGTGGTGCGGTATTTTCGGGTGTGAGGTATCGGGGGCGGGCTACGCTACGGTTCCCTCGTAGTATGGCTCCCTCGTAGGGGCGCGATCCGTACAGGCGAAGCAAGAAAAAGTAAGACGCGCCGCAGCGCGGAAAACGGTGGTAAAACAAAGAAAACGCCTGTAATCGGTGCCTTGTATGGAGATGTGTAACGGCGGCCGTGTCGCTGAAGGCCGTTATTCCCCCGCCAGCCGCGCCAGCAATTTTTCCATTGCCTGTCCCCGATGCGAAAGTCGGTTTTTCAGTTCGGCATCCAGTTCGGCGGCGGTTTGCCCAAGTGCCGGGATGTAGAACAGCGGGTCGTAGCCGAAGCCGGCGGCGCCGCGTTGTTCCTGCAGGATTTCACCGTGCCACTCGCCTTCGGCGATGAGGGGCTGCGGGTCGTCGGCGTGGCGGCAGAGCACCAGGCAACTGACGAAGTGGGCGCGGCGGTCGTCGGCGTGGGCGAGGTCGGCGAGCAGTTTTTCGTTGTTGCGCGCATCCGATTTCGGTTCGCCGGCGTAGCGGGCGGAGACAACGCCCGGTGCGCCGCCGAGCGAGCGCACGCACAGGCCGGAATCGTCGGCCAGCGCGGGCAGGCCGCTCAGGCGGGCGGCGTGGCGGGCTTTGGCGAGGGCGTTTTCGACGAAGGTGGGGTGCGGTTCCTCGGCTTCCGGGATGTTCAGTTCGCCTTGAGGAATCAGGGTGTAGCCCAAGGGGGCGAGCAGGGCGTCCAGTTCCTTGAGTTTTTTGGCGTTGTTCGAGGCCAGAACGAGTTTTTTCATGAAGCGAGCGCCTGTTCCTGCGCGGCAATCAACTGGCGGATACCGGCCTGGGCGAGGTCGAGCAGGGTGTTCATTTCCGTGCGGGAAAACGGCGCGCCTTCGGCGGTGCCTTGTACTTCGACCAGACCGCCGTTGCCGGTCATGACGACGTTCATGTCGGTGTCGCAGGCGGAGTCTTCCGGGTAATCGAGATCAAGCACCGGGCTACCTTGGTAGATGCCGACCGAGACGGCGGCGATGTGGTCGGTGAGCGGATTGGCAGGGAGTTTGCCGTTGCGCACCAGGGTTTCGCAGGCGTCGTGCAGAGCGATCCAGGCGCCGGTAATGGCAGCGCAGCGGGTGCCGCCGTCGGCTTGCAGGACGTCGCAATCGAGCGTGATCTGGCGCTCACCGAGCGCTTTGAGGTTGGTGACGGCGCGCAGCGAGCGGCCGATCAGGCGCTGGATTTCCTGGGTGCGCCCGCTCTGCTTGCCCTTGGCCGCTTCGCGCGCCATGCGGCTGTGGGTGGAGCGCGGCAGCATGCCGTATTCGGCTGTCACCCAGCCCTGACCCTTGCCGCGCAGGAAGGGCGGCAGGCTTTCTTCGACGGAAGCGGTGCACAGCACGCGGGTGTTGCCCATTTCGATGAGCACCGAGCCTTCGGCGTGGCAGGTGAAGGCGCGGGTGATTTTGAGCGGGCGCAGTTGATCCGCGAGGCGCTGGCTGGGTCGCATGGGGTTTCCTTAAATTTTGCCGGGTTTGAATTTGTCGATGGCGGCGCGGATTTCCTCGATCGCCGCTTCGATTTCGTCTTCGCTGAGGTCGCTCTTGTAATTCGGGTTGCGCCCGAATTCGTCGAGGCGGGTGGTGACTTCGCTCAGGCCCATGGTGTGGGTGGAAATCAGGCTGCTTTCCGGTTCGACGTAACCGTCTTCCCAGCGCACGACGACCAGGGAGAGATTGTCGGCGCGCGGCCCGCCCAGCTTTTCGGCGTGCGTCATGATTTTGGGCAGCGCGGTGAGCAGGTTGGCGTCTTTCAGTTTGCCGGCGATGAGATCGCCCGGAATCACGCCCCACAGGCCGTCGGTGCACAGGAGCAGGATGTCGTCGCGCTCCAGGGGGGTTTTGCGGGAGAGGTCGATTTCCGGGGGCGATGGGCTGCCCAGGCAACTGTAGATTTTGTTGCGGTCCGGGTGGGTGGCGGCCTGTTGTTCGGTGATCAGCCCTTCTTCGAGCAGCAGGCGGATGCGGGAATGGTCCTTGGTCTGCGCCATGACTCGCCCGTTACGCAGGAGATAGAGGCGCGAATCGCCGACGTGCGCCCAATAGGCGATGTTGTCCTGCACCAGGCAGGCGACGCAGGTGGTGCGCGGCGCTTCGTTCATCTGGTGGCGCTCGACGTAATCGAGTATGGCCAGATGCGCCCGGCTCATGCCTTGCTGCAGGAAGCCGAACGGATCGGCCAGCCGGGGCTGGGCGGTTTCCTGGAAGGCGTCGGCAAAGGTCTGCACGGCAATTTGCGCGGCGATTTCACCGTAATGGTGGCCGCCCATGCCGTCGGCGACCACCATCAGCAGGGCGTCGCGCGAATAGCAGTAGGTGGTGCGGTCTTCGTTGTTGGCACGCCCACCCTGGCGGCTGTCCTGATAGATGGTGAATTTCATCGGCGGCTGGTCCGGAGACGGTTGACGAAACGGCCCATCCAGCTTTCCTTGCGGGTGCTTGGCGGCTGCGCTTCGGCAACCAGGGCTTTCTGCAGGGAAAAGACGCTTTGCGGGCGATAGAGGTGATTGAGGCTCATGCACCAGTCGATGATTTCCAGCAGGCGGTCGGAATACTTGCCTTCCCAGCGCACCATGGCGGGGATCAACTGGTCTTTTTTCAGGCGCTCGTCCGCTGGCTGCGGCGCGGCGCCGGCCAGGCAGGCGTACATCGAGGCGCCGACGCTGTAGATGTCGCTCCACGGTCCGAGGTGCTTGCGCTCGCCATAGTGTTCCGGCGAGGCGAAGCCCGGGGTGTACATCGGCTTGAGCATGGGCTGATCGCTGGTCAAGGTTTGCCGGGCCGCGCCGAAATCGATGAGCACCGGCGTCAGATCGCTGCGCAGATAGATATTGGCGGGCTTGAGGTCCAGGTGCAGCAGCTTGTTGGTGTGCACTTCGCGCAGGCCGTTCAGCATGCGGGTGAACACGCCGCGCATGAAACGCTCGGACAATTTGCCGTGGTGCCGGCGGATGTGCTCCTGCAGGGTGCAGCCGTGCTCGTATTCCATCACCATGTACACGGTATCGTTGGCTCGGAAGAAGTTCTGCACCCGCACCACGTTCGGGTGCGACAGCATGGCTAACGCCCGGCCTTCCTCGAAAAAGCATTTCATGCCGTAGCGAAAGGCGGCCAGATGGTCTTCCGTAATCACCGGGCGGGTTTCGCCGTTGGCGCGCAAGGCGAGTGTATTGGGCAGGTATTCCTTGATGGCGACTTCCTTGCCTTCCGGGTTGGCGGCCAGGTACACGATGGAAAAACCGCCCAGCGAGAGCTGGCGTTTGATGGTGTACTCTTCCAGGGCGAAGCCGCTGGGCAGGGGGGCGTTGGCTTGTTCCGCCATGGATCTCGCGGTTATGATGCAATCAAGCGGCCATTGTCGGTCGTGTTGCCCGCCCTGTAAAGCAAAGAGGTAGCTTCAATGATCTGCAGCATGACCGGATACGCAGCCTGCACCCGTCACGTCGATGGCGGCACCTTGCAGCTCGAAATAAAGAGCGTCAATTCCCGCTATCTCGATTTTCATTTCCGCGTCGGCGAAGAATTGCGCGCCAGCGAAATCCCGCTGCGCGAACTGTTCGCCAGCCAGATCAAGCGCGGCAAGGTCGAATGCCGGCTGTCCTTCCAGGCGCAGGCGCAGCGCAGCGAAACCTTGCAGTTGAACGACGAATTGTTTGCCGCGCTGGGCGCGCTGGAGAGTGAAGTGCGCAGCCGCCTGCCGGCTGCCGCGCCGCTCTCGGTCAATGACATCCTGCGCTGGCCCGGCATGTTCGGCGAGCAGCGCGTCGATTTCGCCGCCCTGGTGCCGGAAGTGCTGGCCGCCGCCCGCGAGGCGCTGGCCGACCTCACCGCCAGCCGCGCCCGCGAAGGCGAAAAGCTCGCCAATGTCCTGCGCGACCGCGTTGCCGACATGCGCGCCATCGTCGCCGAAGTCGCCCCGCGCATCCCGCAGGCGCAAGCCGCCTTCACCGAAAAACTGCGCCAGCGCCTCGAAGACGCCCTCGGCGCGGCCAACGACGAGCGCATCCTGCAGGAAGTCGCCGTTTTCGCCACGCGCATCGACGTCGCCGAAGAACTCGCCCGTCTGGAAGCCCACCTGAGCGAAGTCGAGCGCGTCCTCAAAGCCGGCGGCGCCACCGGCAAACGGCTGGATTTCCTGATGCAGGAACTCAACCGCGAAGCCAACACCCTGGCCTCCAAATCCGCCGTCACCGAAGTCTCGCAGGCGGCGATGGAATTGAAGCTCGCCATCGAACAGATGCGGGAGCAGGTCCAGAACCTGGAATAATCTGCGAAAATGCCGGCTTTGCTTTCTGTCGAGTCGCCATGTCGCCGCAACAAATTCAAGCCATTGCCCCTGTCGAAACCATCGTCGCCGAGCTGAAAGCCGGGCGGATGGTGATTCTGGTGGATGAGGAAGACCGCGAGAACGAGGGCGATGTGCTCATCGCCGCGGAATTCGTCACGCCGGAGGCGATCAATTTCATGGTCACGCATTGCCGCGGGCTGGTGTGTCTGACGTTGACCGAGGCGCGTTGCCGTCAACTCGGGTTGACGCAGATGGCGCGGGACAACAAGACGCCTTACGGTACGGCGTTCACCGTTTCCATCGAGGCGGCGGAAGGGGTGACGACCGGCATCTCTGCGGCTGACCGGGCGCGGACCGTGCATGCGGCGGTGGCGCGCAACGCGACGGCGGCGGACATCGTACAGCCGGGCCACATCTTCCCGATTACCGCGCGCGAAGGCGGCGTGCTGGTGCGCGCCGGGCATACCGAGGCGGGTTGCGATCTGGCCGGCATGGCCGGGCTGGAACCGGCGGCGGTGATCTGCGAGATCATGAACGAAGACGGCAGCATGGCGCGTCTGCCGGAGCTGATCGAATTCGCCAGGGTGCATGGGCTGAAAATCGGCACCATCGCCGATCTGATTCACTACCGGGCGGCTTCCGAAACCTTGGTCGAGCGCGTGAACAGCCGGACGATCAGCACCGCGCATGGTGATTTCCTGCTGCATGCCTACGTCGATCGCGCCGGCAATGCCACCCATCTGGTGTTGGTGAAAGGCGAGATTCCGGCGGGCGGCGAAACCCTGGTACGGGTGCATGAACCCTTGTCGGTGCTGGATTTTCTCGATCCGGCCAGCGCCCGCCAGTCTTTTTCGGTCGATCAGGCGATGGCGGCGCTGGCCCGCAACGGGCATGGCGTGATCGTCCTCATGCATCGCCCGGAGGACGGCGAAGCCTTGCTCGAACGCCTGCAAAAGCCGCTCGATGCGCCGCGCCCGCAGCGCAAATGGGATCCGCGCACCTATGGCATTGGCGCCCAGATCCTGCGCGACCTTGGGGTGAGCAAGATGCGGCTCCTCTCCAGCCCGCGCAAGATGCCCTCCATGGCCGGTTTCGGCCTGGAAGTGACCGCTTTCGTTTCCACCCTCGAGGAGCTTTGAGCCATGGCCCGTTTTGACAACGTTTTTGAATTCGACAGCAACCTCGATGGGCGCGAGCTTTCCATCGGCATCGTCATGAGCCGCTTCAACCGGCCCGTTTGCGAGGGCTTGCTGTCGGCCTGCGTGGCGGAATTGAAGCGTCTGGGCGTGGCCGACGAGGACATGGCGATCGCCACCGTGCCGGGGGCGCTGGAAATCCCGCTGGTGCTGCAGACGATGGCGCAGAGCGGCCAGTACGACGCGCTGATCGCCCTGGGCGCGGTGATCCGCGGCGACACCTATCATTTCGAGGTGGTTTCCAACGACGCCTGCCGCGCCATCATGGAGCTGCAACTGCACACCGGCACGCCGATCGCCAATGGCGTTCTGACCTGCGATACCGACGAGCAGGCCGAGGTGCGCATGCAGCCGAAGGGGGCCGAATGCGCCCAGGCGGCGGTGGAAATGGCCAATCTGCAAGGAGCGCTGACCGATGAGTAAGCCGCAAGCGGCTGGAAAGCCGAAATCCGCGAAATCCGCCCGCCGCCGGGCGCGCGAGTTCATTTTGCAGGGCCTGTACCAATGGCGGGTGGGCGGCGCGGACGAGGCGGCCATTGAAGCCTACGCGCCGGAAATGGAAGGTTTCGACAAGGCCGACCGCAATTTCTTCGTCGGCACCCTGCGCGGCGTGATCGCCCAGCGCGATGCCTTGGTCGAGCAGATCGGCGCGCACATCGACCGGGCTTACGAAGAGCTGTCGCCGGTCGAGGCGGGCGTATTGCTGCTCGGCAGTTTCGAGTTGATCCACCATCAGGAAACGCCCTACCGCGTCATCATCAACGAAGCCATCGAACTCGCCAAAGCCTTTGGCGGCACCGACGGCCACAAGTACGTCAATGGCGTGCTCGACAAGATCGCCGCCCAGGTGCGCGCACAGGAAGTCGCGGCGCGGCAGAACGGGCGCTGAACGGTGGCGGCGCAGGGTGAGTCGGGTAGTAAAGCGGGAAGTGAATTCGGGCTGATCGCCCGCCATTTCACCCGTCCGACGCCCTCGGCGCTGCTCGGGCCGGGCGACGACTGCGCGCTGCTCATGCCGACGCCGGGCAAGGCGCTGGCGGTGACGACCGACATGCTGGTGGCCGGCGTGCATTTTCTGCCCGACACCGACCCGGAGCGCCTGGGCTGGAAAACCCTGGCCGTGAATCTGTCCGACCTCGCCGCGATGGGCGCGACGGCGCGCTGGGTGACGCTGGCCGGCGCGTTGCCGGCAGCGGACGAAAACTGGCTGGCCGCCTTTGCGCGCGGCCTGTTCGCCTGCGCCGACGCCCACGGCGTGGAGCTGGTGGGCGGCGATACCACCGCCGGGCCGCTCAATCTGTGCGTCACGGCGCTCGGTGAAATCGAGCCGGGGCAAGCCCTGCGCCGCTGCGGAGCGCGTGCGGGAGACGAAATCTGGGTGTCCGGCCGCCCCGGTCTGGCGGCGCTCGGTCTGGCCCACGCCCAAGGGCGGGTGCGCCTGCCCGAACCCTGGCCGCGCCTGTGTCTGGCGGCGCTGGAAAAACCCCGGCCCCGGCTGGCCCTGGGCGCGGCTCTGCGCGGTGTGGCGCACGCGGCCATCGACGTTTCCGACGGCCTGCTGGCCGATCTCGGCCACCTGGCGCGCGCTTCCGGTCTGGCGGCCAGCGTGCATCTGGTGCAGTTGCCGCAATTGCGCGATCTGGCGGGGAGCGGCGCGCAGTACGATGCCGACCTGCGCTGTCTGGCGCTGGAATGCCAGCTTGCCGGCGGCGACGATTACGAGCTGCTGTTCACCGCCGCCCGCGAGCAGCACAACCGCATCGCCGAAATCGCCGCACGACTCGAATTGCCGCTGTGGTGCATCGGCGAGATGCAGACGGGTGAGCAGGCGGGCGCGGATGCGCCGGGCAGTGTGCGGGTACTCGATCCGGAAGGGCAGGAAATCGAATTCGCGCGGCAGGGATATGAGCATTTTGCCGTCTGATTTGCCACTCAACGCCCCATCAACGCCCAACCCACTCGCCAGATGAACCACCAGCGGAGCCGCCGATGAAAACACCCAGCCTGCGTTTCCTGCTGGCGCACCCGGCACATTTCTTTGCCTGCGGTTGCGGCAGCGGCCTCGTGCCTTGGGCACCGGGCACTTTCGGCACCTTGTTCGCCTGGGCGAGTTTCGTGCTGTTCCGCCCGTGGTTCAGCGACAGCAGCGTGTTGTTTCTTCTGGCGGCGGCCTATCTGGCGGGCATCTGGTTCATTGACGTTGCTGGCCGCGCCTTGGGCGACCCCGACCATGGCAGCATCGTCTGGGATGAAATCGTCCCCTTCTGGCTGGTGCTGCTGCTGACGCCGCCGGGCTTCCTGTGGCAGTTGGCGGCTTTCGTCCTGTTTCGCCTGTTTGACATTACCAAACCGCAGCCGGCGCGCTATTTCGATACCCACGTCAAGAACGGCTTCGGTGTCATGGCGGACGACCTGGTGGCAGCGGGCTATACGCTGTTTTGCCTAGCCCTGCTCAAATTCGCCGGCCTCGCTTTGCCCGCGCTGTAAACCAAAATAAATATGCCGGGAGCAGACTATGGCCGGAGCCAAGTCTGGTCGTGTGCGCGTGCCGGGAAAAGTTCGTAAAAGCGGTTTGCACAAATCGCGGTGAAGCAAGGTATATTCTTCGTCAGCGACGGTTTTTTTGCAGATTTCGCTTTTTTTTTTGGCTGCGGGTACGGGTGTTTTTTTAAGGGGATTCCTGAATGTTCAAAAACCTGAAGATCGGCCTTCGCCTGGGTATCGGTTTTGCCCTGGTGATCGTCTTGTTGACGGCAATTTCCGTGTTGTCCTATACGCGGGTCGGCATTTTGAGCCATGAAGTCAACGATATGGTCGATGACAAATTTCCGAAAACGGTCTGGGTCAATGACATCCTCGATCAGGTCAATGTCGTGGCGCGCGCCATGCGCAATCTGCTGATCATCAAGGATGAGGAGGCGATCAAGCGGGAAATGGAGCGGTTTGCCGAAGCGCGTGTCATCGTCGATGAGCGGATGGAGAAACTGCACGCGACGATCTTTCTGCCCAAAGGCAAGGAACTGCTGAAAAAACTGAGCGATGCGCGGGCGACCTACGCGGCGTCGCAGGGGCGCTTCCTGACCCTCGTCAGCGAACGCAAGACGGATGAAGCCGCTGAATTCCTGCTGACGACCGTGCGCCAGCAACAGAACGCCTACTTCGTCGCAGCGACGGAAATGATCAGCTTTCAGGGTGAGCGCATGGCCGCCTCCGGGCGCGAGGCGAGCAACACCGCCGCAGAAACGCAGAAGCTGATCCTCGGCATGGCGATTGCCTCCATTCTGATCGCCGTCGCTTTCGCCTGGTGGGTCACGCGCAGTATCACCCGCCCGGTGGCGGAAGCGGCCAGCGCCGCCAATGCCCTAGCAGAAGGCGACCTGACAGTACAGGTGCAGGTCGGGAGCAAGGACGAGATCGGCCAGTTGATGACCTCCTTCCAGACCATGATCGCCAAGCTGACGCAGATCATCAGCGAAGTGAATGTCGCCTCCAGCGCGCTCAACGATGCGGCGGGACAGGTGTCGGCGACGGCGCAGTCGCTGTCGCAATCCTCCAGCGAGCAGGCGGCTTCGGTGGAAGAAACCACGGCCAGCATCGAAGAGATGACCGCGAACATCTCGCAAAACACCGAAAACGCCCGCGTCACCGACGGCATGGCGACTTCCGCCGCGCAGCAGGCAGAGGAAGGCGGCGGTGCGGTGCGCGAAACGGTCGATGCGATGAAGCAGATCGCGGACAAGATCGGCATCATCGATGACATCGCCTACCAGACCAACCTGCTGGCGCTGAACGCGGCCATCGAAGCGGCGCGCGCCGGCGAGCACGGCAAGGGCTTCGCGGTGGTGGCGGCGGAAGTGCGCAAACTCGCCGAGCGCAGCCAGGTGGCGGCGCAGGAAATCGGTCAGGTGGCCTCCTCCTCGGTGAAACTCGCCGAAAAGGCGGGCGTGCTGCTGAACGAAATGGTGCCGTCGATCCGCAAGACTTCCGATCTGGTGCAGGAAATTGCCGCCGCCAGCAACGAGCAGAGCCAGGGTGTCGGTCAGATCAACGGCGCGATGGGCCAGCTCAATCAGGCGACGCAGCAGAACGCCTCGGCCTCCGAAGAACTTGCCGCCACGGCGGAGGAAATGGGTGGTCAGGCGGCCCAGTTGTCGGAGTTGATGAGCTTCTTCCGTCTCAACGACAGCAGCCGCAGCCGTTCCGCCAAGCCGGCGCCGGCAGCGACAGCCAAACGCGGCGGCGCGGCCAGCGCGCCGGGTGCCGGCCGTCCCCCCGCATCATTGGGA
>OGQD01001997.1_pt1 | contig 12100 bp, 8 predicted proteins | sample 1553091 | NCBI WGS metagenome assembly OGQD01 (sample SAMEA2580290, study PRJEB22360) | human gut metagenome | biome: human gut; feature: human-associated habitat; material: faeces | place: Denmark | collected 2008/2010
TGGCGGGAGATTTCTGGGCTCAGAGTATCAATAGGAAATAAAACACTTACCGCCAATACCGCCGTGCAGCCCCGCTCAACATGACAGTAGGGGGTCGCAGGTGTCTGATTGTCTGACCGTCTGAAGTCTGACTGTCTACCTTCTATCTTCTAATTTCTATTATCTATCGTCTATCTTCTATCATCTCATCCTCACCATCCGCTCTTTTTCCAGAAGGAAGGGATGAAAATGGAGAGGAGGGTTACGGATTCCAGCCTTCCGAAGAGCATGGACAGGCAGACGATGACCTTGGAGAAATCCGGCAGGGCTGCGTAGGTGCAGGTGGCGCCGAATGCACCGAAGGCGGGGCCGTCGTAGCTCATGGTGGAGAAGGCCACGCCCAGGGCGTCCATGAAAGCAAGGCCGTCAAACATCATGGCCCCTGCCCACAGGGTGGAGAGGGCCATGTAGATGAAGAAGAAGGCCAGCACCTAGAGTACCGTATTCCGGGAGAAGTTTTCCTTTCCCACGGTCATGTGGAAAACCGCCCTTGGGTGCATGTGGAGCTTCAGAATGGCGGAGAAGCATTTGAAGAGAAGAATGAGGCGCATTACCTTCAGCCCGCCGGCGGTGGAGCCGCCGCAGCCTCCGGCTATGATGATGAGGAGAAGGATAAATTTAGCAAAGGAAGGCCATTGGTCGAAGTCGGCGGATACGTAGCCGGTGGTGGAGGACAGGGAGGCGGACTGGAAGAGGGCTTCCCGGAGGGATTCCGGAAGGGGCATATGGCCCTGAAGCACCTGGGAGGCGGTGATGAGAAGGACCGCCGCTGCCACCATGAGGAGGTAGACTTTGAATTCCGTATCCTGCAGGAGTACATGGAGACCCCGTTTCCAGGCGTCCACGTAGAGGCCGAAGTTGGCGCTGGAAATAACCATGAAAAAGGTGAGTATCATTTCCAGGGAAAAGCTGTGATAGTAGGCAATGTTTTCATTTCTGGTGGAAAAACCGCCGGTGGCAATGGTGGAGAAGGCATGGTCCAATGCTTCCCAGAAACCCATGCCCCATAGCATTAAGGCCGCCGTGGCAGCGGCGGTGAAACAAAAGTACACGCAGAAAAGGGCCAGTGCCGTTTCTTTGATGCGGGGGAGGGGCTTGGAAGAGGTGGGTCCTGTGCTTTCGGCATTCACCATTTTCGTGGTGCCCCGTCCGGCCTGGGGGAAGAGGGCCACGAAGATGACGATGATGCCCAGACCTCCCAGCCAGTGGGTCATGGCGCGGAAGAAAAGAATGGACGGCGGCAGGAGCGAAAGGTCATTGATGACGGTGGCCCCGGTGCCGGTGAGGCCGGACACGCTTTCCACCAGTCCGTCCAGCGGGGAGAGGGTGCCGGAACAGATATAGGGAATGGCATAGAGCAGGGACACGGCAATCCAGGAAAGGGCGGTGATGGCGGTGCCCTCCCGGGGCGTGAGGCTCACATTGGGAGATAGATTTCTTCTGCGGAGAAGAAGGTAAAGAAGAAGGGACAGCAGGGCAGGGATGAGGAAGGAAAGCACCGGCCCTCCGTAATAAAGGGACAGAAGGAGGAAAAGAAGGAGCACGGCGCCGGCGCCCAGAAGGATGCGGGAGAGCATGGATTGGATGATGCGGATGTTCATACTAGTCCCTGCCTTTGAAATAGGAAATCACGTCCTGCGCCCTGTCCGCCTCTGCAATGAGAATGACGCTGTCACCGGCGGCAAGGACGGAATGGCCGTCAGGAATGTAAACCCTGCCATCCCGCACATAGGCGCCTACCAGGCAGGACTTGGGGAGATTCGCCTTCATGAGGGGCTTTCCGGCGGCCTTGGAACCTTCGGGAATGACGATTTCCAAAGCCTCTGCCCTGGCCCCTTCCAGCAGGGACACAGAAACCACGCTTCCGCTCCGCACAAAGGCAAGCACCTCACCGGCCGCGAGAAGGCGGGTGGACAGGACGATGTCGATGCCCACCTGCTGCATGAGGGCGATGTATTCCGTGCGGGTCACCCGCACCATGGTCTGTCCGGCGCCCAGATGTTTTGCCAGAAGGGCCATCATGAGGTTCAGCCTTTCGTCCTTGGTGGTGCAGATCACCGTGTCCGCCTCCGATACCCCTTCCTGGGTAAGCATGTCCATGTCCGTGCCGTCGCCGCAGAGGACCATGCCCTTTTTCAGCCTTTCCACCATCTGCTGGCAGTGGTCTTCATTATTGTCGATGACCTTCACTGAAATCCCCTGCTTCTCCAGCATGGGAGCCAGGGCCTGCCCCGTGCGGCCGGCGCCGATGATGAGGGCCTTCTTCGTTCGGCGCTGGTACTTGGCATGGCCGTGGGATGAAATTTCTGCAAGGGATCCGGATTTCCAAGGAAATACACGTTGTCCAGCGGCAGCAGCCTGTCACTGGCGTGGGGGATAATCATGTGGTGGTCCCGGAGGATGAGGGCGATGAGAACGGATGGCGGCAGGGTGATGTCCTTTAATTCCTTATGGGCAAAGGGAGAGCGGGGACTGAGTTTCATTTCCAGAAGACGCACCCGGCCTTTTGCAAAATCCTCCACGTTAATGGCGGAGGGCGTCATCACCAGCCGGCTGATTTCACGGGCCGTAATGAGCTCCGGACTCAGTACCAGGTCGATGTCGAAATTCTCCTTGATGTAGTCCACCGGCTCCGAGAGGAATTTCGGATCTCGGATGCGGGCGATGGTATGGGGAATGCCGTTCTTCTTCGCCAGCATGCAGGCGATAATATTGACCTCATCCATGGCCGTCACCGCCACCAGCAGGTCGCTCTTCGAAGCATCCCGGCTCCGCATAAAGGAAGGACTAGTGCCGTCGGCATGGATGGTAAGCACATCCAGGTCTGGGGCAACAGCGATCTCGAGGCAGAAAAGTCCAGAACCTTTGATATCGGCCTTGAATTTGAAAGAGGAAACGGCGCCGGCAAGGTGACCTATTTCCACAATAAGATCAAGAACATGATCAATTCCCAGCTGCTCGGCCGCTTCGGAAGAATCGTCCGCTACCAGTACGTCAATATCGACAATGCGGTCATGGACGGCGTCGAAGGGGAATACAGCTACCGCTTCAACAAGCACTGGGATGCCAAGGTGAACCTGACCTACCTGGATGCCAGAGACAAGGAAACGAATGCCCGCATTTCTGAAAACGCGCGCATGAACGGCCTCGTGCAGATTTCCTGGACCGATGCGAAGGAAAATCCGTGGACCGCATCTCTCTACAACCTCTGGTACAAGGATTACCTCGACGGCGAAGGAAAGAACTACACCTACAGCACGATCAATTTCGTCGTTACCAAGGACATCTCCAAGTCGACACAGATCTATGCCGGCGTCGACAACATTTTCGACAAGACATTCTCCGATGACGATGATTACTCCATTTACGGACGCACCTGGAGAACCGGCGTGACATTTAAATTCTAAGGGAGGACTTCATGAAAAGTATCGTCTTATATTCGACAAGGACCGGGAATACGAAGATGGTGGCAGAGGCGATCACTTCTGCGCTGCCGGAGGGGACGCCCTGCCGCAATATCCGCGAGATGAATAAGTCTCTCTCTGATTATGACTGCGTCTTCATGGGCTTCTGGGTCGACAAGGGCACGGCCGATGATGCATCCAGAAAGGTTCTGGAAAATCTCCATAACCGCCATGTGGCTGTCTTCGCGACGGCCGGCGTCAATCCGGCCAGCAGCCATGCACAGGACTGCCTCAAGAACGGCGCCTCCCTTCTTCCGGAAGGAAAGAAACCGGCAGGCACATTTATCTGCCAGGGCAAAGTCGATCCCCAGCTGATCGAAGCGATGTACAAGCGTTTCCCGGCAGACAATCCGCATGGAAGAAATCCGGAAAGCGAGGCGCGCCACAAGGAAGCTTCCACGCATCCGGATGCAGCAGACCTTGAAAATGCAGCCGCTTTTGCCCGGAATGTGATGAATTTCATCCAGGCTGAAAAGTAAGGAGAGTGCGATGGATTTAAGAAATTATTTTGACCAGCTGACGCCCGAGAAGAGGGTGATGCAGTTCGGAAGGAAGACGGATGAGCCGCTCCGTCTGGCTTTCGACAGCAAGAGGGTCGTCCATGCCGCCATGGGAGGGAGCATGGTGCCGCCTCCCATGGCGCAGAAGGTCTGGCGGGATATCATGGCAAAGCCCGTGGAAGGGCATCCGACGCAGATGGCTTATATCCATATTCCCTTCTGCAAGACGAAATGCCTCTACTGCCCCCTTCTTCCAGAACGGGACGAACCAGGACGAAGAAGACCGCTACATCGACCATCTGGTAAAGGACATCGAGATGGGTGCGGATTCCCCGCGACTCTCCAGCGCGCCGATTCAGGCCGTATTCATCGGAGGCGGCACACCGACCTCCCTCTCTCCTGAAAATGCAGGCCGCCTTCTTTCCACGATCCAGAGATGTCTGCCGCTTGCCAATGACTACGAACTCACCTTCGAAGGCCGTGTGCATGACCTCGTCCCGGAGAAGATGGACGTATGGTTCAGAAACGGCGTGAACCGCATGTCGCTCGGCGTGCAGTCCTTCGATACGAAGGTCCGTCAGGCCGTGGGCCGCATCGACGACGGGGAGACGGTATTCTCCCACCTGCAGGAGCTTCTGTCCTACAACCAGTGCGCTGTCGTCATCGACCTCATGTACGGGCTGCCGTACCAAACGATGGACGTGTGGCACAAGGACGTGGAAACGCTCGTGGAATCGGGCATCGACGGTGCTGATCTCTACCAGCTGAATGTCTTTGAACACAGCGACCTCAATCTGGCCATCCAGAGAGGGAAACTCCCTCCGGCCGCACCGACGCAGGTGCAGTCTGCCATGTTCTCCTTCGGCAAGAATTACCTCGACGCACAGGGATACAAGCGCCTCAGTTTCTGCCACTGGGCAAGGAACAACAGGGAGCGGAGCCTCTACAATACGCAGGCCCGCTTCGGTACGCACCTCTTCCCTTTTGGCTGCGGGGCTGGCGGCCATGTCGACGGTCTTTCCACCATGCTCGACCGCAGGCTTCCGGCCTATGAAAAGGCCATCGATGAAGGAAGAAAACCGATGATGTTCCTGATGAACCAGTCGCCCAATGCCCATCTAAAAGAAGATATCCAGGGGCAGATGAATCAGAGCAGGCTCGACCTTGATAAACTGATCCAGAGGGAAGAAAAACCGGCCAGCATGGAATTCCTGGGACCATTGTCGGAAGACTACGGCCTTTGGAAGCATAACGGCTACCTGTACCAGCTGACCGAAGCCGGTCAGTTCTGGCAGGTCAATATGACGCAGACACTCCTTGAAAGCGTGAACCATCTCATGGGAGAAGAAACGGAAATCCAGCACAGGAGAATCGCCGCACAGGGATAGTGCTGTTTCCTGACAGGCGGTTCGCCTGGAAACATAAAATTGGGGCTGTGGCAAAATGTGCCATCATTTTGCCGCGGTCCTTTTTGATGGGATATATTCTAGCGTTCAGCCAATTAATCAACTTGGATGGCAGATGATAAGCTCAAGGGGAACCACAAAACCGCAGCTCCGCTGCGAGGTAATCAACCCTATCCGCCCTTCGGGCACCTTCCCCGTCTGGGAAGGCAAGTATTAGCGGCACTAGGGAACGCGCATTTTCCGGGATTTTCTATGCCCAAGCCCCATGCCCATCGGTTTGCTATACAGGGGGCGAAAAGTTATAATAGATACACTGTATGGTAAAATACAGCATGGATGATAAAATGATTCTTGACGAAAGCAGGTGATCTCATGGAAGTACATGAAGCAACGGAAATGTATATGAAGACGATCCTTGTATTGAAGAAGCGCCTTGGAACAGTGAGATCCATCGACGTGGCCAATGAAATGGGGTATTCCAAGCCCACGATCAGCATTGCCATGAAGAAATTTCGCCAGGAAGGCTTGATTACGGTGGATGAATCCAACTGCATCCATCTGACGGAGGCAGGACAGACGATCGCCGAGCGGATCTATGAAAGGCATCAGGTCCTTTCCTACATTCTGGAATCCATGGGCGTTTCCGAAAAGCACGCCCTCGACGATGCATGCAAGATCGAGCATGATATCAGCGATGAAACCTTTGCGGCCTTGAAGAAGGAATATGACAGGCTGAAAAAGGAAGAAACGCAGAAATAAAGATTGGACAATAAAAAGAACTATTGCGAAGTGATTTTTCATTTCACAATAGTTCTTTTTGCTTTTACTATAGGGTTCCTTAGTCTCTGGTAAAGAGGTCTCTGGTGTAGACTTTATCCTTGACGTCTTCGAGGTCTTTTTCTTCGCGGTTGGTGAGGATAATGTCGCATTCATCCTTGAGCTGCTGAAGGTCTTTGGTGACGGGGATGCCCATGAAGGAGTCTCCCTTGTAAGACGGTTCGTAGATGAGAAGGGGAATGTCCTTGTCCCTCAGACGCTCGATGACGCCCTGAATGGCGGAGGAGCGGAAGTTGTCGCTGCCGCTCTTCATGATGAGGCGGTAGATGCCGGTTTTCTTCGGATTTCTGGCGGCAATGCGGTCAGCGATGAAGGATTTCCTTGTCTCGTTGGAATCGACGACGGCGCGGATCATGGTTTCCGGGATGCCTTCGAAGTTCGACAGGAGCTGGCGGGTGTCTTTCGGCGGGCAGTACCCGCCGTAGCCGAAGGACGGATTGTTGTAGAAGTCTCCGATTCTGGGGTCGTAGCCCATGCCTTTGATAATGTCAGCGGTATTCAGGCCCTTTTCTTCGGCATAGGTGTCGATTTCATTGAAGTAGGCAACGCGGATGGCGAGGAAGGTGTTGGAGAAGAGTTTGATGGACTCTGCTTCAGAAGATCCTGTGATAAGGACCGGGATGTTCTCGCGGACAGCGCCTTCCTGTTCCAGGGCTGCAAATTTTTCTGCTTCGGGGCGGAGGGCTTCTTTTCCTTTCGGGATCCCGACGATGATGCGGGACGGGTAGAGGTTGTCGTAGAGAGCTTTGCCTTCACGGAGGAATTCCGGCGCGAAGAGAATGGAAAGGTCAGGATAGACGGCGGAAATTTCCTGGGTGTATCCGATCGGGATGGTGGATTTGATGACGACGATGGCCTTGGAGCCGACGCGCTGGATCTGGGAGAGGATGGCTTCGACGGCCGATGTGTCGAAGTGGTTCGTCTCTGTGTCATAGTTCGTCGGAGCGGCGATGACGATCAGGTCTGCGTCCCTGTACGCGCTGTCGCCATCCATGGTGGCGGTGAGGTCGAGATCCTTGTGCGCCAGGTAGTCTTCGATGTAATCGTCGACAATCGGGGATTCCTTCCTGTTGACCATATCCACTTTTTCCTGGATGACGTCCACGGCAGTAACCTTGTGGTGCTGGGAGAGGAGGATGGCATTGGAGAGGCCGACGTAGCCTGTGCCTGCAATTGCGATTTTCATGGTGAGCCCTCTTTCTGAAGAAATTATCCCTTTTATTATACACTCTTTTCTGGCCTTTAGCAGGAGAAATAGAATGAAAATCGTTAGGTTTTAACGCTTATTCAAGAAGAGAGGGGACCTTATGAAATACTGCGATTTTATCTAAATAAAAATTGGTTTATACTATAGATGGCAGGAGATGCAAACAAAGTGCATCTATCAGCGAATCCTTCCCGGGTCAGGCGCCCTGCCGAAGGACCACCCCGCGGCCGGACAGTTAAACTTACGTTTTCACTCCCCGGTCCGCTGCGGGACCATCCATATTGCCCGTCTGCTCCCTCCCTGGATGAACCTTCCGCCTTGACGGCTGCGTCTCCATACCGCGCAGCCCGTAATCCCGGCTGCAGACGGGTGTGCCATCGTCCCACTCTCCATCATGGACGACGGCGGTGAAAAAGACTTCTGGTTTCCGACTAGGAGTCTTTTTTGCTGGGATTTCTTGAAGATGGCACAAACGCTTATAGCAGGCTGGAAAGAACCTATTGGTGATTACGATTTCTCTTGGAGACTGATTTCATTTATACTGACAGCAAGATTTGGAAATTTCCGTACACTCAAAGACGGATGCTGCTTCAGATATTAAACTCGCCAGACAGGAAATCCTGATCCGGAAACTTATGGCAAAGACCGGAGTGACGGAATAAGGGAAAACGCCTGAGAGGAAGATTTTTCCAGATTTCCATTCTCTTGGGCTTTCCATAATATGGCCATCCAAAAAAAGCTGTGACAAAATTAGGTAGATACTGCCTTTAGCATTTCTCGAACGAAGTTCGGTTTAAGGTTTTTTTTGAGCTTGCCCCGTAGGGGGAGCTGGCGACAGAGTCGCCTGAGGAGGTTCATTTCCTCGAGCGAAGCGAGGTTTTTTGGTATTCAGACAAAGCCGGCGCATATAAGTGCTGGATAATCCGATAATAGAATATTCCAATAGAAAAAGGACTGTGGCGAAATGATTGTACATTTTGTCATATCGCTGTCCCTCAGCTTACCTGAGGGCCTTTTTCGTTGAAGTTCTGATACTTCTGATATCCATGAAATTACCGTTACTAATCAGAATCTGTTATAAGCGAGTAAGGGAAGATTATAAGATGCGCGTATGAAATGACGGGCTCATTCACAAATATTTCTATGATCTGCTGAAAGAAGATCGCAAAACGAGTGTCCGCCTTTAGGGAAAATAGGGAATTAGTATCTGATTTTAGGGAAAACAAGTGTATTTTTGCAGCTGAAAAGAGGAAACCTATCGCAGGAATGCATAGGAGTAAAGGAAGTTAGAACAAACCGATCGACTTATAATAAAAGTATAAACTTCTTATCTCTTATTAGTATTTCTTATAATTTCCCTTTTATTATATATTGAAGTCAAAGAACGGGAGATTTAAATACGCTGATAATTAACGGAGATCTTTCATCAAGGCAGATCCGAGGAGACTGGGGAGTTTCCAGGGAACGGCCGGAAGATCCTGCATCAGCATCCCGATCAAGCAGTGGTCCGGGGGACGGACGTGAATTTTCTTTCGGGGGAAAGGGAATCACCGTAACCACTGCGGCGATATACTCGCAAGCCGCCAGGGGGGCTCTTACGATTTTGAAACGTTTTCAAAGCACCTTTTTTCGCAGCGAACGCCAGGCAAGGAAGTCCGTCTTCTTCCCCGCGTTTGACTGCGATTTTTGTTTTTTACGGCAGAGCGCCAGCCCAGGCTGATCGGCTGCCGGCATGTACCGGGAACTTTCTAAGGAAATTTTTCATTCATCCCATACGGGAATCAGCATCGCATGAGGGGGCACATCTATCTCCAAACTCCAACCTTCCCCTCTCATTGGGCATTCCATATAGTTCGTCATGACCTTCCCAATTAAAGACCGGTCCGACCCCCTTCCCATACTAGTCGGATGGCCGCATGACGGACAGTCGAAAGGCAGAACCTGCTATTCAGGCCTATTCGAGTGAAAAGGACTTCTCTCGTCAAGGAAGTCCTTTTTGCGTGGGATGGGGAGCATGGAAAAACATGAAAAACCATGAAAAACCATACAACCGCAGCTTTGCGCGTGGAACCTTTTCATATTTTAAAAACCAATGAATACTGCACCCCGATTTTAGAAATTGCACCTTTAAAAACCATACAACCGGACTCTGTCCGAGGAAATGCAACTCATCCGTCGGCTCCGCCGACACCTTCCCTTCCAGGGCAAGGTCAAGACCGGCCTACGGCCCTTTTTCCCCGTCTGGGAAGGCGAGGTTAGCGGCGCTTGGGAAATGCGCGGTGTACCATTCGTCAGATCATCTTCCCATCCATTTCCTTTATATCCTCTAGCATCCTATTCATTTCCTTTATCACTCTATCAAGGAATCACATAAGATACACGTACAGCAGGGCGGATGTGTCCATGAAGTTTTCTATATGTTCTTAAAAGAAGAGTGCGTCCGTTCTTGAGGGTTTCTCATAAGACCGAGTTATTTTTTACAAAAAGTGCCGAATCCAATCGCGGAACGATGGGAAGCATATAACGGAATAGGATAGGACACTTAATTTACCCTGATTTCCTTGATACCTATAACAAAAGTGTCAACCTCTTATCTCTGACTCGTATTCCTCTTAATATCGTAATTACTATATATTTAAGACGAGAACGGGAGATTAAAAGCGCGCGTTTGAGGGGGATTCTCTATCAACGAATGGGCCGGCCTGGAACCAGGGAATTTCAGGCGGTTCATGGAGCTTGTCACTGGCAAACGCGGCGCCCCGATCCGGCAGTACGCCTTGAAAGGACTCTTTCGGGGGAAAGGGTCCATGGCGGCTGCTTAATTTGGAAAGGTATCGTTTGTGGACCGCCGGGGGGATGTACTATGATTTCGAAGAGTAGTTTTAATGCACGTATTTCCAGACGCAGCAGATGTCAGGGGAAAAAGGTACGCCTTTTCCTTGCTTCTGTCTGCGCCTTTTTGCTTTGTACGAGTGCGGCGCTGCCTGCGCAGGCTGCACCCTCCAATGATATCGTAAAGGGCCAGGGGGCATTTATCTAATATGGCATGGATCCGGTCAATACCCGCCCGAAGGGCATGAGTATCGCCATTGGAAATAATGCGAAGATCGATCTGGGCACACGAACGGAGGAGGCACTCCTTTCTTTCGGATATGGCAAGGAGAGAGGCAAAGATGATGACAGATTTGGTTACACCATAGCTGGCAACACGGAAGCGAAGGAAAATCTGCCGGAAGGAATTGCCATCGGCACGAATTCTTTCGCAAGGGCAGGATCGATTGAAATCGGCGCGCATAATCTGGGAGCGGATGTGGAGATCGGGGATACGAAGGGATCGGAATTCAGCACGTACGGCTTCAGTCCTGCAGCCGGCAGGCAGCTAGGCGTGGCCTCGACGACGGTCGGCACGAATTCGTATGCAAACGGCATGTTCACGACGACCTATGGCAGCTACAATGTGCAGTCGAGCCAGTATCAGGAACTCCATGTGGTCGATACCATTCTTGATGGATATAAGAATGCATTTGGCACTGTCGTCGGTTCCTTGAACTCCAATGAATCGATTGCCGCCTTTCCTCATTCCGGCGAGGAAAACTCCATCATCGGGACGGGAAACCGTGTCAATAACAGCAGCGGAACCATCGCCATCGGCACGGGCAATGAGGTGAAAAATACATGGGGAGTCACTTCGGCAACGATGATTCTGAGCCAGCCGCTTGATTCTCCAAAAGCCATGCAGGATGCAATCATTGACGGAGCCAAAAAAAATCCAGGCGGCGCTGTCATGGCCATCGGCAATGGGAACAAGGTCGACAGCGTATCCTTTGCCCAGGTCCTTGGTACAGGGAATGAACTTAAGGGCCAAAACGGCCTCTTTGATAGCGACAAGTATGTCATGATCGACGGATACAACAATAGTTTCACGAGAGCAAACAATACGACGGTCATCGGAACGGGCAGCAAGGGAAGCTATGTAACAAGCTCCATTGTCATGGGTGACAACGCCAATGTGGAGAACACCAAAGGCAGCGTCATGATCGGTGATACAAACAGCGCTTCTTATGTCAATTCCTCTCTGATAGCAGGCGCTAAGAATTCCATCACCGGGACAGAGAAGACGCCAAGCGCATCCAATATCTTGTCCGGCGTGGGAAATACGGTATCCGCCGTGCAGCATGTTTCTGCCATTGGATCTGGAAATACCGTCAACAATACCGCGACAACCCAGATTCTTGGCGATACGAACACCGTCAGCTATGCAGCTCTTTCTTCGGTAACCGGATCGAATAATACACTGACTGGTACGGCAGACAATGTAAGCTCAGCTAATATTTTGGATGGTTCAGGAAATACGGCGTCCAATGTAAATCATGTTTCTGCCCTCGGCGCTGTCAATGGCGTGACAAATGCAGATAGGATGCAGGTTTTGGGCGATAGGAACCGTGCAACGAATACAAACCTGTCGCAGATGTTCGGCGTGAATAATGTTTTGTCCACTACGGATGGTGCAGCAGAAAATGCAAAAGATATCCAAATCGGTTATGGTAATTCAGCCATCAATGTGCAGAATGTCACTTCTATAGGTTCAGCCAATACTGTTCTTGTTTCGAAGATGTCGCAGGTCATCGGCGACAACCGTTACCTTTC
>OGQD01001999.1_pt1 | contig 12092 bp, 6 predicted proteins | sample 1553091 | NCBI WGS metagenome assembly OGQD01 (sample SAMEA2580290, study PRJEB22360) | human gut metagenome | biome: human gut; feature: human-associated habitat; material: faeces | place: Denmark | collected 2008/2010
GAAGGGGTTTCGGCCACATCGCCAGCGAGGCTGCGGTGGCCAGCTTCCTCGAGGACTACTACTGCACCGCCGAGGCCTGGTCGGTGAAGAAGTCCGCACAGCGCGTGCTGATGGCCGCCAACGCCTGGCTCTACGCCCAGACGCGGCAGAGCCAGTACCGCTACGACATGGACCGCGGCTACGTCTGCACCCTCAGCGCGCTGGTGCTCAAGGCCACCAGCGCGCACCTGTTCCATGCCGGCGACACGCGCATCCAGCGCCTGCGCGGCGACGAGCTGGAACGCCTGACCGAGGACCACCGCCTATGGGGCTCGCGCGACACCAGCTACCTCAGCCGCGCCCTGGGCGTCGGCCCGCACCTGGAGCTGGACCACCGCAGCCTGGCCCTGGAGCCCGGCGACCTGTTCCTGCTGACCACCGACGGCGTCCACGAACACCTGCCGCCGTCGGCCATGGTCGAACTGATCCAGGCCCACGGCGCCGACCTCGACGGCGCCGCCCGCGCCATCGCCGAGGCCGCCTACCAGCGCGGCAGCGACGACAACCTCACCGTGCAGCTGGTGCGCATCGAGCAGCTGCCCCGCGCCGACGCCGGCGAGCTGCACCAGCTGCTCGGCGAACTGCCGCTGCCGCCATTGCTGCAACCACGCATGGAGTTCGACGGCTACCGCATCGTGCGCAGCCTGCATGCCAGCAGCCGCAGCCACGTCTACCTGGCGCTGGACGGCAACCGGCCGGTGGCGCTCAAGGTGCCGGCCACCGAGCTGCAGGACGACCGCGCCCACCTGGAGCGCCTGCTCACAGAGGAATGGATCGCCCGCCGCATCGACAGCGCGCACGTGCTCAAGGCCCCGCCGCAGACGCGCCGGCGCCGCTACCTCTACACCGTGAGCGAGTACGTCGAGGGCCAGACCCTGCGCCAGTGGATGATCGACAACCCCAGGCCGAAGCTGGAAAAGGTGCGCGATCTGGTCGAGCAGATCGCCCGCGGCCTGCAGGCCTTCCACCGCCTGGAGATGCTGCACCAGGACCTGCGCCCGGAAAACCTGCTGATCGACGCCACCGGCACCCTGCGCCTGATCGACTTCGGCTCGGCCCAGGTCGCCGGCCTGGCCGAGCGCGCACACGGGCAGCCGGCGCAGGCGCTGCCGGGCACCCTGCAGTACATGGCGCCGGAATACTTCATCGGCGAGGCCGGCTCGCCGCGTTCGGACCTGTTCTCCCTGGCGGTGATCGCCTACCAGTTGCTCAGCGGCCGCCTGCCCTACGGCGCCGAGGTCGCCAAGTGCCGCAACCGCGCCGAGCAGGGGCGGCTGGCCTACCAGTCGGTGCTGGACGCCGAGCGCAGCCTGCCGCCCTGGCTCGACGAGGTGCTGCGCAAGGCCCTGCACCCGGACCCGAACCGGCGCCACGCGGAGCTGTCCGAATTCGTCCACGACCTGCGCCAGCCCAGCGCCGAGTACCTGAACCGGAGCCGGCCACCGCTGCTGGAACGCAACCCGCTGCTGTTCTGGCGCGCCACCAGCCTGCTGCTCGCCGCGCTGCTGGTGTGGCAGGTGCTCGGCTGAGGTCCCCGCGCCCATGGCCGGAGCGACGCTTGTTCCGGTTCGCCCCCACCCCTTACCATCCGGGCACCCTGCAACCGAGCCCGATCCATGCGCGAACGCACCATCGCCAGCCACTTCGTCCGTGCCGCCCTGCGCGGCGCCGAGCGCCAGGGCCGCGACTACGGTCCGTTGCTGCGTGAAGTCGGCATCCGCCCGGCGCTGCTAAGCGAACCGCGCGCGCGCCTCGCCCCGGAACAGTTCACCCGCCTGCTGCAAGGCCTGTGGGCGCTGCTCGACGACGAGTACATGGGCTTCGGTTCCATCCCCAGCAAGCGCGGCACCTTCGCCATGATGTGCCACGCCATCATCCACTGCCACAGCCTGGAAAAGGCGCTGGTGCGCGGCATGCTGTTCTACGGCCTGTTTCCCGATGCGCCGCGGGTGCAGCTGCGGCGCGAGGGCGAATGGGTGCGCCTGACGCTGGACAGTTCGGACATGTGGGACCCGGACCACTTCCTCACCGAGAGCCTGCTGGTGATCTGGCACCGCCTCGGCAGCTGGCTGATCGGCCAGCGCATCCGCCTGGAGGAAGCCAGCTTCGCCTATCCGGAGCCACCGCACGGCAGCGAATACGACCTGCTCTACCCCTGCCCGCGGCGCTTCGACGCCGACTGCACCAGCCTGCTGTTCCACGGCCGCTACCTGGCGATGCCGCTGCTGCAGGATGAGCGCACCCTCAAGCAGTTCCTCGACCACTCGCCGGCCGACCTGCTGGCCCGGCCGGACGGCGGCGACAGCCTGACCAGCCGCATCCGCCGCCTGCTCGGCCGCGACTGCCGCGACTGGCCGGACCTGGAAAGCGTCGCCGCCCAGCTGCACATCAGCCCGCAGACCCTGCGCCGCCACCTGCGCGAGGAAGGCAGCAGCTTCCAGGAACTCAAGGACCACCTGCGCCGCGACCTGGCCATCTACCACCTGGGCCGCGACGAACTGTCCATCCAGGCCCTCGCCGAGCAGCTCGGCTTCTCCGAACCCTCGGCCTTCCATCGCGCCTTCAAGAAATGGACCGGCCTGACCCCCGGCGCCTACCGGGCCAATCAGGACGGCTAGTCAGATAGATGGTGCGCACGGCAGGCCACCTGGTAGGGTGCGCCGCGCGCACCGCAATCCAGGCCCAGCCTACTCCGGCGCGACCGGCTCGTCGGCCTGCAGCAGCGCGCTGCGGAACCACGCCGCGCAGAGCCAGCAACCCAGCAGCACCGGCACCACCAGCGGCAGGATCAGCACGCCGAACTGGTAGCCGAGCGCGATCAGGTCCGCCTGCATGCGCGACAGGGAGGTGCGCCCCATGTCCGCGGGCAGGCTGAGGAACACCGACTTCACCAGGTCCATGCCGGCGCCGAAGGCCGCGACCAGCAGCAACAGCAGGACGCACAGCCCCAGCAGGTTGCGGGAAATGTCGCAGCGGGAATCCGCGGCGAAGGCCAGCGCCAGGAACACCGGCATGCCGTAGGCGAAGATCATCGGCCGCGACTGGATCAGCAGCTCGGCGGTCTGCCCCGCCGGCACCTCGAGCCCCTTGTAGGAGCCGGCGCCGAGGACGACAACCGCCTGGATCGTCTCGCCCACGGATTCGACCTGGGTTATCCGCCCACCGGTGAACAGGGGCAGCAGCAGGTCGAGCAGCCCCGCCACCAGCATCGCCAGCAGCGGACCACAGAAGTACCAGATGGCGAAGGTGACCGGCAGCCACAGCAGCAGGGGGAACAGGATGCCCTTGAACCCGGCCTGCGGCATCAGGCGGCACCGCCGAACACGGCCGCGGTGGCCTTGCCGCTCTTGAGCACGTAGCGCAGCCACAGCAGGAACACCACGAACACGTCCAGCATGATCAGCGCCTGCCAGATGTACAGGTGCGCCCAGTCGAACGCGGTCATGTTCCACTGGCCGATATAGAACAGGCTGACGATGCGCAGGATGTTCACCGCGTGAATCGACAGCAGCCCGATCAGGATGCCTACCAGCCTGGCTCGCCAAGTGGCGGGGAACGCCAGCATGGCGGCGAGCAGGATGATCGAGGCCTCCACGCCGTTGCAGCCGGCCTCGATGGACATGGCGAACCCGGACGGCACGTCGTACAGGTAGATGCCGCTGGCCACGGCACCGGCGTCGAACGGCGTCAGCACGCCGATGCTGATCAGCACCAGCAGCTCGGTGAACGGCGTGACGAACCACTGTTGTACCGGAGGGGTCAGCTCCAGTACGAACAGGACGGCCTGAATGATGCAGAACAGCGTCAGGAACCGGGCCACGCCTCCTTACCTCCCCCTCAGGCGCGGCGACGCGCGCGCCAAGCCAGCAGGGACATCAGCATCGTCAGCATCAGCAGCGCACCTTGCGACAGGGTGGGCGCGCCGACCGACTTGTCGATGACCGGCGTTTCGTCGCGCGGGTCGTTGTTGCCCGGGTCGATATCGCCGGGCGCATCGATGTGCGCCTCGTTCGCCAGCGGGGTGGGACCGGAGTAGTTCTCGTCCAGCAGCGCGGTGATGGTGAACACCCTGCTCGCCCCGGTGGGCAGCGTGCCGACCTGGCAGGTCACCGTACCGCCGCTGTGGCTGCACGCGCCGGCCGGGGTCGAGCTCAGGTATTGCAGGCCGGACGGCAGCGGGTCGATCAGCTGTGCGCCGAGGCTGTCCGCCGCCGCACCGCCGGCACCGCCGTTGTTGGTGACAGTGATGGTGTACACCACGTTCTCGCCCTTCACCAGGGCCCGGGGGCTGGCGGTCTTGGTGCCGCCCAGGTCGACCGGAACGTCGTCACGGCGGGCCGAGGTGGTCTCGATGGCCTCGTTGTTGTCGTTCAGGGTCTCGGTCTCGTTGACCTCGACGGACACATGGTTGTGGCTGCTGCCCACTGCCACGCCGGCCACGCCACTGACGGATTCCGCGCGCATCGCATAGGTGACCCTGCGCCGATGGCTGGCACCCTCGTCGAAGTAGCCGGAGAAGTTGCAGGTCAGCACGCCGGAAGTCGCGCCGATGGCCGGCTCGGTGCAGCTGTACTCGGCCGCGTCACCGGTCACCTCGGTGGCGCCCCTGTATACCCGCAGGCCGCCCTGGTAGCTGAACACGGCCGTGGGCGCGGCACCGCCGGGCGCGTTGACCGGGAAGGTATCGACCATGGTCAGGCCGGTGCCGGCGGAAGGACCACCGTTGTCGATGCTGATGGTGTAGGTCGAGGTCTCGCCCAGCGCCACCACGTTGGGGTTGTCGGACTTGTTTACCACGATGTCCAGCACGGCAGCCGTCACGGCAGTGGTGGTGTTCGCCGTGTTGGAGAGCACATCGTTTTCCTCGGTGGTGGTCGATACCACTACCGCGTTGTTGATGGTGTCGCCCTCGGTCATCGCCCGCACTTCGTAGACGACGTTGCGCGTGGTGTTGTTCGGCACGCTGGCCCAGGTACAGGTCAGAGTCTGGCCCACGCTGCCGATGGCGGGCAGCGGCGCACAGTTGCCGCCGTCGCTGCTGATCAGGCCGAGGAACGGAGCATTGCCGGGCAGGGTGTCGACCAGCTCGACGCCGCTGGCGGTCGAGGGGCCGGCGTTACGCACGGAGGCGGTGAAGCGCAGGGGCGCCCCGGCCGGAATGGTCGGGCTCGGACGGGTCTTCAGCGCCTGGATGTCGACCATCGCGGTGACGTTGCCGGTGACGTTGTCGGTGTTGTTGTCACGGTTACCGTCACCCTCACCCACGTCGGGCGAATAGACCGTCGCGACGTTCTCGCGCGGCGCGTTGGTGGCCACCAGCGGCAGGACTACGATCTCGATCGTCGAAACGCTCCCGCTGTTGAGAGTACCCAGGTTGCAGCGCAAGGCCTGGGAGGCGCCATCGAGCGGGCCGAGCGTGGCGGCGTAGGGACCGGTGTCGCCGATACGGCAGCCGAAACCGGCGGCCGGCGCGGGCGAAATGGACACGGATTGCAGGCCGCCCTGCGACAACAGGCTGAGCAGGTCATCCTCCACCATCACGTTGGTCGAGGCATCGGGACCATTGTTGGTCACTTCCAGCGTATAGGTCAGCGGCTCGCCGGTCTTGATCAGGGCGGACGATGCCAGCTTCTGGATGCTCAGATCGGCCTGCTCGTTGGTGACGCGGGTCTCCACCTGGCCGGTGCAGTCGTTGGCCGCATTCCTGTCCGTCGAGCTGCCGGTTCCTTCCAGGGCGGTACAGGCGACGTTCTGCAGCACGCCCGCGGCGGTGGCGCGCACCGGCACGCTGATCGCATCGGTGGCCTGGCCACTCGCCAGCGGGCCCGGGCGCGTACAGTTGACCACCGTCAGCGTGCTGGCGCTGCAGTCCCAGCCGGTGCCCGCTGGCAGGCCCTGCGCCTGGACATTGGGCGGCAGCGTGTCGGTCACCCGAATGAGCTGTCCGGCCTCCACATTGAGCGGCCCTTCGTTGCGCACGGCCAGCCAGTAGGGGAAGAGTTCGTTCACCGCCACCGCGTGACGGGGACCGGCCTTCCACACGGCGAGGTCCGACTCGTCGCTGGAGTTGATGTTCACCGCGCTGGTGTTGTTGCTGGAGTTGGCGTCGCCGGGAGTCGCGATCACCGCGGTGTTGCCCAGCGTGCCGAGGTCGTTCGCCACGGCATGCACCTGGATGGTGGGCATGTTGCTGAAGTTGCCGCCGCTCCAGCCGGAGCGCGTACAGGTCAGCACGCTGCCGGCGGTGCTGCAGGACCAGCCGCTGCCGGCGGTAAAGGCCGTCGGCGTCGCGAAGGACAGCCCCGCGCCCAGGGTGTCGGTCACCGTGATGGTGCCGCCGGGCTGCTGGCCGCCCAGGTGGCGGGGCGTGAGGGTGTAGGTCACCGTGCTGCCCTGGGCCACCGCCCCGCTGCCGGCCGGCGAGGTGCGCGCCTTGGTGATGCCGACGTCGGTACCCGGATCGAATGTCAGCGGCACGCCGTCGATGTTGTTGGACTCGTTGCCATCCGGCACGGGTTCGCCGTTCTGCTGCAGGCCGGCGACCCGGAAGGAGGACGACACGTTGCCATTGGTGTTGGAGACGGCGGGCACGGTGATGACCGGCGCCGGCGCGCCGTTGGCCAGCGCCTGGTTGCGGTCGCAGGTGATCAGTTCGTTGTTGCTCAGCGGGTAGCCCGAGGCCGGTGTGCAGGTCCAGCCACTGCCGGTGGGCCGCGCAGTGACGGAGGCGCCGCTCGGCACCTGGAAGGTCACCCGGGTCCCCGAGTTGGCGGGCATGGCGTCCGGTCCGTTGTTGACGACTTCCAGCTGGTAGGCGTAGGGCTCGCCCGCCAGGATGCCGGGGGCGGCGTTCGAAGTGGCGTTCAGTTGCAGGTCGGAGGCGGCCTGGGCCGTGGTGGTCTGCGGCGCGGAGTTGTTGCCCAGGTTGGTATCCGCGGTCACGCCGGTGCTGGCGGCGGATGCATTGCTGGTGTAGGTACCGGCGTTCGGCAGGCGGACGTCGATCTCGATCGTCATCGCCTGGTTGAACGCCAGCGCCGACAGGCCGTTGCAGGTGACGGTCTGAGGGCCGGCGTTGTAGGTACAGGTGCCGGTCCCGCCGACCACCCGGTACGTCACGAACTGGCCATAGGTGCTGCCGCCGGTGACGGGCATGTTGAAGGAGGTGGTGATGCCGGTGGCGCTGCCCTCGGCGGAAGGGCCGTTGTTCTGCAGCCCCAGGCTGTAGGTGAACACGCCTCCGGCAGGGCCGATGTTCGGCGAATCCTGGAAGTCCAGCGCCAGGTCCGCAGCGAGGGCGACAGTGGAGAAGCCCAGCAGAGGAAGTGCAAGCAGCACTTTCGAAACAGGCCTTCTGGAAACGCCATCCAAACAAATGCTGCCCATCCATCTTGCATTCATGCCTGACCCACTCCCCGACTTGCACATTTGAAAGAACCAGAGGCGCCATGTGGACCATGGGCGCCGGTGTGAACTGGCAAATGGCGGGCTCAGGCCGATCGTTCGGCTCGTTGGCGCCTGCAGCTGCCAGTGATTGGCCGGCATCTTGGCAGAACACCTGTACACAAAATTTTGCTGGAGCGGACGATTCTTTTGCTGGATGGGATGAAAGCGATGCTTGAACGCCGGAGTGCATAAGAATCTGGAGTAACCTTGCAACCGGGAGCTAAGGGTGCCGTGCCATGCGAGGTGGCGGCATCGCAGCCCGAGACGCGAACTCGCGACAGGCGGCTGAGGATGTGCAGTGGAAGGCCGGCGCTCGCAAGAGCCCCGATGACTTCACTGGTTCCCCCGTCATGTATGCAAGGAGAGAAGTACCGTGGTTGAACCCACGAACTCTGCGAGTCGCCCCCCACATATCCTGGTGATCGACGACCGTCCGGAAGACCTGCGTCCCCTGCTCGAGCTGCTGCGTACCCAGGGCATGCACCTGTCCCTCGCGGAAGACCCGCGCACTGGCCTGCAACGGGCCATGGCGCTCTATCCCGACCTGATCCTGCTGGACGTCCACATGTCGCAGATGAGCGGCTTCGCGGTCTGCCGCCTGCTGCGCGAGGCGCCCGCCCTGCAGCAGACGCCGATCATCTTCCTGACCAGCGCCGCCAGCGTGGAGGAGCGCCTGGAGGGCCTCAGCCTGGGCAGCGTCGACTACATGGTCAAGCCCTACGTGCCCGAGGAAGTGCTGGCGCGCATCCGCATCCACCTGCAGCTGGTCTGGCGCGAGCGCCCCGCCCCCGTGGGCGTGCCCGAGGGGCTGCAGCCGGCGGACCAGATGATCCTCCACGCCGCCATGCGCCTGATCGGCCGCAGGCTCGAGGACGTGCCGCCCCTGGCGGAGATCGCGCGCCAGGCCGGCACCCACGAGAAGAAGCTGTCCGCCATCTTCCGCCAGCACCTGGGCATGACGGTCTTCGCCTGGATTCGCGAGGAGCGCCTGCGCAAGAGCCAGGAACTGCTCGCCGACAGCGACATGGACATCCAGGACATCGCCGAGCTGGTGGGCTTCAACAGCGCCGCCAACTTCACCACGGCGTTCCGCCAGCGGCTGGGCATGACCCCGTCGAAATACCGCAGCCAGGCCAGGACCGGCGCATCGGAACCTACCGCCGAGACACCTCCGGGCACCTGACGTCGCCGGCCGGCGGCACCCTCGGCGACGCGGCGGTATCATGGCGGGCAGACCCCGATGATCGCCAAGCGAACAGGACAAAGCCCGCTGGAATGCATGAGTAGATGCCTGCTGTTGCTGCTGGCCATGGCGCTGGCGAGCCTGCCGACGCCCTCGGTCGCCTCCGTGGGCGCCGTGCAATGCCTTTCGGAAGTGGTCACGCTGCTGCCCTCCGCCCAGATTCTCGAAGATCCGTCGAAGAACCTCACCGTCGCCGACGTGGCCGACCTCGACGACGCCAGGTTCTTCGACGTGCACAGCGCCCCTCCCCCGCTGGCCTTCACCCACTCGGCCATCTGGGTGCGCTTCCACCTGTACAACCCGCTGGCGGAGCCCTGCGAACGCTGGCTCACCGTGGGCGACGCCCGCCTGGAGGATGTCCAGGTCCACATCCTGAGCAACGGCATGTGGAACGGGATGAAGGCCGGCAGCGCCTACCCGCTCGAACAGTGGGCCGTCGCCGAGCGCCAGCCGCGGTTCCCCGTCGAAGTGGGCGCCCAGGAGGAAGCCCTGGTGCTGATCCGCGTGGTCAGCAAGAGCCGGATGATCATCAACCCGCAGTTGTGGTCGGACACCGCCTTCTTCGAGAAAAGCATGGCGGCCCAGCTGGTCGACGGCCTGGCCTGGGGCATCCTGCTGCTGATCCTGCCGATCAGCCTGGTCGCCGGCTTCCTGCTGCGCTTCCGGCTCCTCATCATCAATGCCTTCACACTGCTCTTCTATTTCTCGCTGACCGCGCTTGCCAGCGGCTACCTGTTCTACCTGCCCGCCCTGCTGCCCTGGTCTCGCGAGCTGGTGGCAGTCGTCTCGGCGATCGCCTTCTCCATCTTCTTCGTCTACACCTTCGTCCTGTTCCGGGTGAAACTGCTGCCCCCCTGGCTGCAGTGGCTCTTTTCCCTGTATCTGATCGCGGGCGGGCTGCTCCTGCTGTGGGGCGCCTATGGCGATTTCATCGCCACCCGCAACGCCTTCATCCCCTATCGGAACGCCGCCTACCTCCTGATCCCGCTGACCTTCGGCGTGGCGCTGTACAAGAAGGTCCGGCTGAGCTGGCTCGCCTGGCTGATCTGCGCCCTGTTCCTGGCGCAGGGCAGCAAGGGGCTGCTGTGGGAAACGGAGAACGAGGTCTGGCTGTATGGCGAGGACAGGCTCGGCCTGTCCTCGTCCCTGGTCATCGTCTTCCTCCTGATCAGCACGCTGGTATTCGCCATCGCCCATAGCAGGAAGCGCGAGCGCCGCGCGCTGGCCGAGATCGACTACCTGCAGCAGGCCGAGCACGAACGCCTGGAAAGCCAGGTCCAGCTGCGCACCAAGCAGCTGCGTGAATCACTGCAGTCGCGCAGCGCCCTGCTGGCGCGCATCAGCCACGACATGCGCGCGCCGCTGAGCAGCATCATCAGCTACGCCCACCAGTTGCGGACCGACCCCGACTCCGAATACCCCGAACGCATCGAGCGCAATGCCCGCGAGCAGCTGGAACTGCTGGACGACCTGCTGGAATTCTCGCGCAGCGAACTCCAGCAGATCGAACTCAGCCTCAAGCCGGGCTACCTGTTCGGCTTCCTGCATGAGATCGCGGAAGAAGGGAAATACATCGCCACGCGCCAGAACAACCGCCTGGAATGCAGCCTGGACAGCAACCTGCCGCTGCTGGTGCACGCCGACTTCCGCCAGCTGCGCCGGATACTGATCAATCTGCTGAACAACGCCGCCAAGTTCACCAGCAACGGCCTGATCGTGCTGCGCATCGAGTGCACGGAGCAGAATCACCACCAGTTCCGCCTGTCCTTCACCGTTCAGGACAACGGCATAGGCCTGCCCCCGGACGCCCGGGACAGGCTGCTGAGGCCTTTCCAGCGGGGCAGCAACGTCAACCATACCGACGGCTTCGGCCTCGGCCTGTCCATCGTCAACGAACTGCTGGAGCAGATGGGCTCCACGCTGTGCATCGAGGGCAATCCCTCGGGGGGCAGCACCTTCGGCTTCCAGCTCTGGCTGGAGGGCGCCGCGGAGGAGGAACTGGACACGGTCTTCGTGGAGAGCCACGTCGCCACCATCGACGGTCGCGAGCGCCGCATCGTGCTGGTCGACGACGTCGAGCTGACCCGCGCCTTCCTCGGTGATCTGCTGGCCGGCTACGGCTTCGACGTGACCCTGGCCGGCAGTGCCGAAGAGGCCCTGGCCCGGCTCGAGGAGCAGCCCGCCGACCTGCTGATCACCGACCAGATCATGCCGGGCATGGATGGCTGGGCGCTGCTGCAGGAGATCAGGAGCAACCATCCCGGCCTGCCGGTGCTGCTCTATTCGGCCTCCCCCGCACGCACCGCCAGCGCCCGCGCCGACCTGATGTTCGACGCGGTGCTGCTCAAGCCCGCCAGCACCAAGGACCTGCTCAGCTGCATCGACCGCCTGTCCGGCGTGGCGCAGCACGCCGGCGAGCCTGAGCCGGTCCAGGGCGCCTAGTGCCACGCAATGTCGGCATGCTGGCAGGTACCTCGGGGGTGCGCCGTACTCCTAAGCACCACGCCCCGTCATCCCCGCGCAGGCGGGAACCCAGGAGCGCGTTGCCTTGCCCCGCAACTGGATTCCCGCCTACGCGGGAATGACGGGATAGCCTATCTACCCTGTCCGTGTAGCGCCTTCACCCGACTGCCCTGACGCAAAGCCCATCTTCCGCGACGCTCGATCATTGACCCAACCATAGGACAGGCGGAGCTTCCCCTTACGCACAAGGCCCAACGCCCCGTCGTCCCCGCGCAGGCGGGGACCCAGGAGCGCGCTGCCTTGCCCCGCAACTGGATTCCCGCCTGCGCGGGAATGACGGGATTTCGTGTGCGTCTTGTCCGTACAGGGTCTTCCCCCCTATTGCCGTGACGCAGAGCCACCTGACGCTCTATCAGGCCACAAGCGCGCGCATGCGGCTAGCGGGCCACAACCCGATTACGCCCCTCGCTCTTGGCCCGATACAGCCGGTCGTCAGCCGCGGCAAGCAACTCGCGGGGCGTGCTTTCCCCTGCGGGCACGACACTGGCGCAGCCGATGCTGACGCTGACCCAAGCGGACACGGGCGAACCCGCGTGAGGGATGCACAGGTCGACCACGGCCTCACGGATGGCCTCGGCGACCTCGGCGGCCTGCTCCAGGTCCGTCGCGGGCAGGATGCAGGCGAACTCCTCGCCGCCGTACCGCGCGGCCAGGTCGTCGTGCCGCCGCATGTGCCCTTCCAGGGTTTCGGCGACACCCCGCAGCACCTCGTCGCCCGCCAGGTGGCCGTAGTAGTCGTTGTAGGCCTTGAAGCCGTCCACATCCACCATCAGCAGCCCCAGCGGCTGGGGCCGCCCCGGCGGGGGCGCCGGGGCCGGGCGGCTGGCCGCCGGGCCGAAGC
>OGQD01002001.1_pt1 | contig 12072 bp, 13 predicted proteins | sample 1553091 | NCBI WGS metagenome assembly OGQD01 (sample SAMEA2580290, study PRJEB22360) | human gut metagenome | biome: human gut; feature: human-associated habitat; material: faeces | place: Denmark | collected 2008/2010
ACATCGGCCTGGGCGGCGGCGCCCGCGCGCGGCCCGCCCCGCCGGCGACCAAGGGCTATCCGCCGTCGGTGTTCGCCAAGCTGCCGCGGCTCGTTGAGCGCGCCGGCAATGGTGAAAAGGGCGGCGGTTCGATCACCGCGTTCTACACCGTGCTCAGCGAAGGCGACGACCAGCAGGACCCGATCGCCGACGCCGCGCGGGGCGTGCTCGACGGCCACTTCGTGCTGTCGCGCCGGCTGGCCGAGGAAGGCCATTACCCGGCCATCGACATCGAAGCCTCCATCAGCCGGGTGATGCCGCAGGTCACCTCGCCGGAGCACCTGCGCGATGCCCAGCGCTTCAAGCAACTGTGGTCGCGCTACCAGCAGAGCCGCGACCTGATCAGCGTTGGCGCCTACGTGGCCGGTGGCGATCCGGAAACCGACCTGGCGATCCAGCGCTTCCCGATCATGCGCCAGTTCCTCCGCCAGGGGCTGGACGAAAGCCAGAACCTCGACGACAGCCGCCTGCTGCTCGACGCGGTCGTCAGTGGCAAGGCCGGCTGATGCCCGGCCTCCAAGCTGCTCGTAGGATGGGTGGAGCTTGCGATACCCATCGTCTTTCAGCTTGCGGCGAATCGCAGCATGGGTATCGCTGTTCTGCACCCATCCCACGGAAAACGCAGCGGGAGAAGCGCTTGTGAACCGCCGCGCCGAACGCCTGGCTCCGGTGGTCGAGATGGCGCTCAAGGCCGAGCGCGAAGCCGCGCGCCAGCTCGGTCTGGTGCAGGGTCAGCTACAGCAGGCGCAGCGCAAACTTGCCGAGCTGGAACGCTACCGCTTCGACTACCAGCAGCAGTGGATCCGCAATGGCCAGCAGGGCGTCAGTGGCCAGTGGCTGATCAACTACCAGCGCTTCCTCTCCCAGCTCGAAGGCGCGGTGGAGCAGCAGAACCGCTCCGTCAGCTGGCACCAGGACACCGCCGACAAGGCGCGGGCCGTCTGGCAGGAGAAGTACGCGCGCCTGGAAGGCCTGCGCAAACTGGTGGAGCGCTACCGCGAGGAAGCGCGCCTGGCCGCCGACAAATACGAGCAGAAGCAACTCGATGAGTTCGCCCAGCGTTTGCGACCTCCTACTCCCTAGCCCGTCGTTTAACGCATTGTTCTGCATGCACGAACACTGAAGTCGCTTAAATGGCGATTGTTGCAACAATTCCCGCTGCGTAACGTCCACCCCCGCCGGGCACGCCGCTGTGTGTGTCGAGGCGGGAGAGGGAATGTTCCGCTTTTCCGCCGTCGGTTCAACGCCATCCAATAACAATAAAAGGACTGCGGCATGAACCTTCGTCCATTGCTGTTCTGCACCTCGCTGTTGGCGCCCCTGTCCGTTGTGCCGCTGGCAGGCAATGCCGCCGACGGCCCCATTGGCTCGCTGGCGCGGAACCTGTTCGGCCCGCAACTGGAGGATGACTACGGCATCCGTGTCGGCGGCTGGGCGCAAGCCGGGCTGATGTATAACGACAACGGCAGCCGCGATGTCGCCGGCCAGGGCTTCTTCAACTCCCGCGAGGGCTTCAACCTCAATCAGTTCGCCCTGGCGGTGGAGCGCCAGCCCGGGAGCAACGTGATCGGCCGGGTCGGCCCCTTCCCTGGAACGATGCCGCAGGAGGCCGACTGGGGCTTCAACGTCACCGCGCTCTATGGCAAGGATGCGCGCTTCTTCAAGACCTACGGCTGGGACGAGGACCTGGGTGTCAACCGCGCCGCCGGCCCCGAGGACGAGAACTTCAACATTGCGCAGGCTTACCTGGACTTCTACTTCCCGGTGCTGGGCGGTTCCGACCTGATGCTGGGGATCTTCCACACGCCGCTGGAGAACGAGATCGGCTTCCCCTTGCCGACGCCCGCTCCGGCGGACTTCTACACCCATACCTATTCGTTCATGCACGGTCCGGCCAAGCATGCCGGCGCGCTCTATTCGTTCAAGCTGCCCAGCGCCAAGGACGAGTCCATGCTCGGCTTCGAGCTGGGGCTGGTGCAAGGCTGGAACAACCTGCAGTCGGAAAACCACGATCCGCACCTGATCGCCAACCTGCGCTGGCGCTCGGCGGATTTCCGCACCTGGGTGGACTGGGAAAACATCTATGGCAACGGCGCGGACGACAGCTTCGCCGAATGCGCCTGCGGCTCGCCGATCCCGACCACGGGCAACGCGCACGACCGGCAGATGCGCTATGAAACCTACCTGACCGTTTCCCATGCGCTGAACGGCGACAACCGCCTGGCCCTCGAAACCGGTTGGGGACGGCAGAAGGATGCGGCGCTGGCCGGATTCGCAGGCAAGCAGGACGGCACCTGGTACGGCAGCAACCTCAACTGGTACCACCGCCTGGGCGAGAAGCTGATGTGGAACAGCCGCGCCGAATGGTTCTACACCGACGCGCCGGTCCACGTGGTGATGGCGTACATCGACCCGGCCACCGGCATTCCCGATCCCAGTTGGGGCAGCTTCTACGGCTTCACCACCAACCTGGTCTATACGCCGGTGGCCAACGTGCGCCTGCGTCCGGAACTGCGCTACGACATCCATGACGGCGATGGCCGCAAGGCCTATGGCGACGGTCGTTCTGAGCGCCAGTTGCTGACCTCGGTCGACGTCACCTTCTACTTCTGACCCCCGTTTGCCCGTCCGCGCCACCGCGCTCCGCAGAGCGGCGGCGGGAGCGTTCGGGCTGGAGAAAGCCATGAACGAGAAAAAGCACAGTGGCCCGGCCGCTACAGGACTCTCTCTGTAGCATCGCAGTTCACGGCGCCCAGGAACTCCGGGACACGACCACGCTGGGAATGGCATGTTGGCGCCTGGTCTGGGTACCTTGAGTGTGGCTGGCGAGTGCCCCTCGCCGTAATGGGCGAGCGATGCCGACTATGAGGAGCCGTGATGGACCGTCTATTGAGCCTTGAAGCCTTCGTCCGGGTCGCCGAGACCGGCAACTTCTCAAAGGCTTCGCAGCAATTGGGGGTGACGCGCTCGGTCATCACTCACCGGATACAGCAACTGGAAGAGCTGATCCGCGCGCCGCTGTTCCACCGCAGCACCCGTCATGTCCGCCTGTCCGAGGTCGGCGAGACCTATTACAAGGAATGCGCGGAGATGGTGGCCAGCTTCCATGCGCTGACCGAGCAGATGCAGGACATGCGCACCCAGCCCACCGGCAAGCTGCGGATGCAGATGTTGCCTGGTTTCGCCATCGGTCATTTCGGCGCCTTGCTGGCGGACTTCACCCATCGCTACCCGGACATCGAGATTGACGTGGTGGTCAACGACCGCGTGGTCGATCCGATCGAGGAAGGCTTCGACGTGGCCTTCCAGATGTTTCCGCCGCAGGCGGAGACGCTGATCGAGAGACGTCTGTTCCGAGTGCGGCGATTGTTCTGCGCGGCCCCCGGCTACCTGGAGCGCCATGGCATGCCGGAACATCCGCGGGACCTTTTGCAGCACAAGATTGGCCTCTATGAAGGCTATCCCTCGCGCAATCGCTGGCAGTTCCACGGCGAAGACGAACTGATGGAGCTCAGCCTGCATGGCCAGTTGCGTTCGAACTCTGTGCATTTGCTGCGCGACTACGCCCTGGATGCCGGCGGCGTGGTCTGCCTGCCAACCCTGGTTTCCAGCGACGACCTGCTGGCGGGGCGGCTGGTGCCGGTGCTGACCGACTATGCGTTGTCGTCGTTCGACTTTTCCGCGGTCTATCCCGCTACCCAGCGGCAGGCGTTGAAGGTGCGCACACTGGTGGATTTTCTGCTCGACGGCATCGGTGGCGAACCGGTATGGGATCGGCCATTGTTCGAAAAGGGTTGGCTAAAGCTGGCTGATTAGCTGATTTTCAAGACAAGTGTTCGTGTTCCGCGAACACTGTTGTCGGCCGATGTTGGATTGTGGCGACCCCGAATGGGCTCGTAACGTGTGCCTCACCCACTCGCACAACAACAATCAGACAACGGTGATCGGCAATGACTTCAACTGCTTTCAAGACCGTCTTCGGTTCGTTGGACAACTACCAGAAAGGCTCGGTCGAAATCGTCAAGGGCAAGGCCAGCCATTACGTGTTCTCCAACGTATTCGAGGTCGCCGAGCGTTCGGCGCCCTATGAGAAGGTGGTAGTCGGCAAGAATCTCGACTACGTCATCGAAACCCTCCGCGCCGAAGGGCGCTCCCCCTGGTTCACCTGTGCCCACGACGAGTTCGCCATCTCCATGGACGGCGACATCCGCGTCGATTTCCTCAAGCTCGATACACCGCTGGTAGAAGGCGAGGGCACCCGCCTGGCCGGTGAGTCGCCCAAGGGCAAGCCGATGGGTTATGTGCTGCTCAAGCGTGGCCACCAGTGCCTGTTGCCGGTTGGCTGCGCCTATCGCTTCGAAAGCGCCAAGCCCGGCGTGCTGTTGCTGCAGACCATCCTCGGCCCGCTGTCGGTACAGAAGTGGGCGGACATCTGCCTGAAGTAACCCATTCGACCCGCGTTCGAGCATTTTCGAGGATTTCGACCATGGCCATGACTCAAGAAAAAACCAAGACTGCCAGCTTCGCCGCCGACCTTGTCCAGGCCAGCGACAAGGACCCCATCACCGGCTATCGCTGCTTCACGCTGGGCGCCTTCCGCTTCAGCCGCGACGAGTATTTCGCCAAGATTTCCTGGCCCGCCAAGGGCGAGACCCACTCCCACCTGATGTCGGCGGATGCCTTCCTGCGCGCGCTGATGCGCGATGTGGCCTGGGGCTTCTTCTACGGCTGGGTGAACTTCGACACGGTGATCGGCACGCAGAACCACTACGGCAGCGTCGACCTGTACGCCGGCACCTTCAACGGCGTGCTCAAGGCTTCGGGCGTCAACTACACCGAGCGCTTCGAAACGCCGCTGATCATGGCGACCTTCAAGGCCATCCTGGCCGACTGGACCAACGCCGAGTTCGACCCCTTTGCCGCGCCCCAGGAAACCGGCAGCGCCTTCGGCCGCAAGGCCGGTGACAACATCGAGGCGATCGACCGCTACCGGGTTGGCACCGACCGCATGCCGGGCATCCCCGGTGACTCGCCGCTGCGCGACGACCTGCCGGTGAACCGTCACTTCGCCGATGTGTCGCAGGACGAGCCGATGGTGCATGCCGAGCCGGGCTTCGAAGGGCAACTGCATGCGTTCAACCTGTTCAAGTATCTGTCTCGTTCGGACGTCACCTGGAATCCGTCGGTGACCTCGGTGTGCAAGGGCAGCCTGTTCTGCCCGACCACCGAGGAGTACATCCTGCCGATCTTCCACGGTAACGACCGGGTCGAGTGGTTCCTCCAGCTTTCCGACCAGATCGACTGGGAGATCGCCAACAAGGACACCGGCGAACCCATGGCGCGCGTGGTGATGAAGGCGGGCGATATCGCGGCGATGCCGGCCGACATCCAGCACCAGGGCTATTCGACCAAACGCTCGATGCTGCTGGTGTGGGAGAACGCCACGCCGGACCTGCCGCAGCGCTACGCCCGTGGCGAGCTGGCGCCCTATCCGGTCGAGTTCTGACACCTGACCGGTCCTCCGGTGGTTTGCGCCACCGGGGCCGGTACTTCCGCACCGCTTTCCGTTCTGTCATGGCGCCACAGCGCCGTGAGGAGTACCCCTATGCAAAATCAGCTGTTCATCGATGGCCGTTTCGTTCCGGCGATCAACGGAGGCACCCTGGATGTCCTGTCCCCCCACGATGGCTCACTGATCACCTCGATCGCCGCCGCCGAGGTGGCGGATGTCGACCTCGCCGTAGCCGCCGCGCACCGAGCCTTTCCTGCCTGGGCTGCGCTGGGGGCCGCGGAGCGGGGGCGCCTGCTGCTGAAACTGGCCAATCGCATCGAGGCCGTCGCCGACGAACTGGCTCAGCTGGAGTCGCTGGATACCGGGCATCCGATCCGCGATTGCCGTGGCCTGGATGTCCCGCGCACTGCCGCCTGTTTCCGCTACTTCGGCGGCATGGCGGACAAGATCGAGGGCTCGGTAATCCCGGTGGAGGCTGGCTTCCTCAACTACGTGCAGCGCAAGCCCATCGGCGTGGTCGGGCAGATCGTGCCGTGGAACTTCCCGCTGATGTTCACCAGCTGGAAAATGGGCCCGGCACTGGCCGCCGGCAATACCGTGGTGATCAAGCCGTCGGAGATCACGCCGCTGTCGACCTTGCGCATTGCCGAACTGATGCACGAGGTCGGTTTCCCTGCCGGGGTGGTCAACGTGGTGCCCGGCTATGGCCACACTGCCGGCCAGCGCCTGGCCGAGCATCCCGATGTGGGCAAGATCGCCTTCACCGGCTCCACCGCCATTGGCCGGCGCATCGTCGAAGCGTCCCAGGGCAACCTCAAGCGCGTACAACTGGAACTGGGCGGCAAGGGCGCCAATATCGTCTTCGCCGATGCTGACCTGGAAGCCGCCATCAACGGGGCGGCCTGGGCCATCTTCCACAACCAGGGGCAGGCCTGCATCGCCGGTTCGCGCCTGGTGCTGCACGAGGACATCGCCGATGCCTTCCTCGAGCGTTTCATTGCGTTGGCGCGCTCCATCCGCCTGGGCAATCCGAGTGACCCGCAGACCGAGATGGGCCCCCTGACCTCGGCGCTGCACCGTGACCGCGTGCTGGCCTACGTCGATATTGCTCGCCAGCAGGGCGGCAGGGTGCTGACCGGCGGCAAGGCACCCAGTGCGCCGAGTCTCGCCAATGGGTACTACGTCGAACCAACCGTGGTCGAGGCCAAGGTGGACGACCGCGTGGCCCAGGAGGAGGTTTTCGGTCCCTTCGTCACCGTGCTGCGCTTCCGTACCGACGAAGAGGCGCTGGCGATTGCCAATGCCACGCCCTACGGCCTGGGCAGCGGCCTGTGGACGCGTGACCTGCAGCGGGCGCACCGCATGGCCGCAGGTATCCGCGCCGGCATGTGCTGGATCAACTGCTACAAGCGGGTCAGCCCCGGCAGCCCCTTCGGTGGCGTTGGCCAGTCGGGCTACGGCCGCGAAATGGGCTTCGAGGCGATCCACGATTACACCGAGGCGCATTCGGTGTGGGTCAACGTCGATGCTCGCATTCCCCCGCATTTCAAACGTTGAGGCGCACCATGGATGCTTTCGTTTACCAGAGCCTGCCGATCCGCGTGATCTTTGGCTGGAACAGGATTGATGCGCTGGCCGAAGAGATCGAGCGGCTGGGCGCAAGACGCGCGCTGATCCTCACCACGCCGGAGCAGCGCGAGCTAGGCGAACGGATCGCCGGGCTGCTGGGTGAGCGCTCGGCGGGCGTCTATCCGCAGGCAGTGATGCATGTACCGGTGGAGGTTGCCCAGGCGGCCTGCGAGGAAGCCAAGCGGCTGGGCGCGGATTGCTGCGTGGCGGTCGGCGGCGGCTCGACCATCGGCCTGGGCAAGGCCATCGCGCTGGAGTTCGGCCTGCCGATTCTGGCGATTCCGACCACTTATGCCGGCTCCGAGATGACGCCGATCTACGGCCTTACCGATAATCGCTTGAAGAGGACCGGACGCGATGTCCGCGTGCTGCCCAGGACGGTGATCTACGATCCGCAGTTCAGCCTCAGCCTGCCCGCGGACATCTCCGCCTGCTCGGGGATGAACGCCATGGCCCACGCCATCGAGGCGCTCTATGCCGAAGACGCCAACCCCATCGTCAGCCTGATGGCTGAAGACTCGATCCGTGCGCTGGCCGAGGCCTTGCCGACGATCGTCGACGATCCGCAGGATCGCCAGGCCCGTGGCCGTGCGCTGTATGGCGCCTGGTTGGCGGGTATCTGCCTGGGATCGGTAGGCATGGCCATCCATCACAAGCTCTGCCACACGCTGGGCGGCACCTTCAACCTGCCGCATGCGCAAAGCCATGCGGTACTGCTGCCGTACTCGGTGAACTACAACCGCGACGCGGCACGGCCGGCACTGGAACGGGCCGCGCGAGCGCTGGGCGGCAGTCAGGCGGAGGAAGTCGGCGGCCTGCTGTATGCGCTGAACCGGCGGATCGGCGTTCCAACGTCCCTCGCCGAGATCGGCTTCCCACCCGAAGGGCCGGCGGAAACCGCGCGCATCGCTTGCTCCAATCCGTACTACAACCCGCGTCCCTTCGAGGCCGACGCCATCCAAGCGCTGCTCGAGCGCGCCCGCGCCGGCATGCCGCCGGCCTGAGTGCCGGCAAACCAAAACAAGAATCCATGAGGTGCGCCAATGAACAGTCATAGCGACATCGACGAAGCGACGATCACCGGGCAGGTGCTACACAGCCTTGAGGCCACACCCGATCGGCGCCTGCGACACCTGGTGCAGGCGCTGGTGCGGCACATGCACGCGTTCGTCAGCGAGGTCGAGCTGAGCGAGGAGGAGTGGTTCGAAGGTATTCGTTTCCTCACCGAGACGGGACAGAAGTGCGATGGGCGAATCCGTCAGGAGTTCATCCTGCTGTCCGACGTGCTGGGTGTGTCGATGCTGGTGGATGCGATCAACCACCGATACTCCCAGGAGGCCACTGCGACCACGGTGTTCGGCCCTTTCTACATCGCCGGCATGCCGGAGCGGGCCTACGGCGAAAACATGGCCCTGACATCCGGTGAACCCATACTGGTGCGGGGGAAGGTGTTCGATACGCTGGGGCGGCCGCTGGTCGGTGCCTGCCTGGATGTCTGGCAGTGCGCCGCCAATGGCATGTATTCGGGGCAGGATATCGGACAGGCCGAGGGCAACCTGCGCGGTCGCTATCACACCGACGAACAGGGGTGTTATGCCATTCGCTCGACGTTGCCGGTGAGCTATCCGATTCCCACCGATGGGCCGGTGGGGCGGCTGCTGAACGCTACCGCTCGCCATCCGTGGCGTCCCGCGCACCTGCACTTCATGATCGATGCGCCGGGCCATCGGCGGCTGGTCACGCACCTGTTCAATGAGGGGGATCCGTATCTGGATTCGGATGCGGTATTCGGTGTCAAGGACGCCCTGCGCGTCGCTTACCGATCCTGCGCCGCGGACGATCCACTGGCGGCCCCGGTTGGCTTCGACACGGCCTTCCGCATGGCGGACTATGACTTCGTCCTGGAGCCGGCATGAGCTATTTCGTCGTGTTCGCTACCGACCGGCCCGGCATGGACGAAAGGCGCGAGCGCCTGCGTCCGGCCCATCGCGAGTATCTGCGTTGCCCGCAGCCGCATGGTGTGCGGGTATGCCTCGGCGGGCCAACGCTGGATAGCGAGGGCCAGCGGATGAACGGCACCTTGCTGGTGGTACAGGCGGCGTCCCGGACCGAGGTGGAGGCGTTCCTTCAGGATGATCCGTACATTCGCAATGATCTGTTTGCCCACCTGGAAGTGCGTCCCTGGCTGTGGGGCCTGGGCCAGCCTGTGCAGGAGGCGGCATCATGAGCGAATTGCAGCTGTGCCGGCTGGGCGATCTGGTGGACGGTGGCGGACGGGGGTTCGAGGTAGAGCTCGATGGCAAGCCCCTGGCCGTGGTAGCGGTACGCAGGGGCGACCGGGTCTGGTTGTACCGTAACCGCTGCCCGCATTTTTCCGTGAAGCTCGATGTCTATCCGGGGACCTTCAGCACCTACCGCGGCGAGGTGCTGATGTGCGCGCACCACAGTGCCATGTTCCGCTTCGACGACGGTGTTTGCGTCGAAGGACCGTGCAAGGGGCGGCAATTGGAGGCGCTGGCGATGCGCATGGAAGCGGGCGGGGTCTATCTACAGGGCTGATATCGCGTGCTAGCCTCCAGGCAGCCCCCACCAGTGGAATCTCTCCATGCCGTTGCCTGCGCCTGTGCCTGTGGATTTCGACCGTGTCCTGGACCTGTGGCAGCTCACTCCCGAAGGCGAGCCCATTATCACGCCCAGCAGCCACCTCCTGCCGGTGCGCTGGCGCGGCCGGGCAGCGATGGTCAAGCGTGCGCTGGACATCGACGAGCAGGTCGGCGCGCAGGTGATGAACTGGTGGAATGGCGAGGGCGCCGCGCTGGTCTACGCCTTTGACGGTGACACCCTCCTGATGGAGCGAGCCGAGGGCACTCGATCGCTGATGCACATGGCGCTCAACGGCGAGGACGACCAGGCCAGCCGCATCGTTTGTGATGTCGTGCGCCGCCTGCACTGGCCGCAGGAACAACCGCTGCCGCCGCTGCTGGGGCTGCGCGAATGGTTCCGTGACCTCGCGCCGGCGGCGGCGCGTTACGGCGGCCTGTTCCCGCGCTGCCTGGAAACCGCCGAAGCGTTGCTCGCCAGCGAGCATGACCGGGGCGTGCTGCACGGCGACGTCCATCACGACAACATCCTGGATTTCGGCGAGCGCGGCTGGCGCGCCATCGATCCCAAGCGTCTGTATGGCGAGCGTCTGTTCGACTACGCCAACCTGCTGTGCAACCCGGACCTGCCCACCTCTCGCGAGCGCGCGCGATTTCTCCGCCAGCTGGATGTGATCGTCGAGCACGCCCGTGTCGATCGGCGGCGCCTGCTGGAGTGGGTGCTGGCTTTCGCCGGTCTTTCCGCCGCCTGGTTCCTCGACGACGGCATGGCCGCAGAGAGCGATCTCACCGTCGCGCAACTGGCGGCCGCCGAACTGGACCGCAGCGCATGCTGCGCGTGAATCGCACGTTGTTGCGAGCGCATCCACGCCTGCTGGGGGCCGGGTTGTTCGGCGTTCTGGCGGGGCTGGCCTGCTACTGGCTGTCACCCATGACGCGGGTGCTGGTGGGGTGGAACGGCATGGCCTGGTTGTACGTGCTGCTGATCGGCTGGCTGGCCTGGCGCGCCGATGCTGCTCAGGTGAAGCGCGTGGCGAGCATCGAGGACGAGAACGCCGAAGCAGTGCTGGTGTTGATCATCGTGGCGGCGCTGGCGAGCCTGGGGGCGATCATCGTCGAACTGGCCACCGCATCCCACGCCGGTGACCGCGAGAAGCTGGTGCGTTATGCCTTCACGGCCAGCACCGTGCTCGGTTCCTGGTTCCTCATCGGCACCATGTTCAGCATGCATTACGCGCGGATGTTCTATGCCGCCCACGAGAGCAAGCCGGTGCTGCGCTTTCCCGAAGGCGAACAGCATCCGGACCTGTGGGACTTCCTCTACTTCTCCTTCACCCTCAGCGTGGCGGTGCAGACCTCCGATGTGGAAGTCGCCTCGCGTTCGATGCGCAAGGTGGTGCTGGCGCACTCGGTGATCGGCTTCCTGTTCAATACCGCGATCCTGGGGCTGGCGATCAACATGGGCGCCGGCTTGGTCGGCTAGGCAGGCGGCAGCGTCTCGGCGGCCAGGCGCAGCGCAAGCACGACGAAGGCCAGCGAGAAGCCCCAGCGAATCCCTTGCATCACGGCGGGTCGGCCGATCACGTGGTCGCGCACCCGGGCAGCCAGCAGCCCATAGCCGATGAAGACGAGGAAGGTCATCAGTGCGAATGCCAGGCCGAGCACCAGGAACAGGGCCTTGGCGTCCGCGCTGCCGGCCGGCACGAACTGCGGCAGGAAGGCCAGGAAGAACAGCCCGAGCTTGGGGTTGAGCAGGTTGAGCCAGAGCCCGGTGCCCACCAGTTGGGTGGTGCTGCGCGGGCTGCCGGCCGAGTCCAGCGCCAGGGCGCCGTTGCCGCGCAATACCTGCCAGGCGATGAACAGCAGGTAGGCGGTGCCCAGCCATCTGATGACCTGGAAGCTGGCCGCGCTGGCCTGCAGGATCAGCGACAGGCCGAAGGTCGCGAGCAGCAATTGCGGGACCATGCCCAGTGTGCAGCCCAGTGCCGCAAGGGTGGCCGCGCGGGCACCGAGACCGAGGCCGACGGCCAGCGTGTAGAGCACACCGGTGCCGGGCAGCAAAACGACGACGAACGCCGTCAGCAGGAATTCTGCGTTCATTCCCGTGGGTTTCCTGTCTGCAAGAAGTGAGGCCGTGAGGCAGGCGAACTCAGGGGGCTGGTAGTGGTGCCCTGAGCGAGGAGCGCCATTGTCCTGGCGTCGGCCCGAGCTGGCGGGCGAAGGCGCGGGTCATGTGGGACTGGTCGGCGAACCCGGCGAGCAGGCTCGCTTCGGCCAGCGAGCGGCCCTCGC
>OGQD01002007.1_pt1 | contig 12041 bp, 10 predicted proteins | sample 1553091 | NCBI WGS metagenome assembly OGQD01 (sample SAMEA2580290, study PRJEB22360) | human gut metagenome | biome: human gut; feature: human-associated habitat; material: faeces | place: Denmark | collected 2008/2010
GTTCCGGACGTCAGGGAGATCCGGGTGAATCCCGTTTCTATATCTCTCTGGAAGATGATCTGATGCGTCTGTTTGGTTCTGAGAGACTGATGAAGATCTTTACATCTCTTGGTGTTGCAGAGAATGAACAGATTGAGCACAAGATGCTTTCCAATGCAATTGAGAAAGCTCAGGAGAAGATTGAGTTTAACAACTTTGGTATCCGTAAGAATCTTCTTGATTATGACCAGGTAAACAATGAACAGCGTGAGATCATCTACAAAGAACGTCGTCAGGTTCTCGACGGTGAGAATATGCGTGAAGCAATCTATAAGATGATCCAGGATACAGTGGATACTTATGTTGATATGTGTTTCTCTGATGATGTAGATTCTGAAGAGTGGGATCTGAATGAATTTAACGGTGTTCTTACTCCGATCATTCCGATCAGACCGCTTACAGCTGAGAGTGTAAAAGGCAAGAAACGCGATGAGATCAGACATGAACTGAAAGAAGAGGCAGTGAAGCTCTATGAAGAAAAAGAAGCAGAGTTCCCGGAACCGGAGCAGCTTCGTGAATTAGAGCGAGTTGTACTTCTGAAATGCATTGACAGCAAGTGGATGGATCACATTGATGACATGGAGATTCTCCGCCAGGGTATCGGTCTGACTGCTTATGGTCAGAGAGATCCGGTTGTTGAGTACAAGATGGCCGCATTTGATATGTTTAACAGCATGATCACTTCCATTCAGGAAGATACCGTACGTCTGCTGTATCATGTTCATGTAGAGCAGAAGATCGAGCGTGAGCAGGTTGCTAAGGTAACCGGCACAAACAAAGATGACAGCGCAGGCCCGAAGAAACCGGTTCAGCGAAAAGAAGATAAAGTATACCCGAATGATCCGTGCCCATGCGGAAGCGGCAAGAAATACAAACAGTGCTGCGGACGTAAGAACTAGATTTATTGAAATATAAGATATGAGAAGACGGCAGCCGGGGAAAGAACGGCTGCCGGATAATTGAGCATATAATTTCAAACAGAAAGAGGTGGTAATATGGTTGAATTAGATCAGTTCAAAACAATAATGAACGCTTATGAAGAACCTCTTGCCGAAATGAGGGATTCACTTTGACGTTGCAGGAAAAGAGCGGAGAATCGAAGAACTGGAACGCAAGATAGAGGAACCTGGGTTCTGGGATAATCCGGAAGAATCACAGGAACTGATGAAAGAGCTTAAGAACTTAAAAGAACTTGTAGAGACGATCCACGGTCTCTATACTTCTTATGAAGATATCAATCTCCTGATCGAGATGGGATATGAAGACGAAGATCCTGCAATGGTAAAAGAACTGGAGGAAGAAATTCATACATTTGAAAAGGTGTTTGAAAAGCTGAAGATCCAGACGTTACTGTCGGGAGAATATGATGCATGCAATGCAATCATGACCATTCATGCAGGAGCGGGAGGAACGGAATCCTGTGACTGGGCAGGCATGTTATACCGTATGTACTGCCGTTGGGCAGAGAGAAAAGGATTCTCGCTTCAGGTGCTGGATTTCCTGGATGGCGATATCGCAGGGATTAAGGCAGTTACTTTTGAGGTAAAAGGTGAGAATGCTTACGGATATCTGAAATCGGAAAAAGGAGTGCACAGGTTGGTACGTATTTCACCGTTTAATTCTGCCGGTAAACGACAGACATCTTTTGCATCCTGTGATGTGCTCCCTGATCTGGAAGATGATATTGATATTGAAATTGATGAAGATGATCTGAAAATCGATACTTACCGTGCCAGCGGTGCGGGAGGCCAGCATGTTAATAAGACATCTTCGGCAATCCGAATTACACATCTGCCAACCGGAATCGTGGTGCAGTGCCAGAATGAAAGATCACAGCATCATAATAAAGAAAAGGCAATGCAGATGTTAAAGGCAAAACTGCAGCTTATGAAAGAGCAGGAACAGGCAGAAAAAGTATCGGATATCAGGGGGGAAGTAAAAGATATCGGATTTGGTAATCAGATCAGATCTTATGTTATGCAACCATATACACTGGTGAAAGATCACAGAACGAATGAAGAAAACAGCAATGTAAATGCCGTGATGGACGGGGATATTGATTCATTTATCAATGCATATCTGAAAAAAATCGCAAACGGCTAAAAGGAGGGAATATATGATCAATATAGCAGTAATGGGCTACGGAACAGTAGGTTCTGGAGTGGTAGAAGTGATTAATACCAACGGAGCGCGCATCAATCAGCGAATCGGTGATGAGCTGAATATTAAATATGTACTGGATATGAAGGATTTCCCGGGGGATCCGGTGCAGGAGAAGATCGTACATGATTTTGAGACGATTGTTTCGGATGAAGATGTACAGATTGTCGTAGAAGTAATGGGAGGAATCGAGCCGGCCTATACGTTTGTAAAACGCTGCCTTCAGGCTGGAAAAAGCGTGGCAACATCGAATAAAGCACTGGTTGCAAAGCATGGGGCTGAGCTTCTTTCTATAGCAGCGGAACATGATATTAATTTCTTGTTTGAAGCAAGTGTCGGAGGTGGTATTCCAATTATCCGTCCGCTTAATTCTTCACTGACTGCAGATGAGATTGAAGAGATCACAGGTATTCTGAACGGAACTACCAATTATATGCTTTCCAAGATGTTTTATGAAGGTGCGGACTATGACACTGTATTAAAAGAGGCACAGGCGAACGGATATGCAGAGAGAAATCCGGAAGCAGATGTGGAAGGATATGATGCATGCAGAAAGATTGCAATCCTTTCTTCTCTGATCTCAGGACAGCAGGTTGATTTTGAAGATATTTACTGTGAAGGAATCACGAAGATTACCGTTGAAGATATGAAGTATGCAAAAGCAATGGGAACAACGATCAAGCTGCTGGCATCCAGCAGACGTTATGCGGGTAACAGATTGCATGCAATCGTGGCACCATGTATGTTATATCCGGAACATCCGCTTTATAATGTTAATGATGTGTTCAATGCTATTTTCGTTCATGGAAATGTATTAGGGGATGCGATGTTCTATGGAAGCGGAGCCGGAAAACTTCCAACTGCGAGTGCTGTAGTTGCGGATGTTGTAGATGAGGCAAAGCATCTGAACCGTAATATCATGACGATGTGGAAAGAAGAAAAGCTTCAACTGGAAGACAAGGCGGATTCCAAGAGAAGATTCTTTGTACGGATAAAAGGCAAGGAAGAGGAGCTGGTTCCGCAGCTGAAGGAATCATACGGAGAGATTGAAGTGGTAAAAGTACCGGAACTGGAAGGAGAATTTGGATTTGTAACTCCTGTTATGATGGAGGGAGATTATGAGACCAGATCAAAACTTTACAAAGAGCAGATCGTACATATGATCCGTATTCAGGATTAATCAGATTGGTCTGTCACAGGAGGAAACATGTTAATAGTAAAAAAGTTTGGCGGAAGTTCAGTCGCCAATAAAGAAAGAATATTCAATGTGGCAAAACGCTGTATTGAGGACTACAGAGCCGGACATGACGTAGTTGTTGTCCTTTCGGCAATGGGAGATACGACAGATGATCTGATCGCACTGGCGAATACGATCAATCCGAATGCTAAAAAAAGAGAGCTGGATATGCTGCTTACGACAGGTGAACAGGTATCAGTGTCTCTCATGGCTATGGCAATGCAGGCACTGGATGTGCCGGCAGTATCTTTGAATGCTTTTCAGGTTATGATGCATTCCACATCCCGTTATGGAAATGCCAGATTTAAAAGAGTAGACACAGAGCGTATCATGCACGAACTGGATTCGAGAAAGATCGTTATTGTAACAGGTTTTCAGGGTGTTAACAAATATGATGATATTACGACACTCGGACGAGGCGGTTCTGATACAACAGCTGTTGCGCTGGCAGCTGTGTTACATGCCGATAAATGTGAAATCTATACAGACGTAGACGGTGTGTTTACAGCAGATCCAAGAGTAGTAAAAACTGCAAAGAAACTGGATGCCGTTACATACGATGAGATGCTTGAACTTGCGAGTCTTGGGGCAAAAGTTCTTCACAACCGTTCTGTGGAAATGGCGAAAAAATATAATGTGGAATTAGTGGTACGGTCAAGTTTGAACCGTTCAGAAGGCACCGTAGTCAAGGAGGGGGCAAATATGGAAAAATTACTGGTCACAGGTGTGGCTGCAGATAAGGATACTGTCAGAATATCTGTCATTGGATTAGAGGACAAACCAGGAACAGCATTTGCTGTATTCAATACACTGGCTGCTAATAATATTAATGTAGATATTATCCTGCAGTCTGTCGGAAGAGAAGGAACAAAGGACATTTCCTTTACCGTTGCATCGGATGATCTTGAACATGCAATTGAAGTGCTGAATGCAAATAAAGAAAGACTTACAATTCAGGATATTACCTGGAACGAAAAAGTTGCAAAACTTTCAATCGTAGGTGCGGGAATGATGAGCAATCCAGGAGTAGCTGCGAAAATGTTTGAATCATTATATAATTCCAGAGTGAATATTAATATGATTTCAACATCTGAAATCCGTATTACAGTACTGGTTCCGGAAGAAGATATTGAAAAAGCAATGAATGCGGTTCATGATGGATTTGGATTGGGAGCATAAGCATAAAGATATTATAAGTTGGATTATTTATCAGAATTAAGAAAGCCGGTAACAATTTTACGCTGTTCATCAGAGGAAGAACGGAATGCAAGAATAAGGTTCAGTTCTTCTTCTGTGAGATAGATATAGTTACCGGTATTTTTTTCGATACCCTGCATATATGGAGTTTTTGACTCCATCATAACAGAAGAAGGGTCGGAGTCAGCAGTGAAACCTTCGGCTTTGAGATCGTGGAGAATCAGCTGGTCAAGCGTTACGTGAAAATAAGCAGCAAAAGAAGCCAGAACATCAAGATCGGGTGTACGCGTACTTTTTTCATAATTACTGCAGGCCTGACGGGTGATATTGAATAAATTGGCAATATCATCCTGCTTCAGATTATATAATGTTCTGAGATAAAGCAGATTTTTGGCCAGTTGAATGTTTGCCATTTTATACCTCCATAAGTTACATGTTCCTGTTAGTATAACAATCTGGCCATTAAATGAATATGATATGCAACGAGACGTGACGAAAACAAGAAAAGCAACAAAACGTTGCTTTTCTTAAAGAGTGCTTAGATAGCTGTTGTGATATTTCCCTGAAAAAGTTACATCTTCACCAAACCAGTCCGGAGGTGAAAAAGAATTGGCAGCATCTTCGGAATCAAACTCGACCTCTACAAGCATGAGGGGAGCAAGATCGCCTTCAAAGATATCCAGTTCTGCAGTAAGCGCTGAAGAAAGTGGAATCATATAACGCTTTTTCTTTATAAGGCGGCCGTCAATTTTGGTAAGAAGATGTTCATAAGATTTGTCGTCCAGAGGGAGATTATATTCCTGGCGGCTCATGAGACCGGCTGATTTGTAAGTGAGTTCATAACGATCGTTATCACGTCGGATCCGTACTACGGGGCTGGTATTGAGATAGCCTTGCTCCAGAATACGGCAGGGATAGGATTCCAGCGGACCGGGAAGATGTAAGACAAGATATTTTCGTTCGATTTCCATATTATATAGCTCCTTTCATTCATGGTGAAATTATGATACAACAGTTTACAGAAAAAGTAAACGGTGATAAACTTTTATAATAATTGATGTCACTGGAAAGTAAAGCGGGACATCGGATTAAGAGATGAGGAGGAAGAAAGCATGAAAAAAGTATGTGTGTTGTTAGCAGACGGATTTGAAGAAATTGAAGGATTGACAGTCGTTGATCTGTTAAGAAGAGCAAAAATATATGTAGACACTGTTTCGATTATGGATGATTATATCGTGCATGGTGCGCATGGAATCAATGTACAGACAGAAGATCTGTTTGATGAAGTTGATTTTGAAGAATTTGACATGGTTGTATTACCTGGAGGTATGCCGGGAACATTAAATTTAAAAGAACATGACGGTGTCAGATATGTAGTGAAACAATATGCAAAAGAAGGCAGATTCGTGGGTGCGATCTGTGCGGCACCGACGATTTTAAAAAGTCTTGGCCTGCTGGAAGGAAGAAGGGCAACCTGTTATCCGGGTGTAGAAGATGAGATGGAGAATGTCATTCTGACAGAGACTGCTGTTGTAGTAGATGATAATATCATTACCAGTCAGGGCGTCGGCACAGCGATTGATTTTGCACTGAAACTGATCGAGGTTCTGGATGGTGAAGAAAAAGCAAAGGAAATCGCAGAATCAATCGTGTTTTAATCAAATTTAATAAATATTGATGAAAAAAAGCGGAAAAATACCGGATTTAAGCAAAAACGGGGGCTAGATATTTACCAGAGTTTGTGTTATACTTCTGTGGTGAATGTATTGTAGTACACCCGCTTTTTTTCCGCTACCCATGAGGCGGGTTAGAAACAGGAGGAAATGATAAATGAGTTTACAGGTAGAAAAATTAGAAAACAACATGGCGAAACTTACTATCGAAGTTCCGGCCAATGATTTAGAAAAAGCGCTTCAGAGTGCATATATGAAGCAGAAGAACAAAATCGCTATGCCGGGATTCCGTAAAGGAAAAGTTCCGCGTCAGATGATCGAGAAGATGTACGGACCAGAAATCTTCTATGATGATGCAGCAAATGCGCTGATTCCTAAGGCATACTCAGAAGCATATGATGAGTGTGATCTTGAAATCGTATCAAGACCAGAGATCAACATCGTTCAGATTGAAAAAGGAAAATCATTCATCTTTACAGCAGATGTAGCAACAAAGCCGGAAGTAAAACTCGGTGAATATAAAGGACTGGAAGTAGATAAAGTATCTACACGCGTAACACAGAAAGAAGTAGACGCTAAGATCCAGGAAGAAGCAGAAAAGAATGCCAGAGAAGTTGTAGTTACAGACCGTCCGGTAGCAGATGGTGATGAAGTGATTCTTGACTTTGAAGGATTCGTTGACGGTGAAGCATTCGAAGGTGGAAAGGGTGAAAACTATCCACTGACAATCGGTTCAGGATCATTCATCCCTGGATTCGAAGAACAGTTAGTTGGTGCTGAAGCTGAGAAAGAAGTAGAAGTAAAAGTTACTTTCCCAGAAGATTACCATGCAGAAGAATTAAAAGGAAAAGAAGCTGTATTCAAATGCACAGTTCATGAGATCAAGGCAAAAGAACTTCCTGAGATCGACGATGAATTTGCAGCAGAAGTTTCAGAATTTGACACATTAGAAGAATACAAAGCTGATGTAAAGGCTAAAATTAAAGAACAGAAAGCAGCAGACGGAAAGAGAAATCAGGAAGACCAGGCTGTTGAGCAGGCTGTTAAGAATGCAGAATACGAGATTCCACAGCCAATGATCGATACACAGACAACTCAGATGGTTGAAGATTTCGCACAGAGAATCCAGTCTCAGGGAATCACTCTTGAACAGTACTTCCAGTTTACAGGTCTGACAGCAGAGAAGATGATGGAAGACATGAAACCACAGGCAATCAAGAGAATCGAAACCCGTCTGGTACTTGAAGCTATCGCAAAAGCAGAGAACATCGAGATTACAGATGAAAAAGTTGATGAAGAACTGGCTAAGATGGCAGAGTCTTACAAAATGGAAGTTGAAAAACTGAAAGAGTTCATGGGTGAGAACGAGAAGAAACAGATGAAGGAAGATCTGGCAGTTCAGGAAGCTGTTACATTCCTTGTTGAGAATGCAGTAGAGAAATAAGAACGTCAGATAACAACATAGTATAGTCAGGAGGCATATACATGAGTTTAGTACCTTATGTCATTGAACAGACAAGCCGTGGAGAACGTTCTTACGACATCTATTCAAGATTATTGAAAGACAGAATTATATTTCTGGGTGAAGAAGTAACAGATGTATCCGCAAGTGTGATCGTTGCACAGCTTCTGTTTCTGGAAGCAGAAGATCCGGAGAAGGATATCCATTTGTATATTAACAGCCCGGGAGGTTCTGTAACAGCCGGAATGGCAATTTATGATACCATGCAGTATATTAAATGCGATATTGAGACAATCTGTATCGGTATGGCTGCAAGTATGGGCTCATTCCTTCTTACAGGTGGAACAAAGGGCAAAAGACTTGCGCTTCCAAATTCTGAGATTATGATCCATCAGCCACTTGGTGGAGCTCAGGGACAGGCAACAGAGATTCAGATCGCAGCAGATCATATCTTAAAAACCCGTCAGAAACTGAATCAGATTCTGGCAGAAAATACAGGACAGCCGTTAGAGGTGATCAATGCAGATACTGAAAGAGATAATTTCATGACTGCGGAAGAAGCCAAAGCATATGGTCTGATTGACGAAGTCATTAAAAGCCGCTAAGGACGTCCTCAGACGAGGTGAAGAGTATGGTAGGAAAGAACGATGATCAGGTAAGATGCTCGTTCTGTAATAAGACGCAGAATCAGGTAAGAAAGCTGATTGCAGGCCCTAATGGGGCATATATCTGTGATGAGTGTGTAGATGTCTGCGCAGAGATTATAGAAGAAGAATTTGAATACGAGAACGGAAGAGAATGGAATCCGTTCTCGGATATCAATCTTTTAAAACCGGAAGAGATTAAAGCATTCCTGGATGAATATGTTATTGGTCAGGATGAAGCTAAGAAAGTGTTATCCGTAGCCGTTTATAATCATTATAAACGTGTGATGTCAGGAAAAGAACTGGGAGTAGAACTCGGAAAGAGTAATATTCTTATGCTTGGTCCGACAGGCTGCGGAAAAACTCTTTTAGCGCAGACACTGGCAAAGATTCTGGGAGTACCATTTGCAATTGCCGATGCGACAGCGCTTACAGAAGCAGGATATGTCGGAGAGGATGTAGAAAATATTCTTTTAAAGATTATTCAGGCTGCAGATGGGGATATCGAACGTGCCGAGTACGGAATCATTTACATTGATGAAATTGATAAGATTACAAGAAAATCAGAGAATCCGTCGATCACCAGAGATGTATCCGGTGAGGGTGTGCAGCAGGCACTTCTTAAGATCATAGAAGGAACCGTTGCGAACGTACCTCCGCAGGGAGGAAGAAAGCATCCACATCAGGAGATGATCCAGATCGATACTACGAATATTTTATTTATTTGTGGTGGAGCCTTTGAAGGAATTGAGAAGATTGTTGAAAAACGTATTGATCAGAAATCAATTGGATTTAATGCAGAGATTGCGGAGAAACATGAAGACGATGTAGACAGACTGCTTCAGCAGATATTGCCACAGGATCTTGTGAAATTCGGTCTGATTCCGGAACTGGTGGGCCGTGTGCCGGTTACAGTAGCATTAGAGATGCTGGACAAAGATGCATTGGTAAAGATTCTTACAGAACCGAAGAATGCATTGACAAAACAGTACCAGAAGATGCTTGAACTGGACGGTGTTAAGCTTACATTTGATAAAAAAGCACTGGAAACAATCGCTGAGACTTCCCTGAAGAGAAAGACGGGAGCCAGAGGTTTGAGAGCGATTATGGAAAATATCATGATGGATGTCATGTATAAGGCACCATCGGATGAGACATTGAAGACATGCCGCATCACAGAGGATGTTGTAAAAGGAACGGGAGAACCTGTATGTGAACATGCAGAACCTGATTCAGAAAGTGCATAATAAATGAAAAAGAAAGACGGCGGGTGCGAAGAAATATTGTACCCGCTGATTTTGTACCAAAATAATCCAACCGATGAACAGGAGTGTGAATATATGACAGGAGAAACCTATAGTCTGCCTATGGTTGCCTTAAGAGGGCTCACCATACTGCCAGAAGAGGTCAGACATTTTGATGTAAGCAGGGAAAAATCACTGCTGGCAATCGAAGAGGCAGTAAAAAACGGACAGAAATTATTCGTCAGCGCTCAGAAAGATCTGGAAACAGAGGAGCCGGGCGCAGAAGATGTATATCTGGTTGGCTGTGTGGTAACCATAAGACAGGTGGTAAAATTACCGAAGAAAATGAGTCGTGTACTTGTATCCGGAGAAGCAAGAGCAAGTCTTGTAAGACTGGACAGTGAGACACCATATCTTCAGGCAACGGTAGTAGAACTGCCGGATGATGAAGATGTATCCGAAGAACAGACAGCGGAAAATCCAATGAATCTCGAGGCAATGATCCGGGGATTACAGGATGTATTTAAAGAATACTTGTTGAAGAATCCAAAACTTTCAAAAGAGCTGGGAATGCAGGTAGAGGCAATCCGGGATCTGAAACATCTCGTAGATGTAATTGCGGCAAATATGCCATTTGCATTCGAAGACGCACAGGAATTACTGGAAGAGACGAATCTTATGAGACGATATGAGCTGCTCATATATAAGATTGTAAATGAGATTCAGGCCCAGAAGGTAAAAGAAGAGATCCAGAGCAAAGTAAAAGAACGCGTGGATAAGAATCAGAGAGAATATATTTTAAGAGAAGAACTGAAAGTGATCCGTGAAGAACTAGGTGATGACAATACGATGTCAGATGCCGATGAGTTCCAGCAGGCAGTGGATGCACTGAAGGCTTCGAAGGAAGTAAAAGAAAAGCTGAATAAAGAGATCAAGCGTTTCCGTAATTCGATGAATTCTCCGGCAGAAGTAGGAGTAATCCGTACTTATATCGAAACGATGCTGGAGATGCCTTGGGATAAGACATGTAAAGAACACAAAGACATTGCATTTGCAAGACAGGTGTTGGATGAGGACCATTATGGTCTGGAAAAAGTAAAAGAGCGTGTACTGGAATATCTTGCAGTGCGTGCGCTTACGAAAAAAGGAGAAGCACCGATCATTTGTCTGGTGGGTCCTCCGGGAACCGGAAAGACATCCATTGCGAAATCTCTTTCCAGAGCTCTGAAGAAACCATATGTCAGAATCTCACTGGGCGGTGTCCGTGATGAAGCAGAAATCCGCGGTCACAGAAAGACCTATGTAGGTGCAATGCCGGGAAGAATTGCAAATGGAATAAAGCAGGCAGGAGTTAAGAACCCGCTGATGCTGCTAGATGAGATCGATAAGGTCAGCAATGATTATAAGGGAGATACATTCTCTGCACTTCTGGAAGTACTGGATGGAGAGCAGAATAATAAGTTCGTAGACCATTATCTGGAAGTACCGATTGATCTGTCAGAGGTGTTATTTATCACAACGGCAAACAGTCTGCAGACAATACCAAGACCGCTTCTGGACCGTATGGAAGTGATTGAAATTTCAAGCTATACGGAAAACGAGAAGTTCCATATCGCAAAAGAACATCTCGTTCCGAAGCAGAAGAAGGCGAACGGTCTGAAAGAAGCACAGCTTGTGATCGAGGATGAGGCGCTGATGGAAGAAGTCGCGCAAAAGGCCATCCGTGAGCAGATGAGCGTGCGCGCGGTGGAAAAGCTGGTGAAAGGCATGGTGCAGCCGAAGCCGAAGAAAAAGGAAAAGGCGCGCGATATCCACATGGAAGCAGTCGAGCACCGGCTTCAGGAACGGTTTCAGACCACGGTGAAGGTGGCGAACGGCCAGATCGTCATCCGTTACGACGGCGATGATGACCTCAACCGGATCCTGGAGATGATCGGCGGACTGGACGAGGGCGTATGAAGAAGACAGTGAGGAGGATCGTGATGGGCGTGATCCTTCTTTGTCTTTGTGCGGCAGGATACATGATCTGGCAGGTCATGGATATCTATCCGGAAGGATATACCGCCGAACAGCTCGGCATCGAGGAGCTGTATTCAATGCGCGATGAAAACGGCAATGGGACAGATGACTATCATGACTTTGTGGCCGGAGCACGCGCTTATGTGGAAAGCGGGCCGCTCTATCAGAGCATATATTATGCGGGCGGCTATCCGGATGATGATCATGGCGTCTGCACCGATGTCATCTGGCATGCCTTTGCGCATGCAGGGTATACGCTGAAGGATATGGTCGATGAAGACATCGCAGCCGATCCTCAGGCGTATGGCATAGAGACGGCGGATCCCAACACCGATTTTCGCCGGGTGCGCAATCTTCGGGTGTTCT
>OGQD01002009.1_pt1 | contig 12020 bp, 15 predicted proteins | sample 1553091 | NCBI WGS metagenome assembly OGQD01 (sample SAMEA2580290, study PRJEB22360) | human gut metagenome | biome: human gut; feature: human-associated habitat; material: faeces | place: Denmark | collected 2008/2010
GGCTCGCCGCCGGTGACGCAGACGTGGCGCGCGGTGTGGTGCGTTGCGTGGTTTGGTATGAGGCGCGCCGCTTCGGCCAGGATGTCCGCAATCTCCCAGGCGCTGCCGCCGGTGAAGCTATAGGTGGTGTCGCACCAGGTGCAGCGCAGCGGGCAGCCGGTCAGGCGGATGAATACGGTCGGCAGGCCGACGCGCGCCGCTTCGCCTTGCAGCGAATAAAAGATTTCGGTCAGGCGCAGGCTCAATTACTTTTTCTTCAGACGCTCGCGGGCCTTGTCGGCAGCCGGGGTGCCAGGGTATTTGTCGAGCAATTGCTGCCACGACTGCATCGCGCCCTTGCCGTTGCCCAGCTCCTGCTGGCAGGCGGCGATCGCCAGCAGCGCGTCCGGCGCCTTGTCACTCTGCGGATAGCGGGAGATGACGAAGCTCTGCGCCTCGATCGCCTTGGTGCAGTTGCGCTGGGCGTACCAGGCGTTGCCCAGCCAGAATTGCGCATTGGGCGCGAGGGCGCTGTCCGGGTACTGCTCGACGAAGGTCTTGAAAGCCTTGGCCGCAGCCGGATACTTGCCGCCCTTGAAAAGTTCGAGCGCGGCGTCGTACTCGGCGCTTTCCGCGCCGGTTGCCGCCCGGATGGCGGGCGGGGGGGCGCTGCCGTCCTCGTTGGCTGCTGCTGCGCTGGCGGTTTGCGGTTCGAGGCGGCGCAAGCGGCTGTCGAGGTCGAGATAGAAATCCTGCTGCCGCTTGCGCGCCTGCTCCAGCTCGTAGGTGAGCGTTTCGATCTGGCCGCGCAGGCGGGCGATTTCTTCCGCCTGACGCTGGATCTGCGTGGCCAGATCGAGCTGCGCCTTGGCCTGCTGGTCAAAGCGCGCTTCGCTGCTGGCCTTGAGATCGGTGATCCACTGGCGCGCTTCCTTGTCGTCGAACAATGCCCAGGCCGGGGCGCTGGCCAGGGCGGCGATCATGAATCCCAGGGGCAGGCGGCGCAGCATGGTCAGAACTCGCCGCGACCGTCAGGGGCGCGATAGAGGATGTCGGCGCGGCGATTTTCGGCGTAGGCGGCTTCGTCGTGGCCGGGGTTCTTCGGCTTTTCTTCGCCCAGGCTGACCGATTCCACCTGATCTTCGTTCACGCCGAGCAGTACCAGCGAGCGCTTGACGGCATCGGCCCGCTTCTGGCCGAGCGACAGGTTGTATTCGCGGCTGCCGCGCTCGTCGGTATTGCCCTGCACCAGCGCCTTGAAGCCGCGATTGGCGACGAGGTACTTGGCGTGCGCCGCGACCAGGCCCTGATAGTCGCTCTTGACTTCGTAGCGGTCGAGATCGAAGTAGATGCTGCGCTGGGCGAGCTGACTCTTCGGATCGGTCAGTTCGCGCGGCAGGCCGCTGGCGTCGAGGTCGCCGGCGACGACGGTCTTGACGTCGGTGCCGCTGCCGGAGCTGCGGCTTTCGACCGGCGCGCCGGTATCTTCCGGCACCGGGGTGTTGCTACAGGCGGCCAGTACGGCGGCCAGGAAAACGACGGATAACAGTTTTTTCATGACAGGATGCTCCGGGCAGTTGGCTTACTTCAGAAAAGGCCCCCATGCCGGTTCGCGCACGTCGCCGGCGGCAATGGAAAGGCGTTGCTTGATGCGGCCGTCGATGGAAACGGCCGATAACACTCCGCGCCCGCCGATTTCCGTGGCAAACAGAATCATGCGGCTGTTGGGCGCGAAACTGGGCGATTCGTCGCGTGACGAATCGGTCAGAACCTGAACCTGGTTGCTGGCCAGATCCATCACCGCGAGCTGGAAACGGCCCTCGCGGCGGGTGATGAAAGCCAGGCTCTTGCCATCCGGCGAGGGACGGGGCGAGACGTTGTAGCTGCCGTCGAAGGTCACGCGCTGCGCCGCGCCTCCCTGGCTGCCAATGCGGTAGATCTGCGGGCTGCCGCCGCGGTCGGAGGTGAAATAGATGCTGGAACCGTCGGCGGAATAGCGCGGCTCGGTGTCGATGCCTGCGGATTGCGAGAGGCGTTGCAGGCCGCCGCTGCCGTCGGCATTGACGGTGTACAACTGTGAGTTGCCATCCTTGGACAGCACCACCGCCAGCCTGCGCCCGTCCGGCGACCAGGCGGGGGCCGAGTTGGAACCCTTGAAATTGGCGACGACCTTGCGTTCGCCGCTGGCCAGCGAGTGCACGATGATGATGGGTTTCTTCTTCTCGAAGGACACGTAGGCCAGCCGCCCGCCATCCGGCGACCACACCGGCGAGATGATGGGTTCCACCGAACTCAGGGCAGTTGCCGGGTTCTGCCCGTCGGCGTCGGCGATTTGCAGGTGGTACTGGCTGCGCGACTTGATGACGTAGGCGATGCGGGTCGAAAAGACGCCGCGCTCGCCGGTCAGCTTTTCATAGATGAAATCCGCCACCCGATGCCCGGCCATGCGCAACTGCGCGGAATTGGTGACGTAAATGGCCCCGCCCAAGGCATCCGCCTTCTGCGTGTCGTAGAGGCGGAAACGCGTTTCCGCCCGGCCATCGCCGGTGCGGGCCAGACTGCCGGCGGCCAGCGCATCCGCGCCGCGGGCTTTCCAACTGGCGTAGTCGATGGCGGCGTTTTCGTCGAGCATCATGCCGGCCGGATCGAGCACCTTGAACAGGCCGCTGCGTTCCAGGTCGCTGCGCACGGTGCCGGTGACGATGCGCGACAAGGTGGGCTCGCCGGCGAAGTCGGCAATGGCGACCGGGATACGGTTGGCGCCGGCGCCGGTGATTTCGATGGAAAGCTGTGCGTGGGAGATGCCTCCGGCAAAGAGGCCGCAACCCAGGCCGCAGGCGAGGAAAAGTCGACGGGAAATTCGGGTCATTGCTGTCATCTTCTGTAAGGCAGGCATCATCTTACTCTTCGTGGGGCCGGTATTTTATTTCGAGGTTGCGCTGGAACAGGGCCGGGTCGTCCGGCTGCGGCAGCGGCGAGGATTTCCGGATGGCGCGCTCGATTGCCTCATCCAGCGCCGGCACGCCGCTGGAGCGTTTCAGGCGGATCGAAAGAACGTCGCCGCCGGGCAGTTGGTTGACCTCGAAAACCGCTTCCGGGTTGCCGGCAATGGCGGGCGGCAGCACGATGTTGCCGCGCACCTTGGCGCGAATCCGGGCGGCGTAGCTTTCCAGGCCGCGCCGGTTGGCGGCGGCGCGCTGCTCCTTTTCGGCCAGTTCGGCGAGGCGGTTCTGTTCGCTGCTGGCCTGACGGTCGCGGCTTTCCCGCTCCAGCATTTCCTTGAAGGGGTCTTTGGGTTCGGGCTTGGGTTCAGGCTTCGGCTCGGGTTTTTTCGGCTCCGGCTTGGGTGGCTCCGGTTTTTTCTTTTCTTCCTTCTTTTTTTCTTCCTTGATCACGATGTCCGGCTTGCGCGGCGCTTCCACCTTGGGCGGTGGCAGCGGTTCCGGCTTCGGCTCGATTTTCGGTTCTGGTTTGGGTTCCGGCGGTGGCGCCACGCGCGTGGCTTTTTGCGGCGTCGGCGACCACAGTTCGACGTTCATCGCTTCCGGTTCGCTGCTTTTCCACTGCACGCCCAGAAAAAGACCGGCAATGAGCAGCACATGCACCAGCACGGTGAAGGTGATGGCCTTGCCTTTGCCGGGTTCTTGCGGGCGCGGGTCGATCATGTTCAATGCACCGAGGTTTCCAGCGCCACGCGCGCGAAGCCCTGTTTCTTCACTTCGTCCAGGGTTTCGATCACGTTGCGGTAAGCCACCGCCTTGTCGCCCGCCACCAGCACCGGCATGTCCGGCGTTTTTTCGTGTTCGGCTTGCAGGGCGCGGCGCAGGGCCTTCGTGCCGTCCAGTTTCTGCTCCCGGCCATTGGCGTCGAACAGGGCGAGCGCGCCGTCCTTGTCGATCTGCACGCGCAGGAATTTGTCCGGTTTCTGCGGCGCGGTGCCGGCGGCGGGCAGGTCGACCGAGCCGCTGGTCATCATCGGCGTCGCCACCATGAAGATGACGAGCAGCACCAGCATGACGTCGATGTAAGGGACGACGTTGATCTCGTTTTTCAGGCGGCGTTGGCGCATGGCCTTACCTCATCTGCCGTTGCAGGATGTTGGAGAATTCTTCCATGAAGGACTCGTAGCGCACGGCGATGCGGTCGATTTCATGCGAAAAGCGGTTGTAGGCGAGCACTGCGGGAATCGCCGCGAACAGGCCGATGGCGGTGGCGACCAGGGCTTCGGCGATGCCCGGCGCGACCGAGGCGAGCGTCGCCTGCCCGACGTTGGCCAGCCCCCGGAAGGCGTGCATGATGCCCCACACGGTGCCGAACAGGCCGACGTAGGGCGACACCGAACCGACCGAGGCGAGGAAGGCGAGATGTGCTTCGAGGGCATCCATCTCGCGCTGGTAGGTGGCGCGCATGGCGCGGCGCGAGCCGTCCACGATGTCCTTGGAGTCGAAGTTCTTCTGGCCGCGCAGCTTGGTGAATTCGCGGAAGCCGGCCTCGAAGATGCGCTCCATCGAACCGGCGTGGTGGCGGTCGTTGACCGCGCTCTGGTAGAGGCTGTTGAGGTCGCCGCCCGACCAGAAATCGCGCTCGAACTGCTCGGTCTTGACGCGCGCCTCCCGGACCGCGAACCACTTCATCGCAATGTAGTACCACGACATCAGCGAGACGCCGGCAAGCAGCCCCATCACCAGCTGCACGACGGCACTGGCTTCGAGAATCAGGTGAAGGATGGACAGATCCTGGGTGACGTTCATTTGAGTGTTTCCAGCGCGGCGAGAAGGGAATCGGGAATGGGGGCGGGACTCATGGCGGCCAGCGCGACGCAGGCGATTTCGACCTGGCCGGTGACCAGCAGCTCGTTGCCGCGCCGCGCCCACTGACGGAAGATGACGCGCACCTTGGTCAGGCGCTCGACTTCCAGGCCGATGGTGAGTTCGTCGTCGAGACGGGCGGGTTTGAGGTACTCGCAGCTTGCCTTGCGGGCGACGAAACCGATGCCGTGTTCGTCGAGCAGCTGCGCCTGACCGTAGCCCGCGCTGCGCATCCATTCGGTGCGGCAGCGCTCGAAGAAGCGCAGGTAATTGGCGTAGTAAACGATACCGCCCGCATCGGTGTCTTCGTAATAGACGCGGACGGGGATCGTGAAAGCGTGAGCGGCTGCGGAATTCATCGCCGGGATTTTATATTGCACTGTAACAATGTTCTGTAACAGCTTGTTTCTCCGGCTGAAATAAGTCGGTCTTCCGGCTCAGCCGGTGCCGGACATCCGTTTCATTTCGCCGAGCAAGGGCAGGTGGGCGAGATCGCTTTCCTGGAAGGCTTGCGGCAGCTTGCCCTTGCCGCCGATGTCGACGACCGCAGCGGCGCTTTCCGGGGCAGCCGCCTCTGTTTCACGGCTGGCCGCCCGCGTCAGCGGGGACAGCCAGCCGGCGGTGGAGACGCTGCCGACGGTCGTCATTTCAGGCTTCCCTGGGGGCGAGCTTGCTGGCGAGGAAGTCGTCGTAGCCTTTGTGCACCAGTTCGTAGGTTTTCATCACGCCGCTTTCGACGTCGCCGTTGAACACGTTCAAACCCTGGAGAATCTGCCGGGCTTCGCCGAAGCCTTTTTCGAAACCACCGCGGATCAGGTCGACGAAATCCTTGGCGACCTGCTCGGGGTCGTCGTTGGGGCGCTTTGCCGCGTAGGCGTCGTAAAAGCCGGTGGACAGGCTCAAAATGCGCTGCGCCGTGGCTTCGGCGGAATTGTCCTGGGAGGCGGCATTCTGGATCGCGTTGCTCCCCAGTTCGGGCGCGAGGATTTCGTTGATGCGCTCGATGGCGGAGCGGAAAAGCAGCGCCTGTGAGTTGTCGCCGGCGCTCAGGGAAACCTTGGCGGAGGCTTCCAGAATCTGCACGTTGAGCTGCTGTTTGGCGGCGGTTCGGCTGCTGACTGGGGTTTCCCGCTCGGTTTGGGCGGCGGCACTGGCGCTGGTATTTGCGCTGTTGTTGGTGCTGGTGGGGGCGGTGGCGATGGACATGGCGTTCTCCTGCGAGCCGAAATGTATCGGTATGCTCACCTCTACGGCGACATGCTGGAAAACTTGATGTCCGGGTCAGCCGCCCGACCACAGATCGGGATTGGCGCTGCCCGGCACGGCGAGGCCGAGATGGCGGTAGATGGCCGGCGTTGCGATGCGCCCGCGCAGGGTGCGCTGCAGGTAGCCCTGCTGGATGAGATAGGGTTCGAGCACGTCCTCGATGGTGTCGCGCGCTTCGCCGATGGCGGCGGCGAGGTTGTCCACGCCGACCGGGCCGCCGCCGAACTTGTCGATCACAGCGGAGAGCAGCTTGCGATCCATCAGGTCGAGGCCGGCCGGGTCGACGTCGAGCATGTACAGCGCCTGATCGGCGACGCTGCGGCCAATGTTGCCGTCGGCCTTGACTTCGGCGTAGTCGCGCACGCGGCGCAGCAGGCGGTTGGCGATGCGCGGGGTGCCGCGCGAGCGTTTGGCGATTTCCAATGCGCCCTCGGGATCGATAGGCGCGTTGAGCAGGCTGGCGGAACGGCTGACGATGCTCTGCAATTCCTCGGCGTTGTAGAACTCCAGGCGGGCGACGATGCCGAAGCGGTCGCGCAGCGGATTGGTCAGCATGCCGGCGCGGGTGGTCGCGCCGACCAGCGTGAAGGGCGGCAGATCGAGCTTGACCGAGCGCGCTGCCGGGCCTTCGCCGATCATGATGTCGATCTGGAAATCCTCCAGCGCCGGGTAGAGGATTTCCTCGACCACGGGCGACAGGCGGTGGATTTCGTCGATGAACAGCACGTCGTGCGGTTCGAGATTGGTCAGGATGGCGGCCAAGTCGCCGGCTCGCTCCAGCACCGGGCCGGAGGTCTGGCGCAGGTTGACGCCCATTTCGGCGGCGACGATGTGGGCCAGCGTGGTCTTGCCCAGGCCGGGCGGGCCGAACAGCAGGACGTGGTCGAGCGCCTCGCTGCGTTTTTTCGCCGCCTGGATGAAGATTTCCAGTTGCTCGCGGATCTTCTGCTGGCCGGTGTAATCGGCCAGCCGCTTGGGGCGCAGCGCCCGTTCCAGCGCCTCTTCCTGGGCGGAACGGCTTTGCGGCGCGATCAGGCGCTCGCCGCCGGGCGGGCTGAACGAATCGGTTTCTATCATGCAGGCGCTTCCTTTTTCAGCCAGCGCAACAGGAGCATCTGGCCGAGCGCCAGCAGCACCGGCCCGAGAAAGATGCCGATGAAGCCGAACACCAGCACGCCGCCGAAAACGCCCAGCGCGATGACGAGCAGCGAGAGGCCCGCGCCGCGCGCGATGAGGATGGGTTTGACCAGATTGTCGATGCTGCTGATGACGAGCAGGCCGTAAAGCGCCATGAAAATCGCCCAGCCGGTCTGGCCGTCGCTGTACAGCCAGAACGCCGCGCCGCCCCAGATGAGGGGTGGGCCGACCGGCACCATGGACAGGAAGAAAGTGGCGAAACCGAGCAGCAGGGGGGCCGGGACGCCGGCGATGAGAAAGCCGATCACCGCCACCGTGGCCTGCGCCATGGCGGTGCCGATGATGCCGAGCATGACGCCGAAAACCGTGTCGCGCGCCTTGTCCACCAGGTGTTCGCCGAGGTCGCCGCCCAGCTTGCGGGCGCCCTGATAGAAGATGTCGGCCAGAATCTGCCCGTCACGGTAGAGGAAGAAAGCGACGAAAAAAACGAGCGCCAGTTGCAGCAGACCATTCGCGGCCACCGCGCCGGCACTCATGAGAAATTGCCGCACCGGGCCGATGCCCTGGCCCAACAAGGCATTGAACGCCTCGCGGCTGCCGGCGATTTCGTGCCAGAAATTGTCCAGCATGTCGCCGAACAGGGGGATGCTGGCAAACCAAGCGGGCGGATCGGCGGGCAGTCCCTGCGTCAGCAGGGTGCGCACGTGGTCGATCAGCACGTCGCTGCTCCTGACCAGCGCGCCGGTCAGGAAAACGGTCGGCACCAGAAACACCAGCGCCAGCGCCACCACCATCAGCGAAGCGCCGACGAAGGGCCGGCCGCCCAGGCGGGGCAGGATGTGGTCGCGGTAGGCTTCCCAGGTGCACAGCCAGATCACCAGCGCGAACAGCAATGCGCCGACGAAAGGCAGCAGAACGGCGATGCAGCCGACGATGAGCAACGCCACCAGGGCGATCTGCGCCAGCTTGTGCGGGTCGTCGGTGGAGAGCATCAGCCTTTGGACAGCAGTTTGAGGGCTTGCCGGATACCCTCGCTGGTGGACATGTCGGCGGCCAGTTGGCGCACGGCGGCGGTGGCTTCCTTCTCGTTGTAGCCCAGGGCCAGCAGGGCTTGCGTGACGTCGCTGCGGGCGTCCGCCGGCGCGCCCGCGAGGCTGACGCCGCCCGCTTGCGCCAGTTTGCCCTTGAGTTCGAGCAACAGGCGCTCGGCGGTTTTCTTGCCGATGCCGGGGATTTTGACCAGCCGTCCCAGTTCCTGCTGCGCCACGGCGGCGGCAAGATCATTGACGGACAGGCCGGAGAGCACCGCCAGCGCCGTGCGCGCGCCGATGCCGGAAACCTTGAGCAACTGGCGGAAGGCGAAACGCTCGGCCTCGTTCTGGAAGCCGTAGAGGAAATGCCCGTCGTCGCGTACCGCGAAATGGGTGAGCAGCGTCATTTTTTCGCCGATCCCCGGCAGGTTGTAGAAAGTGCTCATCGGCACGTCCAGCTCGTAGCCGACGCCATTGACGTCGAGCACGATCTGCGGGGGATTCTTTTCAACGAGCAGGCCGCTCAGTCTTCCGATCATGGGGAATTCACTACTGGATGTGCAAACAGTCCGCTATCCTATCAGCCGCCCGCCGCGAATGCGATAGCCGGCCTGACCAAGTTTGCCGCCCAGCTTGCCACCGAGCAGGCCCAGCCCCGCCTCGCCGTGGGCGTGGCAGATGGCGCAGGCCAGCGCGTCGGCGGCGTCGGCGCCGGGCGCGCCGGGCAGAGCGAGCAGGCGCGCCACCATTGCCTGCACCTGTTCCTTGTCCGCCTTGCCGTGGCCGACCACCGCCTGTTTGACTTGCAGCGCCGTGTATTCCGCCACCGGCAAACCGCCGTGCACCAGGGCGCTGATCGCCGCGCCGCGCGCCTGGCCGAGCAGCAGGGTGGATTGCGGATTGACGTTCACGAACACGATTTCCACCGCCGCCAGCGTCGGCCGGTAGGTGGCGACGACTTCGCTGATGCCGGCGAACAGGGTGGCGATGCGCGCCGGCAGGGCATCTTCGGCGTTCGACTTGACGCAGCCGCTGGCGACGTAGCGCAACGACCGGCCCTGGCGCTCGATCACGCCGAAGCCGGTCGTGCGCAAGCCCGGGTCGATGCCGAGGATGAGTTCGCCGCTCACCGCGCCGTCAGGTTCGGTCGTGTCAGTCGCAGACGGCGCGGCAGGCGCTGGCGTCGGCGGCGCAGGCCGCGGCGTCCACGATCTTGCAGTTGCCCTTGGTGCGCAGGCTGAGGGTGATGGCCTGCGGATAGCTGCACATCAGCTTGGTGATGGAGCCTTGTTTTGCCACCTTCATGCCTGTGGCGCGAACCTTCCTGACTGCTTCCGGCTGCACGTCGCAGGAAACGTAGCCGTTGAATGCGCCGTCGGCGGATTCCCACAGCACAGTGTTCTTCATCGCCCGGTAGTCCTCGTAGCGCGGGCAGGCGTCGGTTTCCTTGCCGTAGATCTTGGCGTTGTCGCTGCAAAAGCCGGTGTAGGTGTAGCGCAGCTCTTCCTCGCTCGGGCAGGCGTTGACCGGGCCGGCTGCCGCCAGATCGGGGCAGGCGTATTCCGCCGCCGAGGCCGGCAGCACTGGCACAAAAAGGCTGGCAAGGCCAGCGGCAAACAGCAGGGCGCGCAGCTTCATGGCTAAACTCCGTTTCAGTCTTCGATGATGGCGGTGGTGTAGATTTCCTGCACGTCGTCGAGGTTTTCCAGGGCGTCGAGCAGCTTCTGCATCTTGGTTGCGTCGTCGCCAGAAAAAACGTTCTCGCCCTCCGGCTTCATCGTCACTTCGGCCAGTTCGGCGGTGAAACCGGCGGCTTCCAGCGCGTCCTTGACGGCAATGAATTCGGTCGGCGCGGTCAGCACTTCGATCGAGCCGTCGTCGTTGGTGGCGACATCCTCGGCACCGGCTTCGATGGCGGCGTCCATCAGCGCCGCCTCGTCGGTGCCGGGGGCGAAGATCAGTTGCCCGCAGTGCTTGAACTGGAAAGCCACGCAGCCGTCGGTACCCATGTTGCCGCCGTGCTTGGAGAAGGCGTGGCGCACTTCGGCCACGGTGCGCGTCTTGTTGTCGGTCAGGCAGTCGACCATGATCGCCGCGCCGCCGATGCCGTAGCCTTCATAGCGGATCTCGACGTAATCGACGCCTTCCAGTTCGCCGGTACCTTTCTTGATGGCCGTGTCGATCTTGTCCTTCGGCATGTTGGCCGCCTTGGCCTTGTCCACCGCCACCCGCAGGCGCGGATTGAACGCCGCGTCGCCGCCGCCCATCTTGGCCGCCACGGTGATTTCCTTGGCGATCTTGGAGAAGGTCGCGCCGCGCTTCTCGTCCTGACGACCCTTGCGGTGCTGAATGTTGGCCCATTTGGAATGCCCAGCCATGGTGTGTTCTCACGCAAAAACGAAAGGCGGGATTCTACCTCGTCCGGCCTACATTCTTTCACCCTCGCCGCGCGCCGGGATTGCTAGAATGCCCCGGTTTTGAACCTGTGGAATTTCATGCCATGACCGAGCCGCTCCATCTCGCCAAATCCGCCGACGGTTTTCCCGCCCTGTTGCCGCAAATGGCCAATCGCCACGGCCTGATTACCGGGGCGACCGGCACCGGCAAGACGGTAACGCTGCAAACGCTGGCCGAGCGCCTCTCCTACATCGGCGTGCCGGTGTTCATGGCCGACGTCAAGGGCGACCTGTCCGGCATGGCGGCGGCGGGCACGCTGTCGCCCAAGTTGCAGAAACGCATCGACGAACTCGGCCTGGAAGGCTATGCCAACTACGCCAACACCGCCGCTTTCTGGGACGTGTTCGGCAATGGCGGCGTGCCGGTGCGGGCTACCATTTCCGACATGGGGCCGCTCCTCTTGGCGCGGCTCCTGAATCTCAACGACACGCAAAGCGGCGTGCTGCAACTGGTGTTCAAGATCGCCGACGATCAGGGCCTGCTCCTGCTCGACCTGAAAGACCTGCGCGCCATGGTGCAGTTCGTGGGCGACAACGCGGCGCGCTTCAAGACCGAATACGGCAACGTGTCGACCGCCTCTATCGGAGCCATCCAGCGCGGCCTGCTGACGCTGGAAGAGCAGGGCGGCGATCTGTTCTTCGGCGAGCCGATGCTCGACATCAACGACCTGATGCAGGTTGACAGCAACGGGCGCGGCGTCATCAACGTGCTGGCGGCGGAAAAACTCATCAACGCGCCGGCCTTGTATTCCACCTTTCTCCTCTGGCTGCTCGCCGAATTGTTCGAGTATCTGCCGGAAGCGGGCGACCTCGATAAACCGAAACTCGTGTTTTTCTTCGACGAAGCCCACCTGCTGTTCAGCGACGCGCCCGCCGCCCTGGTGGACAAGGTGGAGCAGGTGGTGCGCCTGATCCGCTCCAAGGGCGTCGGCGTCTTTTTCGTGACGCAGAACCCGCTCGACGTGCCGGAAAAAATTCTCGGCCAGCTCGGCAACCGCGTGCAGCACGCCCTGCGCGCCTTCACGCCGCGCGACCAGAAAGCGGTGCAGTCGGCGGCGCAGACCATGCGCGCCAATCCCAAATTCAACGCCGCTGAAGTCATTACCGAACTCGGCGTCGGCGAGGCGCTGGTGTCCTTCCTCGACGAAAAGGGGCGTCCCAATGTCGTCGAGCGCGCCTTCATTTTCCCGCCGGCCTCCCGCCTCGGCCCGCTGACGGCACAGGAGCGCCAGTCATGCATCGACGCATCCGGCCTGCTGGCGCGCTACAAGGACGGCATCGACCGCGAATCGGCCTACGAAATCCTGCGCGGTTCGGCAGCCGGCAGCCAGAAGGCCGCGCCC